>MPLX02022522.1_pt1 | contig 10405 bp, 9 predicted proteins | sample 1617341 | NCBI WGS metagenome assembly MPLX02 (sample SAMN05944804, study PRJNA350692) | marine metagenome | biome: marine; feature: ODZ; material: water; isolation source: 120 m water sample filtered on 0.2 um supor filter | place: Pacific Ocean | collected 2012-04-08 | depth 120m m | reverse complement strand
ATATTGACTGATTTGTACTAGAAATTAAAATTCCTTCCATTATCTCTAGAACATGCAAGGCAAGATCAATGGAACAACGAGGTTGAATATTTTTTTTGATACTATCGACCATATCAGACAACCCAATGCCTCTGTAGTTTGCAACCATAGCGTTATTATCTTCTATATTAGGCTTACCTAGCAACATTGAGTCAGTGTTTATTTTCTGCCAATCAGAATCTTTATTAGATAACAGTAATCCACCACCAAAATAATTTGGATCAGGCAGAACAATTGATCCATTTAACCCATATAATTCTATTGTACTATGCTTATGTTTCCAAACATCCCAAGAGGCGAATAATTGAACTTTTGATTTATTTGTAAATTCCAGAACACCCATTAATGTAGTTGGTGTCTCTACTTTAATTTTTTTCCCGTAATGTGGTTCACTGGTAATAATTCTTTCTTTAGTGGCAGTACTACTAACACTAGTTATTCTCTCTACTGATCCAAGTAAGTTAACCAGTTGAGTAATGTAGTATACGCCAACATCAAAAACAGGGCCTGCTCCAGGTTTAAAAAAGAAATCTGGGTTAGGATGCCAATGTTCCATTCCGTGTGACATTAAGTTAAAAGTTCCAAGAACTATATTGCCTATTTCATTGTTATCAATTATTTCTCTAGCTTTTTGTCCAGCACCTCCCAAAAAAGTATCAGGCGCACAACCGACAATTAATTTTTTTTCTTTTGCAAGATTATTAATTGCCAGTCCATCCTTAAAGGTTATCGCTAATGGTTTTTCAGAATAACAATGTTTACCAGCCTCTAATGATCTCATGATAACTTCTTTATGAGATGAAGGAACTGTTAAATTAATAATTAGACTGATGTCATCATTTAAAAGGATTTCTTCAACAGTTTGTGCCTTAACATTATGCTCTTCTGCAGATTTTTTTGCAACTTCATCAACAATGTCAGCACAGGCTGTAACTTTAAAATTATTGTAAAATTTGTGAGAATTAAAATATACGGGCGCGATATTCCCACACCCTATAATACCCACATTCATTAAACTAAACCTATAAATTACTTAAAAAATTTAAGGATTTTGAAACATATTCCTTATAATCTTTAGGATCATCATGCTCTAATGCAAACACCTCACAATTAGTTTTTTTTACTTCTTCAATAACTGACTTCCAGTCAATAAAGCCGTCGCCAATCGCACATTGTGAATCGTGGCTAATTAAATCTTTATCAGTGGAAGAAAAATCTTTTATATGACAGGCGATAATCCTAGACGCATATTTTTTTATCCAAAAAATCGGATCCGCCTTTCCTGCTACAACCCATCCAAGATCAATCTCATATTTTAAATTTTCATTGTGATCTAAAATATATTCCAAAGGCATCTTGCCACTTGGAAGTTTATTAAACTCAAATGCATGGTTATGATAACCTAGTGTTATTCCATGATCTTCAAAATTTTTAACATAGCTTGATAATTCCTTACCAAAATCATTCCATTCTTCTTCATTTTTCTCAAAAATCGCCTCAAATTTTCCTCCTGGTTTACCTGTTGGACATGGTATAATCGCATGTTTAACATTTAACTTTTTTAAACTTGAAATAATCTCGTTTGTATTCTTAAGTGTATCAAAACCTATATGAGAAGATTTTGCAGTTAAATTATATTTTTCTAATAAATCTTTAGTTTCATCAAATGCCTCTACTTCAAATAATTCTACATTTTGCATGCCTTGCTCAGATAAAAATCTAAATATATTTTCATATGGTTTAAAATTTCTAGCTGAGTAAACTTGTAAAGAAATTTGTTCTTTATTCATTGTATATCCTTATAAATTTAAATTAAACTCAACCAATCAGATTGTTCTTTGGAAATTGATATATCAAGACTTGGAAGACTTGTATCTATTTCTTCTATATTTCTTGGTCCTATTAAAGCAAATGAGGGAAAAGATTGATTAAGTGGCCAAGCTCCTGCAATATTTTGAGTTGTTACATTTAGTTCATTTGCTAAGGCGTTTGCTCTGTTGCGTCTCTCTCTATTATCTTCGCTATCAAAACAACTTAATGGGCCACTGCTATTTTCACCTGGTTGTCTCCAAGATTCTTCATCTTTTGTAATCTTATCCTCTATAGCTTGACAAACTTCTTTTGGTAAAAAATATCCTCTTCCTTGACTAGACCACGATAAATGTGCTGTTTGTGTTTCTTCCAAATATTTTAAAATATCTTTATCATTAGAAGAAATGCAACCTGCCCATAAGGGATTAATCATTTTGCATAAGGCTAGATTATTGTTCAAAATACTAAATGGTGTTTTGTTTTTTGTTTGAGCCCATTCATTAGCTTTTTTAAATCTCTCTAAAGTCCAGTTTGAGCCGCCAAATATTTTTATTCTTCCTTTTTGTTTTTCATCATTAAGTACATCAACAAATTCATCTAAAGGAATATCAAGATTATCCCGGTGCATAATATAAATATCAGCAGTTTCTGTCTGCAATCTATCCAGAGACTCGGTTAATTGTTGGGATAAACTTTTGGGATCACAATTTGGAGTATGTGCCCCTTTAGCTATAATCACTAAATCGTTCAAATTATCCCTTTTGCGATGCCATTTTCCCAAAAGAATCTCCATTGAACCACCTCCATAAATATGAGCATTATCAAAAGCATTGCCCCCCATCTCTATCCAATGATCCCATAACTTTGAGGCCTCTTCAAAATCTGTTTGATTATCATTCCCCATAATGAGCTTTGATATTTTTTTATCCAACCCGTCTATTGAATCATATTGCATCTTAATTGATATCTTGTGGTAAGGAATACCCTATTATCTTTCTCCATTCATCTAGCACTTTTAAATTGCCTAACGTATCTTCCCATGTCATGCCTGGATGAGGTACTTCTTGTCTTTGTTTTAAAATCGTTTGACTTGCCAATTCTGCTTCAAAAAAGAAAAGGTGTTCTGGGCCCTTAAATTCAACTATATCTTCTTTGTCATGAGTACTAATTTTAATTGTGCTATGATATGGACCTCCATCTCTTCCTGGTACCCAGGGTTGATCCAATTCTATCTTACCCTCACTACCCTCAATGACAGCATTATTTACCATATCTTCTAAAATTGCAGTTGCAACGTGAGCTTCAATATTATTATCAAATTTTAGAATTGCTTTTGCAACTTCATCAACTCCCGAATCACCAATTCTTGCTTGACCAGTTAAACTTATAGGATTGATAAATTTTTTTCCTAGAGCTGTGCCTGCAATTAATCTTGAAAATGAAATAGGATAAAGTCCCACATCCAAAATTGCTCCGCCAGCTAAATCTTGTCTAAACAATCTTGACTCTGGTAGTATTTTTCCCGTATCAAAACCAAAGGAAGAAGTTATTTTCTTGATTTGACCAATTCTATCTTCTTTTATAACTTTTAATAAGGCAGGCATTTGTGGATGACAACGATACATAAATCCTTCCATATAAAACACACCTGCTTGTCTTACTGCCTCAATAATTTGTTGCCCTTCTTTGAAATTTACTGCCGCAGGTTTTTCACATAATACATGCTTACCTTTGCCTGCTGCTTTTATAGTCCATTCAGCATGAAAAGTGTGAGGTGTAGAAATATAAATTGCATCCACTTCATTACAATTAATAATTTCATCATAATTTGAAAATCTTAAAGATAAATCAATGCTGTATTTATCACCAAATTTTTTTCTCCTATCCTCATTATTACTTGCAATAGCAATTAATCTACCAGAATTAGATTCTTTCAAACCATCAGCAAATCTATTAGCAATATGCCCTGGCCCAATGATGCCCCAACGAATTTTTTTCATAATATACAATACATAATAGTTTTTATCCTTTAACAGCTCCAAATGTAAGGCCGTGGATAAATTGTTTTTGAAGTATAAAAAACATAATAACCGGAGGTAGTGCGGCCACCACCGATCCTGCTGAAACTAAGTTCCAAGATGTTGTCCACTGACCTCTTAAAACATCAAGTCCCACGGTTATTGGTTTAACTGCATCTCCTTGAGTTAAAACCAAAGCCCAAAAATAATCATTCCAAATAAATGTAAATTCTAAAACACCAAGAGCGGCTAAAGCTGGTATAATACAAGGTAAAATAATTTTTCTATAAATTATCCATTCAGTTGCCCCTTCGGCCCTAGCAGCTTCAATTAATTCAAAAGGAAGCTCTTTTATGAAGTTTCTCAAAAAGAAAGTGCAAAAACCAGTTTGAAAAGCAATATGAAAAATTATTAATCCTAGGTGTGAATTGTACATTCCCATTTCAATTGATATATTTCTTACAGGAATCATTAAAATTTGAAAAGGTACAAAGTTTCCAGCAATGAACATTGCAAATACCAATAAGTTTAATTTAAATCGATGCATTGCTAAGGAATAGCCTGCTAAAGAACTTAAAAATAAAGTTCCAACCACTGTAGGCAAAGTAATAATTAGACTATTTAAAAAAAACCTCCCCATTTTACCATTTTCAAAAACCTTAGAGTAATTTGATATCAAGGCGGTTTCCTCAGGAAAGGTCCAATAATTACCTGCAAGAACATCTTCAAAAGTTCTAATAGATGTTAGCATAACCGCAATTAATGGTAACAACCAAACTAAAAGAGTTAATATAAGTAATAGTCTATAAGCTACATTAACTTTTAAAGAATAATTTTGAATTGGAGTTGGAAACATTATTTTTCCGTCTTTTCACTTTTAAATAATCTATATAAAAACCAAGCAATATAGATATCCATAATTAAAAATAATATCGTGGCTATTGCTGCTCCGTATCCCATTCTGTAATTGAATAGAGATTCTTGATACATTTTATAAGCTAAAACCTCTGAACTCCCCCATGGGCCACCGGCAGTCATTACTGCTATTAAATCAAAACTTCTAAGTGCACCTACTATTGTAACTACAACTGCTATTAATGTTGCTGGTTTTAATTGTGGTAATACAACGTGCCATAACATAGTAAAACCTGAAGCTCCGTCTATTCTTCCAGCCTCAATCATCTCTCTATTAACTCCAGTAAGACCAGTAATATATAAAATCATTGTGTAGGCAATTCCTGGGAAAAAAGATGCTATAATTATGCCGTAAGTAGCTAAGTTCTCGTCAGCTAAAAATGCAATTGGGTCTAATCCAAAAAAACCTAATACTAAAGTTAATGCTCCATATTTAGGATTATAAAACCAAGTAAAAATTACTCCTATTACAACTGCATTAATAACAAAGGGAAAATAAAATAAAGATTTTATATATCTCATTCCAGCAATATTTTGATTTACAAATAAAGCTAAAGACAAACCAATAGGAATAGCCAAAAGACTAAATACCAACCATCTAATATTGTTAAATAGTGAAACATAAAACTCATCATCATCAGTAAAAAGAGTCATGTAGTGTTGTAAACCCACCCATCTCCAGTTAGGAGTTCCATTTTTTTTGAGTCCACTTTTATCCATGCCGTTCCATTCATGGAAACTCACCCAAATTGAATCAAAAATTGGATAAATAACGTAAATTAAAAAAATCAAGATAGCGGGAGCTAAAAAAAAGAATGGTGCAAGTTTTAATTGATTACGTTCCCAAAAAGTCATTATTTAGAATTGTGAACATATATTAAATTTGAGGCGGAAATTATTCCGCCTCAAAAATAAAAAAAATTAAAGTGCGCCGTGAATTCTTGCTCTTTCTTTTTCTAATCGAGCTCGAATTTTATCTTCACGGTCAGGCTTAACCATAAATTCTTGGAAGCCCTCCATAGAAGCGCCTGCCATATCTGGATTTGCGTCACGATCCCAGAATTGAGCAATATCATCTGCAGCTGCAAGCATTTTAGCTCCCATTACTGAGAATCTATTTTCTGGTTTATCTGCGTATTTATTTGGACTTAACATACCGGCCATTTTAGCCCAATTAGTAGCTGCTTCTGTATTAGACATAAATGCTAAGAATTTTTTTGCATCCTCAACATTTTTTGCTCCACTTGGAATGTGCATTGTGTCAGTTGGAGCATCTTCTGCAACACCTACACCTTCAACAATTGTAGGAAATTGAAAGAAATCCATTTTATCTACAACACCAGCACTCTCTAAAGTTGGTACATAAAAGTTACCGATGAGATACATAGCTGCTTCACCATTGATTTGTGGAGCTTGTGCATCTTGCCATGAAAATGAAGCGTGATCTTCAAGGAAATATCCTGGATCAATTAATTCTCTCCATGCATCAAATGTAGCATCTAATCTAGGATCTTCATAACTAACCTTACCAGCAGTTAAATCCATATGGAATTGATATCCATTAATTCTTAAATTGAGATAATCAAACCATCCTCCAGCAGTCCAAAGATATTTTGTACCAATAGTAATCGGAGTAATGCCATTCTTTTTAAGCATTGCACAAACCCATTTAAATTCTTCCCAATTTTTAGGTACATTTAAACCTAAATTATCAAAAAGATCTTTACGGTAATATACTCCCCACTGATAGTATCCCCAAGGAACGCCATATTGTTTTCCATCAACAGTTAAAGCACCTTTAGTTGATGCCATTGAGTCATTTAGACCTGCGTCTGCCCAAACATCACTTACATCTTGAAATAAGTTTTGATCAACAAAAAACTTCATTCTATTACCTGCAAACCAGATTGCAACATCTGGTGCTTCAGCTGTTAGAAAGTTTCTAATTGCTGTTTTATAAGCTTCATGCTCAAATTCATTTACAACTACTGTTACTTCTGGATGAGCAGCTCTAAAAGCATCAACATAAGCATCAAATGCAGCTTTTGATGATTCACCAGATTGGTTAGAATTAATAACTAACGTACCTGCTAAAGACATTGATGAAATGAATACAGCAGTTAAAATAACAAAATATTTTAGTATTCTCATTTTTTCTCCTAACTAAACATTATTTTAGCAATTATATTAAATTTTATAACGATTAATAATTAGTAAAACGATTAACTAATACAACGTTTTACTTGTCAATGCTATTATGAAAAATAATATTCTATTATTGGGATAATTAGATAATTAATGAAAATATTCCCAGTTAATTTCAAATTTTTTATCATTCAAAATAGCATCTACCATCCCTATAAGCAGTGGCATTTTTTTTATACTAAAATCATTTTGTATGTTTGATCCAATTTCAAATATTAATTCTGCTCCTTCAACAGTTTCTGTCGGCATTTTAGATTTTTTAACTTCAGAGTAAACATTCCCTTTACTCATGTATTCACCCATCTTACTATTTCTTCCTCCTTGAGAACTAACAAATAAGTCTCCCAGACCAGCAAGTCCATATACGGTTTTCTTATTTCCTTTTAAAAAATCTACAAATAACTCCATTTCACATAGAGACTGACTAATTAAAGAGGCAGAAGTATTAAGGTAATTATTTTCTTTTAATTTATCCTCCGCAGTTTCATTATAAAGTCCTTTAGAGAAGCCAATAACCATTGAAAAAATATTTTTGATAGCCGCGCAAACTTCAACCCCTATCATATCGTTAGAAATTGAAGGATGGTAATAATCAGTGGTCAAAATATCCTTTAGCCACTCAACAGTTTCTAAATTCTTATTTGCAAAAATAACACTAGTATGAACTTTATTGGCCAACCCATTGGCAAGACAGGGGCCAGCAACAGCAGAAATATTTATATTATTAAATCCCTTACTAATTAGTAGTCTCTCCAGTTTATCAACCAATAATTCATATTTATTTTCATAAACACCTAAACCTTTGGTAAGCATTAGAATGGGAGGTAATATGCTACCGTTAAAAAAAACACTTAATTGATCAACAACCCAATTGATTCCTTTAGAATTTACCCCAAGCACAATCAAATCTGGTTTCTTTTTAAATTCATCAGATAAGTTCATATATTTTACAATATTTGTCTTCTCTGAAAGATAAAGTTTCAATCCAGGATGAAAATTATTATTATTTTTTATTTCATCAATAAATGCATCTTGAAGGTGAGTGCCTACTATGATTACGTCATGCTGACGTTCAAGTGACGGAACGGAGAACGCTGATCCCATTGCGCCAGCGCCTAAAATCAGAATTTTTGCCATAAGTAATATTGTATATACTTATATTTTTCCGTGAAAAATATTTTTTTTATTCTCTTATATAGGTTGACAGATTGTAGAAATGTGAAAGAACAATCAAAATATGAATTGAATTTTTTCGTGTCACATACTCCACACTCGCACACCCGGTTTTTAAAATCCTAAAAAAATAAAAAAGGGAAGCGATAGGCCTTACCACTTTCCCGAGTTCCCTATAAGGATATTAAAAGAAATACCAAATGATTATGTAAATCAATCCAACCCAAAAGATTAATTTACCAAGTATCCAACAAATCATCACGTCCCCTCTTTCATTAATTTAATTGCAACTTTTTCAGGACTTAATTTTGTGTAAGTGTTTAAAAGTATTCTTGGGTCTTTGTGCCCTGAAAAAAGCTGAACCTCAGGCACACTTAATCCCTTTTCAAATAACCTTGAACAAGCGTGTCTGCGTAAATCGTGCCAACGAAAGTTTTTTATTGCTGCTGCCCTTAACGCATCGTTCCAAGGAACCTTTAAGCTGTCCCTGCTCATTGGAAATAGTTTTCCGTCAAATTGTCTCGGTATACTAGCCAAGATTAATAATGCTTTTTCACTTAACGGAATTGTTCTCGCCTCCCCGTTCTTTGTTTCAGGAATAAACAAAGTTCTTTTATCAAAGTTAATGTCTTCATAACGTATGCGAAGTAGTTCACCTTGCCTTACAGCTGTTTCAATACTAAATTGAACCATTGGTTTTAAATATTTACTTTTTGATAATGCACACGCATCAATCAAACGTTTATATTCACCATTAACTAAAATTCTATTCCTCGGATTAGGTTCTTTTTCTCTTTTTACAAGTCTGCAGGGATTGTGAGGAAGATAAATACCCCAATCGTTCATAGCAACATCAATAATGATGCTAATTAAAGATTTATGTTTGTTAAATGTTGTAGGCGACCAAACTTTTAACTTTCTATCCCTATACTCTGCAATATGTCTGGTTGATAAGCGTAAAAGATTAGTATCTGCTATTATATCCTTACGGATGCTCCCTACTCGATACTCAATATTCCTTTTATCTTTTTTTGTAGCGTGTTTACCCTCAAATAAATATCTTTCTAACAAATCGCCAAAAGTTAATTTACTTGCCTCGCTGTAATCAGAAAGCGACCCGGTATCTATTTTTGTCTCCATTAACCTTGCCCACTTCTTTGCCTGAGTTCTAGTATCAAAAGTTTTAAATAAAGTTTTGAATCCTGCACGAGTAATTTGTACTCGATACTTCCAACTTGCTTTATATTTTCGCTTCAAAATGTATGCCATTTGCACCTCTTTTTGATTGCGAAATTATCCGTGAGTTATCCCAAAATGTTTATTGATGACTTCTACTAACCAAAAAACCTTGGTTTAGTTGGGGCGAACGATGGGATTCGAACCCACGGCATCAGGCACCACAAGCCTGCGCTCTAACCTTTGCTCCATATTTCGATCTCGAATAAAACTTTTTAGAACCAATGACAATAGCCATATTTTTCCTAGTTAAATTCCCGAAAACGCTTTCCTCGTTTATCCTTTCTTGAATAAACAATATCACACAACAAAAGCGAAAACTACTGCTAAGGGAATCCTGGGGCAATCTTAAAATCAGTTCTATTTTATGGTTTAAATCTAAAATTGAATCAGTCAGTGATGTTAAAATTGCGTGTGTAGAATTATCTTAAAAAGTTATTAAACGCTCTCCTGCGTGAAGAAAAAGATTCACTGCGTTGATTATTTTCAGGGACTTAAAAAAAATAAATATAAATAATCCTTGACTTTTTCGCCGCCTGCGGCGGCGTCCTATAAACTTTATTTATTAACCCCCCCACACCCTAAATGCAGGAAACCGGAATCAGATTATTTCACTACGCGCCTTGTTTGTCTCAAACGATAAGCAGTTAAACTATATCACTTCAATCTTAGTAAATTAAAATCTTTCAAATATTCTTTCCAATTCGCCAAAAAATAATCGTAATTATTTTTAATATCATTCACAAATATATCTCGGTAATGAATAATATCTTCTTCTTGCCAGCCCATACCTTTTAATTCTTCAATCTTATTGTCGTGAAGCATTAATGCTATGTCTTTGTAGCTTTTTCTTCCCATTTTTACTTCTTTCCTCCCTTAATATTGGATTAATAGTTTTCATTTCTCTTTCCTTTTTTCTTTCTCTATTTTCTTGATAGACCGGTTTTCTTTCAATCCAAGATCGAAAACAAAAACTTGGATCTAATATTTTTTTCTCTTTTTTCATT
>MPLX02101818.1_pt1 | contig 10418 bp, 9 predicted proteins | sample 1617341 | NCBI WGS metagenome assembly MPLX02 (sample SAMN05944804, study PRJNA350692) | marine metagenome | biome: marine; feature: ODZ; material: water; isolation source: 120 m water sample filtered on 0.2 um supor filter | place: Pacific Ocean | collected 2012-04-08 | depth 120m m | reverse complement strand
TTTTGTCATTTTGGAAGATATCTACAGGTTGAGTAATTGATTCAACATCACCAATGTAGTCCTTAAGTTTGGTTTCTAATTCCTGGAGTTTTTCAATTTTTTCTCCTTTCATTTCATGTTGATCAAGAGTCCATAAAAGTAGAATTCTTGTTCTACTTGCCTTTAATTCTCTTTTTTTTAAAATTAATCTGGTCTCATCAATTAATCGTTTAATGTATCCATCCATTCCTTTCATACTTCCATTAATTAGATACATCAAACTACTCGCACCTTCAAATGAACTACTTAGAGATCTTAAATCAAATAAACCATCAATAAGATCATCTAGAAAAAGTTCTCCTAGATTTTCTGAATTTAAATCAGATTTTGTTACTGAATCCTTTGCAAATTTGCAAACTTCAAGTATACTTGTTTGACTAGAAAATTGTTTTAAAATATCTATAGCATGAAAATATTCTGATGAACTTAATGATAGAAAATTGAAATTTTCATCATTAGTAAATAATTTTTTTAAAACATCATTTTCTTTTGAATTTGATGAACCAATGTATGATTTTATTGTAGTTTCTTTCGATAATGGGTAATAGAAATATGAGACATTTTTTCCTACTTTTAATCCTGTAACATGTTCTAATAATGAAATATTTTCAGAATTTCCACCAAAGCCAGTGCCTAATCCATAAACTACGTTGCAGCCTTTTTTTATGTTTGAGACAGCATCTTTGAATTTTGAATTTATCTCAATTTTGATATCTTGACCGGTTTTCCTAATTTTAGGTGCAAAGATTAGTACTTGTGCTTTAGAAATTGCGGCATCAATTGATGTCATAGCAAGTAGTGGTTCATCGTCTTTTAATGCTTGAACAGAAGGATATGATTTTGCAATATCTTGTTTTATCGATATTGCCGATGGAGTAGATTCATCAATTATTTGAACATCTCCTCCATTAAGAGCAATTTGGCATGCAAGAGAGTAACCTTCTGTACTTAATCCATAAATTACAACTTTTGTTGCCATTAAGGACTATAATATCAAGACTAAGAAATACTTATTGCAGTAATCTATGAAGTGCTAATACTTGAAGATCTGGTTTGATATTCTAACACCAAAACAATACTTGTTTTTTGGATATTTTATACAAAAACTTCGAAAACAACACAAAATTGTTTCTACTTCTAGAAAATATCAACAAGTAAACGGTATTAGAAAATTTGGTTCGATTAACCCAATTATAGTTGGAAAACATGGAGGTAAAAATAATGTAAATAAATTACTTGCAAGTTTGGATAGAACTAAATTATTAACAAATAAAATTGAGAAATTAAATCCAGATTTACTAATTAGCTTCTGTTCTCCAGAGGCATCTAGAGTTGCATTTGGATTAGGTATTCCACATATTGCATTTTCTGATTCACCACATGCAGAAGCAGTAATGAGATTATCCCTTCCTTATGCTGCAAAATTATTAACACCATGGATTATTCCAAAATCCGATTTTGAAGGATTTGGTATTAATCGTAAAAACATCATTAGTTACAAAGCAATTGATGCTGGGATAATTATTAAAAATTATCAAAAAAACAAACAAAAGAAAATAAATCGTAAGAAAATAATTGTTATTCGTCCTGAAGAATCAGAAGCTGCATACATTACAAAAAAGAGTAAAACTATTAAAATTATTAAGAAAATTGTAGATAAGTTTCCTGAAGAACAGAAAATTGTTTTATCAAGATATAAAGGACAAACCGAGAATTTAAGAAAAATTTTTGGTTCAGATATTTGTCTTTTCTCAAAACCAGTTAATGGAAAAGAATTGTTAAACAACACAGATTGTTTTATTGGTTCAGGAGGAACTATGACTGCAGAAGCAGGATTATTAGGTATTCCAACTATATCATTAAACACAATACCAAATAGAATTGAAGATTTTTTGGTGAAAAAGAGAATTATTGTTAGAAGTGAGAATCCAGAGAAAATCTCTAAAGAAGTATTTCAGTCATTAAATAATCTTCAAATTATAAAGAAAAGAAAAGAAAATGCTAGAAAAATAGTTACTACGTTTGAAGATCCATATCAAGTTCTTTTAAAGACAATGAGAACATTATAAAATAATATTATAGGGGTAAATTGTTTTTTAATTTAGAAGCCCAGTAGTGTAGCGGCAAGCATAGGGGCCCTTGGAGCCTTTGACCTCGGTTCGAGTCCGGGCTGGGCTATACTATTTTTAAAAATCTAATTTTGTTAGTAATTTTGTTGCAATAACAAACAAGGCAGATGCTAAAACAATTAGAAAAATCATTTCCATAATTACAAAATCAGTCATTTGTCCAAATATTCCAGCCCGAACAATATCAACAAGATATGAAAGTGGATTTATGTAAAATGCAATTGCAAGTGGTTGAGGTGCACCTTGTGCAGGATAAAATGCAGTACTTGCAAATGCAAAAAATAGAAAAACGGTATTAATTATTACATTAAATCCTTCACTTGAACGTAATCTGGTGGATATTATAGATGCAATTGAACCAAATAAAATTGCACCAACTACTGAAGCAAATATCAGTAAAGGAATAGTAATGATGGAAAATTCAACTGATTCAAAAAATACAGGATATCCAACAGCTGCTATTAATGCAGCACTCACTAAACCAATTATTCCAATTGTTACAATGTTACTTAGTATGTAATCAGAACGTGTGTACGGACCAGACATGATTTGTTCAAACATTCCATTACGTCTATCATTCCAAATAATAATTCCAGAAATTAAAGTACTATTCATTATATTGAATCCAATCATTCCAGATGCTAGAAATGCAGGATAACTAAGATCTTTATTTCCAAATGGAACATTTTCAATCAAAGAAGTATATGCAAACCCTGCAACAAAAATGTAGATTAATGGAAATAAAATTTGCCAGATTATAAAACCAGGATTGATAGAAATTGTGAGATTTCTATAAACTAGTCTAATTATCGGGTTCATTAGAATCACTCACAACTTTAAGGAATATTTCTTCTAAATTCGTAGGAATTGCAGAAAGGTCGTTAATTGTGATATTATTTTGGTTTAAAATTTTTAAAATATTCATCAATACAACTTCTGAATTTGATGAATTGATAGTTATGATTGGTTCAGGTTCAAGTTCAACTTTACAATCCGGTATATCTGAGAGTAAATCAGACAATGATGAAGAGGTTTTTGTTAGATTAATTTTAATAGTTTTTTCATGACCAAATCTATTTTTTAATTCATTTGGCGAATCAACAGCTAAAATTTTTCCTTTGTTTATAATTGCAATATTATCACAAAGATATTCTGCTTCAGAAAGTACATGTGTTGTATAAAATATCGTCATACCAGTTTTTTGAACTTGTTTTTTAAGAAAATCAAGTAATTCTCTTCTTGCGCTAGGATCTAAACCTACAGTTGGTTCATCTAGGAATAATAACTCCATATCATGCATAAATTCTCGAGCTACCTGGACTCGTCTTCGTTGACCAATAGATAGATCATCATTTTTCTTTTTCCTAATATCTTGTAAACCAAATGAAGTAAGTAATTCCTCTGTTCTTTTTTTTCTGGCTTTTTTATCAACATCCCACATCATTCCATATTTGTCTAGTGCATTTTCAACAGATAATGACATTTCATAACTTGGTTGTTGTAATACAACACCAATTTTTTTTCTTATTTCTAATGGAGATTTGGCTGCGTCAATTCCTAATACAGTAATCTTTCCTTTGGTAGGAGGCATCAAAGTGGTTAAAAGTTTGATTACAGTTGATTTTCCAGCTCCATTTGGACCTAAAAATCCAAAGACTTGACCAGATTTAATTTCAAGATCTACCTCATCAACAGCTAATGATGAACCATATTTCTTTGTCAGATTACTGGTTTGTATACAAAGCACAATAGATCTTTAAAGAAACTACTAATGTATTTAATGATAATTTTATTAACAATCCCTTTCTGATGAATATAATTGTCTGAATTTGAAGAGTTAATATCAAAATTATTAGAAAAAGTTCCCGAGTTATCGAGATCTGTAATTGAAGAAAGAATTAATGAGAAAAAAGAAAAGGTCGGTGCTGGATACCTAACAGATCAGGGAGCCATCTTTTTAGTTGCAGCCGATTTAGGAGTCACATTAGAACAAACACAAAAATCTGAAGTGGCAATAAAAGATCTCTACATAGGTGCAAAAGAAGTAACATTAGAAAGTCGTGTTTTGAATATTTCACCTACAAAGCAGTTTACAAAAAAAGATGGTTCTTCATTTTCTTTAAGAACAATTACAGTTTATGATAACAATTCTACTGCAAGTGTAAAGCTATGGGATGAGAAAGCGAATCTACCTGGACTAGAAGAATTGAAACCTGGAGATTTGATAAAAATTATCAAGGCATATGTAAAATCAGATTTAACAGGTGCACCTACAATAAACATCGGCTCTGGTGCAACAATAGAAACATCACAATCAGAAAGTGACATTGTTTCAATTGATTCAAAAATTACAGATGCAAGTGAAATTAAAGATGATCAAAGAGACTTGATTGTTTCAGGAACACTAGGCAGTGCAATGAGTTTACTTGAGTTTACAAATTCAAAAGGTCAACCTTCAAAGGCTTTGAAATTTAGATTAAGAGGTGAAAATAAAAATTTGGTCAACGTTGTACTTTGGGGAAAAGATGAATCAATTCTTCCAAAAGTCATCGGTCAAGATGCAAAAGTCAAGCTATTTGGAGTTAGAACAAAAACAGGAATGCAAGGATTAGAAATTCATGGAAATGATGCAACAATTATTGATGTAGAAGGAGATACAGAAATTCAACCTACAATAGTAAGACTTTTGGCAATTGAAAAGAATCAATCAGGCAATACAACAGGTTTAGCAATAGACAAATCAAAAAAATTAGTTAGAATAACAGACGTTGCAGATACGATAGGTAGCTTCTCTAAAGATGATATTTTAGAATGCATGCCATCAAAAATTTTTGGAAATACAATACAAATTGATCAAGATTCGTTTGTTAGAAAAATTGATGATGAAGCGGTTCCAACTGTTGCAGACATTAGAACAAAAATTACAGAAGTTAGTGAAGGAAATGATTATTCAGTAGAAGCAATTGTTCTAAAAGCACCAGAACGAAAAGATATTCAAACTAAAAGTGGCGATAACATACAATTGTCTGAAATGTTTGTTGAAGATGACAGTGGACAAGTTTGGATTAAAGGTTGGAGACAACAAGCAGATTTGATGGATAATTTCACATTAGGAGATATTATTACAATCTTAGGAGTTAACGCAAGACCAGGACTAGAAGGAAAATTAGATTTGGTATTAACACCTTATTCAAAAATAATTAAGAAAAACTAATCTTTCCAGAAACCTCTTGTTAGAGTATAGGTTTTTTCTGCAATTATGATTTGTTTTATTAGATAATCATCATCACCTTCTACTCTATTTTTTAAAATTCTAGCTCCTGTATCAGGACCAACTCCATAAGCAGCCATAACTATCAAAGCTGTTTTTCCAAAACTAGATAATAACGATGAGACCTTCCAGGCTTTTTGAAAATTTTTGTTTTCATCAGGAGTTAATTTTTTTCCTTGATGTTTCTTTTGGATAATTTTTACAAGATCATGATCGTATTCATAAGTACAAGTAATTTGTTGGCCCTTACAGTATTTGCATCTAAGTGGATGTGTTTCATTAGGTGTCATTACTTGTTGCCACAATCCACATCGTGCACAAATTAGTCGTTGTTTTGTTTCCATTAGCCGTTTTCTAACCTTTAACAACATTTCTTTGTCTATATTTGCAGGATTCGTATACGACATTACAGTTTGATCTAATACTGGTTCTGCCAATTTAGAAAATTTATCAACATCAATCCATTCAATTTTTATTTTATTTTTTTTAATTAATTCAATAATTCTTTGAGCACCTTCAAGATCAAATTTTTCATGAAATAGTTCTCTAAACGCTTCTTTTACTAGAGGTGTGTCAATATTTCGTTCAAAATCATACCTAATCTCATTTTTTACATAAACGTCACCTCTATCATAAAACCCAAATTTTTTTCCAACACAGAATGTTTTCCAAGTAACATCATTTTTGCCTTTTAATGCAACAGACATTATTTGATTAATATCAAAGTCAGAAGCAAAAACATCTAAAATGTGTTTTTTTGTGAATCTTGATTCAACAGATAAAAGAATTCTATAAGCATCAGAACTAGATTTAACTCTTGAAGCTAAAGATGCATCTAACAATGTTTCTAGGATAACTTTTAGTGTTGAATTGATTTTTGTTCCAAAACATGAATGTAAAATTAATACACTTTTTTGTGGAAGGCGATGTGATTCTATAACAATTGTTTTTTCATTAGGTATTGAAGTAAGATCTAAATTAGAAATAATGTTATTCATCATTTTTAATGAACCATTTTTTACTTTTGTTCTAAGATTTCCTACTTTATTGGCTGTTTTAAAATCAACAGGAATGTTTACTCCCTCCCATTTAGGAACAGGTATTTCTTGTGAGGATCTAATAGGTAAAACATTCACTTTGAATGATTTTTCATCTATGTTTATGACTCTCCATTGAGAACCACGTAAAACAAAAATTTGATCCTTGTCAAGATCACCTACAAATCTTTGATCTAATGTACCAATGAATTTATTTTCTACAGTATCAACTACCTTAAATTTTAAAATATCTGGAATAGTAGATAGATTCTGAAAATGGTATTTTGTTGCAAAAAATGCATTGTTTTTTTTATATTCAGTTTTATCTTCATTAAAAATTATCAATTCACGTGATGCAAGAAGATCTAAGACGTCAAAAAATTCTTCCAATGAGATATCTCGAAATGGATATGCGTATTTTGTTAATTTAAGCGCAGCCTCTATAGGAACATTTCCTACTTGCATAGACAATCCTACTAAATGATGAGCAAGAACATCTAAAGATCCATAATGAATTTTTTGTTCTTCAATAGAACCCTCTTTAATCCGTTCAATTATTGCTTGAATTTCAAATTCATCATCAGCACTTTCAGTAATGATTAATCCCCTAGCAGAATCACCTCGATTATGTTTACTTCTTCCAATTCTCTGCATAAATTTTGAAACTTGTCGTGGAGATCCATAATGAATAACTAACTCTACAGAACCAATATCAAGTCCTAGTTCTAGTGACGAAGTACAAACAACTATACCAGATTTTCCTTCTCTAAGTATATCTTCAGTTTCTTCTCTAACTTGTCTTGAAAGAGAACCATGATGCAATTCAACATTTAGAGATGTTTTTTGTTTTAAGATGGAAGATAAACGTTCAGATTCACCTCGTGAATTTGTAAATAATAAAACTGGTGAAGTGATCTGTTGTTTTTTGACATATTCAATGATTTCAACTGCAACATCATCCATAATTCCATCAACAAATACAACATCCACATCATAGTTCCTAAGAGAAGTATCATGTATTAATTGAAATTTTCTTTTTGAACCAACCAAAAACTGTCCAGCCTCTTCAGGATTTCCAACTGTTGCAGACAATCCTATTCGATGAATCTCATTTTTTGATCTTATCTGTAAACGTTCAAGACTAAGACATAACTGAGAACCTCTCTCACTTGCAAGCAATTCATGTACTTCATCAATTATTACCCATTCTAATTCAGATAGTGCATCAAGATGTTTTTTTTGTGAGAGTAAATTTACAAGTGTTTCAGGTGTTGTAATCAAAATATCAGGTGGATTATCTGCAATTCGTTTTCTATTTGCTTGGGAAGTATCGCCATGTCTAATTGCAATTTTTAATTCTTCGTTTTCAGCATAATGAATAATTCTTTTGAAAACATCTCGATTTAAGGCTCGTAATGGTGTTATGTAAAGAGCTTTTATTTTATTAGGAATTTTTCTAGATTTTAATTTAGAAAATATTGGTATTGTTGCACATTCAGTTTTACCTGAGCCAGTTGGTGCAATAATTAAACAATTTTTTTCATCTAAGATTTCGGGAATTGCTTGTTTTTGAATTTCAGTTAGATTTTCAAAGCCTATTGACTTGAATTTTTTTGAAATTGTAGGATCAAGTATCTTGTTGTTTTTCTTGTTTAACTCTAGTTCGTTCATAAATCATCACACCTGCAATACCTAATGCTAACAAAATTACAGTAATGGTAGGAATGGAATCAAAGATATCTGCCATATGATAATTTATTCAATCGATGTTAAATAGATTCAGTTTCTTCTATTCCAGAATTTGTCATCTTATAATCAAATTTTGTATCATGGATAAATGGTGATGAAACCTTACAAGTGTACTTGTTTTTGATTTTTTCCAGTTGGATTTTTTGATGTACATAGTTTTCAAGTTGGGCATGCATTCTTTGATAATTTTTATCATCATGAGAAAAAACTTGGTTTGTAATTATAACTGGGATGTTTTCTAATTGTGTCATTTTAGAAAGATTAATCATGTAATTTCCAAAATTGGTATTTTTTTCAATTAGATGTTCTTTTTTCGAATATTCAAATGAAAATAGATCAGTTATGTTATCAATAATAAGCAAAGAGAAATAATTTTTTTCAAAATTATTTAAAATTTCAATTTGTTTTTGTGTATCAGAAACCTTAGAAATTTGTAAATTTTCAAGAAGAGATATGGGTAGATTTCGAGATTGTAACATCTGAAGAAATCTTTCAGGTCTAAATTCAACCGTGGTGTCAATAAATAAAATTTTTTTATTATTCTTTAATGGCTCAATTGCAAACTGTAAAGCAAGTTGAGTTTTTCCAGTTCCACGTAAACCAGAAATTTCAGTAATTATTCCATTTTGTAGTCCGCCTGAAAAAATTTTATCTAATGAACCGATCTGTGAAGAGAACATACAGGAAGTAATAAAATGAAAAATAAAAAGTTCTTCGTAATCTAAGCAAGACTTTATATTCTCTATAAAATCGATTCATCACAAGAGAAAATTTATGTCACAAACTACAGCTGCTAAAAGACCACTAACAACTTTACAAAAGAATGTAAAAAAAACTGTAATCGTTAGATTAAAGAATGAAGTTGAGTATAAAGGCAAAATGAAAAATGTTGATTCTTACATGAATTTGATTATGACCGAAGCTGAAGAATTAGTTGATGGGAAAACAGTTGGAAAATTTGCTAGAGCAATTTTGAGAGGCAATAACGTGCTATTCATAAAATTAGAAGATGAAATCTGATTTTAAAAAATGACTAAAAATTATCTATTTACATCCGAGTCTGTTACCGAAGGTCACCCAGACAAAGTTTGTGACATGATATCAGATTCAATTTTAGATGAATATCTTAGAGGAGACCCAAATTCAAGAGTTGCAGTTGAAACTATGACTACAACAGATTTCGTAGGTGTTGCAGGAGAAGTTACATCGAAAACAAGTTTCGATATTGAAAAGATCATTAGAGAAACAATTACAGACATTGGTTATGATAATCCAGATTTGAAATTTGATTCACATTCTTGTGAAGTTATGATAAAATTAGATCCACAAAGTCCACATATTTCACAAGGAGTTACTGCAAACGATGAAAAAGAACAAGGTGCAGGAGATCAAGGTTTGATGTTTGGTTATGCAAGTAATGAAACTGAGGAATTAATGCCATTACCAATTCTTTTGGCACATAAACTAACAAAAAAACTAACAGATGTTAGAAAAAATAATCAACTGAAATGGGTAAGACCTGATGGAAAATCTCAAGTTTCAATTAGATATGAAGACGATAAACCAAAAGCAATCGAAGCAATTGTTCTTTCTACACAACACTCACCAGAAATAACAAATGAAGAAATCACATCACAATTAATTGAACATGTAATCAAACCTGTGTGTGGAGATCTTTGGAATGAAAGCATTAAGATTCATGTGAACCCAACAGGTAAATTTGAAATTGGTGGACCGCATGGAGATGCAGGTCTAACTGGAAGAAAAATAATTGTTGATAGTTATGGAGGAATGGGTCGACATGGAGGAGGAGCATTTTCAGGAAAGGATCCATCAAAAGTTGATAGATCAGCATGTTACATGTGCAGATATGTTGCAAAAAATATTGTTGCTGCAGGATTAGCAGACAGATGTGAAGTACAAGTTGCATATGCAATTGGAGTTGCAGAACCAGTTTCTTTGATGGTCAACACATTTGGTACAAATAAAATTGAAGAAAATAAAATTGAAGAATTAGTTAAGAATAATTTTGATATGAGACCAGCAGGAATTGTATCGCAATTGGATTTGAAAAGACCGATTTACAAAAAGACCGCAGCGTATGGTCATTTTGGTAGAAATGAGCCAGAATTTAACTGGGAAAAAACAGATAAAGCTCAAAAATTAAAAGACGAATCAGGTATTTAGTGATTC
>MPLX02143661.1_pt1 | contig 10419 bp, 8 predicted proteins | sample 1617341 | NCBI WGS metagenome assembly MPLX02 (sample SAMN05944804, study PRJNA350692) | marine metagenome | biome: marine; feature: ODZ; material: water; isolation source: 120 m water sample filtered on 0.2 um supor filter | place: Pacific Ocean | collected 2012-04-08 | depth 120m m | reverse complement strand
TAGAACTTCCATTTCACCAGCAACCAGCAACATTTGGCTATCAGGCACACCTTCCCTTTTTGCTGCTTCAACAGTGTTAAAACCTGCTCCTGTTGCAAGAGTGGCACCTGTTCTAATAACGTCTTGATAATTATTTATACCTTTTGGATTCCCTGCAGGAACCATAAAGGCATCACCAAAAATTCCAATCGGATTAGAGAAGTTAATATTCTCACACCGGCTCTTTAATATATACATACCCCCAGTTATCAGATCATAGCGCCTAGCTTGAATTCCCGGGATCAGCCCAGCCCATTCAACAACATGCCCTTCAACATTTTCTGCTGGAATACCCATTTCGGCTAAAGCTAGGAGAGTTAAATCGTTAACAAATCCGGTTGGCTTGCCATCTTCAGTAGTAAATGCCCAAGGCACTGAAACCGCGTAACCTAACCTCAGTTTCTTACCTGAATCAAGTCTATCCGTGAGTGGGTCTGCAAAAGCGTTTAACGCGAATATTGAAACTATTAAACTTAAAGATAAACTCGAAAAAACATACTTAAAGTGCTTCATAGTTGATCCTCTCTTTAGAACGTGTAACTAACAATTCACTTATGTTTGAGACAAAATCAGTTTTCCTAGGATTTGCTTATTACTCCTAAACTAGATTTCATAGAAATTGTAACAAAAAAGAATACCAAAAAATACAATCAGGAAGTTGTCAGATAAAGGATAATTTGAACCATAAGGAGTTAATCAAGAACAGGCTTCTCATAAAAGGGTATTGTTTCTACGCGCGGCTGCCATTGATTTGTGCGGATCAAGGAGCGAACATGATTGGCTATCTCTGAATGGGTTGCAAACCATACCTTTCCTTTATCTTGCATGTGTTCGATGAGTTTAATAATAGCTAGGGCCTGAGATGGACGGCCGCTGACAGCTGGATGCCATACCCCTATCCAAAGGGCACCAAACTCCCACATAGCGTCAAATTCTGCCGTGAAGACATCGAGCGCAGACTGAGGAGAGGAGACTTTCATCAAGTAATCAAAAGCCCTACTTGAGACATATTGATTGTAGTCATCTACCGAAGCTGGTATTGGCAATTCAACTATAGTGCCTTTCCCATTATCAATAATTATTGGAATATCATCTGCAAAAAGAGAAGAGTCATAAGTGAAACCCGCGTCAATAAGTAAATCATAAGTATTTTTTGACACTCCATAGTAGGGTGCTCGATAGCCAACCGGCTTTTTTCCAATGAATGACTCTATATCTTCTATCCCCCGGAAAAGAGAATCCTCCTCTTCTTCACGAGTTTGTTCATTAGGTGGTTCGTGGTAGACCCCATGATGGGCAAATTCATTTTGATCCTGGACTAAGACTTCTAGTTGTAACTGGTAAGTTTTGATTACCCAGCCTGGAAGAAACCACGTTACCGGAATATTTCTGGATCCAAAAAGGTGGCTTAATCTTGGCAATGCAACGAAAGGGTCGTATCGCATTTGTGCAATCTCGTGCTGAAAATTTCCTACTTGTCCTCTTTTGGTGTTATGCACGACGCTATCGGCATCTACGTCGAAACTAAAAGCAACAGCACATCTAGCTCCATTAGGCCATTGCGGGGGGTTTATAATCATTAGTAAAACCTTTGAGTATTGTTACTTCAAAAATATTTTTCTTAAAACATAAGTGCTCACAAACGTTTCGTAGAAAATATCAAGCAGCTATGTTTGCAGAAAGTTCAGGAGCGTGTTTGGCCATTAATCAAATTTCATAGAACGTTGATGTCATTTTTCTAAATAGAAACATGACAACGACACGATATGCTCCTATTAATCAATCACTTAATTTTTACTCTAATCTGTACTCTAATTTCTTCTACCCAATATTGGTTGAATTCATTGGCTTTTCTATAGAAAAACCTATAGGGACGTCAATTTTCGAGACTGTCACAATAAGCCTAGCTCTGCCCCCTCTCCTGAGTACCCCAGTTGAGTGATTCACTGAATTCGCCTTGAGACCGGGCAGCGCCGGCAAAAACCCGATATGCACCAGCGAGGAAAATATTTTATCATGTCGGCGCAACACATCGATGCCTGGCGCAAGGCACGAATGAGCAACACAGGGCAGGGGTGGATTTATGAAAAAAGAGGCACCTACCGATCGTCGTGGGTTCGTTAAGTTATGCGCGTCGGCCGCAGCCGCTATTGCCGCCCGACCGAACTCTCTGGTTGGAGCGGTTAAACATGGAGAGCTCTACCAACGTGTGCAGTTGCGTAACCAGGATGACACCCTCTTGCGTGCCAGCACACTCAAACACAATGAGAACTACCTTTTTTTCTACCCGTTCGTTTCGACACCCTGTTTCCTGATTCGCCTCGATAAAACCATCGACCGGCCTGTTCGCCTGACCACCGGTAGAGGGGAATCTTACAACTGGCCGGGAGGGGTCGGCCCAGAACACCAGGTCGTTTCATTTTCGGCCATCTGCGCCCACAAGATGAGCCATCCTTCCGTACAGGTGAGTTTTATCAACTACCGTTCTGAAGAAGTACAGTTCGCCGGCAATGACAGCCAGTTTCACCGTCGATCCAATGTAATCTATTGCTGTTCGGAAGGCAGCGTGTATGATCCGGCAGAGGGTGCCCGGGTCCTGGGTGGTCCCGCACCGCACCCGCTTGCCGCGATTTTGCTGGAGCACGATCCCAACACCGATGCCCTCTACGCCGTGGGTGTCGCTGGCCAGTCCATGTTTGAGCCCTACTTCAGCGCTTTTGCGCATCGACTCGAGTTGGAGTTCAAAACAGAGCACATCGATCAACTCACCCGTCATTCTGCCTACGTTGTCCCGCTTACCCAATTCTGCTTACGACAGGTATTATGTTGACAGGCACCCCTCAGCCTGTCAGCGCACCTAGCATTTCGGATCGGCCCGTTTCCCGGGCATAGTCGTACGGCGTACGGCCTTTCTGGTCAGGCACTTCTAAGCTGGCCCCCCCTTGGACCAACGCGCGTGCAATATCCACAAATCCTTGCGCAACGGCTCTATGCAGCGCAGTTGCTCCCTCGGCATTGGCGGCGTTAAGGTTGATGCCCGGTAGCGCTACCAGCACCTGCACGGCAGCCAGGCGCTTTTGTTCCGTCGCCTGCATTAATGGCGTCCAACCGAAGACATCACTCAGATTCGGATCTGCTCCCGAGCTTAACAGTTTCTGAATTACCAAAAGATGGCCCTTGGCGGCCGCCAGTGCCAGCGCCGTCCACCCGTTACCCGCCTGGGTATTCACCCTGGCACCTACCTCTATAAGCGCCGAGACAATCTTGACATCGCCGCTGACAGCGGCGTGCATCAGCGGTGTACCGCCATTGCTGTTGCGCGCGTTGACATCGGCGCCCGCCTTAATCAGATCGAGGCTGAGCTTAGCTGCGAGGCCTTGCGCGCTGACCATCAACGCAGTCTTCCCGTCTTGCGTGGACACATTGACCTGGGTAAAACCCCGGTTCAGCAATGTTGATAACGCTGTCACATCCCGCGCCCGAATCGATCGCACCCAGGATTCCAATGAATCTGCTGCAGCCACAGCTGGAAACAGAATTACCAGGACAAGGCATAGCCGTATCAGGCCCAAAGCGTGAATTCTCGATGGCAACACTACCCTTCTCGCCATTTTGGCCCACCAGGTAAAGTCGAGCCGGTACCCAATCGGTCTAATCCGATCGACGCTGACTTTTGAACCTGATTCAGTGGCGAGGGGTCAGGGTGCTCGGTTTTCCTCAGAATCGCCCTGAACTTCTGTATACCAGCGGTCGTGGTGTTCTTTCGCCCAATTGGCATCCACCTGGCCACGGGTCATTCCTGAAAGCGTACCTCGGACAAAGAATACCGCCAGGAAAATATGCCCAACAACCAGCGCGATAAACACCACTGCAATAACACCATGGACGATATGGGTGTACTCCATCACGTGACGGTATTGGCTGAAGTCGGGGCAAACCGTCACGATCCAGGATGCGATTGCCGGAAAATCCAGGATATAACCAGTAACAGATATCCCGATTCCCAGAAACACCGTTAGCCAGAAAAGCACTTTTTCACCGCCATTAAACTTGCCCGCACTGGCATGGCCTTTACCCAGCATCCCACCACCCTTGGCAAACCATGTCAGGTCGCCCTTTTCGTAAAGATTCCTTCGCACCAGATTAAAAAACATCAGCACCAGGGCAATGGGAAACAAGAGTCCGAGCAGGTTATGCACCTCCTTAGATGCAGACGCAGCGACACCGAACGCTGACTTGCCGATGAGGGGAATCAATAGGGGGCGCCCGAACAGCAGTAACAACCCGGTAATCCCCAGCACAATGAAAAGCGCGGCAAGCAGCCAGTGAACAAAACGGGCGTTGACGGAGTGACGCTGCACCTGTACGCCCGACTCACCCGAGCGCAATTTCACTGGGCCGCGAATAGCATAAACCCCGACAATAATCAGAAGGACTACCAGCAATAGGTCGCCACCCTGTGGAATAAGCTGGTCATTGCGAGTGGACATCCAACGCTCACCTTGGGGATTGACCAGAACGGCGCTGTCGTGGCCCGTCACCTGCGTGGTCGCAGGCGTGTCGAGATGTCCCCGCACAGCACGCCAGAGATCTGCACCGGGGTTGGGATTATTAATTTCGGGTACAGAGTTCTCCGCCAGTGCCGCGGCGCCCGGAAACAAATTGGCGAGGGGAAGACAGAGCAGTCCGAGCAGAAAAATCCAGAATCGGCAATTTCTCACGTTTTACTCCTTCTCAAGATTTTGCGATTGCCGGCCCGCACCTAAAATGGCGCCGATTGGCCGGGCACCCTGCAGACTCCAGGGCCCGCACGCCCTCATCAATCCAGCGCCAGCCAGAGCGCCCGGTGATAAGAAACAGTGTGCTGGCGAGATACGTGAACAAACCGGGGTGCCAGGGCGGAGGCGGTAACCGTTCCGGTCCACCGCCTCCTTCTGGTACTCCAGGACATCTGGGATCGGTATCCCTAGCCCTTGATCCCCTGTTTATCGTAGGCGACACCCCAGCCCCACTGAAGCGCACCTGCGCCCCGGTACATGACGCGTTCGCGGAAGATATCCGAGACCTTATCGCCATCTCCAGCCAACAGGGCTTTGGTTGAGCACATCTCGGCACACAGGGGCAGTTTGCCCTCAGCAAGCCGGTTTGCTCCGTACTTGCGGTGCTCCTCGGCCGAGTTGTTCTCCTCCGGGCCACCTGCACAGAAGGTGCACTTATCCATCTTACCGCGTGAGCCAAAGGCGCCGGTCTCGGGGAACTGCGGGGCACCGAATGGGCATGCATAGAAACAGTAGCCACAGCCAATACAGATGTCCTTATCGTGCAACACCACACCATCGTTGGTGGTGTAGAAGCAGTCAACTGGACAGACTGTGGAACAAGGTGCATCGGAACAATGCATACAAGCCACTGAGATAGAGCGCTCACCATGGTCACCATCGTTAATAGTGACGACACGTCGGCGGTTCACACCCCAGGGTATGTCATTCTCGTTCTTACATGCGGTGACGCAACCATTGCATTCGATGCAGCGCTCGGCGTCACAAAGGAACTTCATTCTAGCCATGAGTCATATCCTCCTTTAGGCAACGCTAATGCGGCACAGGGAACACTTGGATTCCTGCATCTGGGTGACAGAATCGTAACCGTAGGTCATCGCCGTGTTGGCTGCCTCCCCGAGTACATACGGATCGGCTCCTTCCGGATACTTGCTGCGAAGATCCTTACCCTCCATGTGGCCAGCGAAGTGGAACGGCAGGAACACAACTCCGGAAGAGACCCTTCGAGTGACGAGTGCTTTCACTTTAAGCTTGGCGCCTTCCGCCCCCTCGACCCAGACCATCTGGCCATCGCGTATACCGTTGTCATTGGCATCCGAAGGATGGATTTCTGCAAACATGTCCTGCTGCAGTTCAGCCAGCCAGGGATTCGACCGTGACTCGTCGCCACCCCCTTCATATTCCACCAAGCGCCCGCTCGTGAGGATCAACGGGTACTCTTTGGAATGATCCGTCTTCTGGATGGACGCATATCGGGTCGGTAGGCGATACGCCTTTTTATCCGCATAAGTCGGATACTTCTCGACCAGATCGCGTCGGTTGGTATACAACGGCTCCCTATGCACCGGCACAGGATCCGGGAAGGTCCAGACAACCGATCGGGCCTTGGCATTGCCAAAAGGCGCGCAACCATGCTTGATTGCGACCCGTTGAATTCCGCCAGATAGATCAGTCTTCCAGTTCCGACCCTCTGCCGCGGCTTTCTCTTCACCCGTGAGATCATCCCACCAGCCAAGTTGCTTGAGCAGTTTGTGATCAAACTGTGGGTAGCCGTCCTTGATCTCCGAACCCACCGGATAGGAGCCATTTGCCAGCAGGCTCTCACCGTTGCGCTCCACCCCAAAACGGGCACGGAAGCACAAGCCGCCATCTGCGACGGGCTTGCTTGGATCGTACAGGTTTGGCGTACCAGGATGCCCCATCTCGGGGGTGCCCCAGCAAGGCCATGGCAGGCCGTAGTACTCCCCATCACAGGGGCCACCCTCGGCCTTAAGCGTCGTGAGATTAAACGTGCCCCAGTTAGCCTGTTGCTTCTTCATCCGCTCTGGGCTCTGACCGGTGTAACCGATTGTCCACATGCCGCGGTTAAACTCGCGGGTGATATCTTCAATCAGCGGCTCGTCATTTTCGACCTTGATGTTCTTGGTGAACTCGGGGCCGAACTCAAGTTTGCTCGCCATTTTGTACATAATGGTGTGATCAGGCAATGACTCAAACATCGGGTCGATGACTTGGTCACGCCATTGCAGCGACCGGTTCGAGGCCGTAACTGACCCATAGGTTTCATACTGGGTGGAGGCTGGCAGGAGATAAACACCATCCGTCCGATCGTGCATGACCGCGCTTGCTGTCGGGTAGGGATCGATCACCACCAGCAGATCCAGCTTTTCCATGGCCTTTTTCATCTCAAGGCCGCGGGTCTGGCTGTTCGGCGCATGCCCCCAGAACACCATCGCCCGCACGTTATCACGTTGGCCGATATTGGCTTTGTCTTCCAGTACACCATCGATCCAACGTGAGACGGGTATCCCTTTGTAATTCATCGGCGAGATCGGTTTGCCGTTGTCACCCGCTACCTCGCTGGGATCGAACCTGCCTTTGACCCACTCATAATCCAGGTCCCAGACGCGTGACCAATGCTTCCATGAGCCTGCGGACAGACCATAGTACCCGGGTAACGAATGTGACAGGATGCAGAAGTCGGTGGCACCTTGAACGTTATCGTGGCCGCGGAAGATATTGGTGCCGCCACCTGATTTACCCATATTGCCTAACGCAAGTTGGAAGTTACAGTAGGCGCGGGTATTGTTGTTGCCGATCGTGTGCTGGGTTCCCCCCATGCACCAGATGAAGGTTCCCGGCCGGTTATCCGCCATGATCTTGGCGGCCTGGTATACCAACTCCTCGCGCACGCCGGTCACATCATGGGTGACATCCGGGTTCCAGTTGGCAACCTCCTTCTTGATGTCGTCCATGCCCCAGACCCGCTGGTGGATAAACTCTTTGTCTTCCCAGCCGTTCTCGAAGATGTGCCACAAAATGCCCCAGATAATAGCGACGTCTGTTCCTGGGCGTATCTTCAGATGCAGATCTGCATGGGCTGCAGTCCGGGTGAATCTCGGGTCAATCACGATCAGCGGCGCATTGTTGCGTTCCTTGGCCCGCATCAGATGAATCAGGGAAACCGGGTGTGCCTCAGCCGGGTTGCCGCCGATCACCAACATCGCCTGACTATTGTGAATATCGTTATACGAGTTGGTCATCGCGCCATAGCCCCAGGTGTTGGCAACACCTGCGACCGTGGTGGAATGACAGATCCGCGCCTGGTGGTCACCGTTGTTCGAGCCCCAAAGAGCGTAGAACTTACGGAACATGTATGACTGCTCGTTGTTGAACTTGGCAGATCCCAGCCAGTACACAGAGTCAGGTCCGGACTGCTGCCGGATCTGGAGCATCTGATCACCGATCTCGTTAATCGCCTCATCCCAGCTGACCCGGACCCATTTTCCGCCAACCAGCTTAGTGGGGTATTTCAAGCGGCGCTCGCCATGGCCGTGCTCACGAACCGAGGCGCCTTTGGCGCAGTGGGCACCCAGGTTAAAGGGGTGATCAAAGGCCGGCTCCTGGCCAACCCAGACCCCATTGTTCACTTCGGCGTTGATGCCGCATCCCACCGAGCAATGCGTACAGACCGTACGCACTGTTTGGGTGCCACCGCCCCCCGAGGGGATCGCAGCCTGTGCTTTTCGCATCATGGTGGGTGACAACGCTGTCGCAGCAGCCGCACCACCCAACGTCACGCCAGAGCGCTTAAGGAAAGTCCGGCGATCAATGGCGCTGCCGGTCCTATCCTGCTTCGGAACCGACGCGGGTTCAGTCGCAGTTCTGATCAGTTTCATTTGAATTCCTCCGTCATTCCGGGCCAGCCCGGAAAAGGGTGTAATTAGGACGATCAGCCAGCCTTAGAGCCTGGCGGTCTTGTAGTAGTCCCTGATGTGGCCAGATTCCCGATAGCCCGTATCGGCTGATGCCCCGGGTGAGTTCTGGTCTGTCGCTGCGACTGCACCGGTACTTGCTGCCAGTGCCGCGGCACCGCCTGCGGTCGCCGCACCCTTGAGGAATGCACGCCTTCCGGTCGCACTTTGCTCCTTTGGTAATTGCTTCTTGCTCATATTTCTCGTTTCCTCGCTGTGGAAGAGTTATTAGATTCCAACAACGTCAAGCTACACCTCCATTGCGAAGTACTGCTTTTCGAGCGCAATGAAAGCTTTGCCAAATTCACCAACGGCCCGGTAGAAGCCGCTCTCGCGCGCCTCTACCAGATCATCGAAGAATGCTGTCATCCATGACCCGACATGCTGCGCGAAAAATGCCTGCTGCGTGCCATGGGAGTATTCGGCCGGGTCGCTTGCCATGAGGCTCATCACCTCACAGAGTGCACCGGCATGGTCTTCAGGTTCGTGGGTGTCATCCGTCGTCTCAAGGCCGAGCCGGGCAAGATCTTCTCGCAGTTCTGCCAGCGGCCTCTCCTGCAGGAACCCGGTCAGGTAGACCGATCCGTAAGGGAGTAGTTCGCCACGGCCCAGGCCAACAAAAAGTGCGTGATAGTCGTGGGCCAGAGCTTCAAGATCAGCCGTGCCCACTTCGCGCTGCAATCGCTGCCAGGGTAACGGCGTTTGGGCCTCTTTCATCGAGGCAAGAAACCCACGGACTTCTTCAGAGCACGGCGCACCCAGCATTGCCCCCAACAGGGTATACACCCCTGCACGCGCCATCTCCTCGTCAGGGACAGGGTTCATGATGGCCTCTGCTGTTGAGGGCTCTACCACTGGTAGGTGACCGTGCTATGCATATCTATATTACAAATGAGAATTATTATTATTCATAAAATCAATCACTTAATTGCTCACCCAATAGTGACATAGAACCCTCGACAGGTTCAACCCTGCATCCCGGGTATGGCTCAAATCACGTCAACGAGCATGCGCAACTTGTAACTGATTGATTTTAGAGCTCTCCTCGCGCCTCGCTGTAATACAGCTTTGCCCAGGATTGCTAGCCCTCAAACATACTCTTGACTCTACAGTCCTCGCACTGCTTGAGGCGGTCAAGGCCCTCGCCCACAAACATCCGGTGCCCAGATAGTTTTTCCTCCATCTTGCGAATCATGCTCAGCGTCGTAAAGGGCTTGCCACAGCTGAGGCATTCGAAAGGGGCCTCTTCGTTAAGCACCCGACGCTGCATTCGTGCCTGGCCATCGGTCAACACGCGAGCGTGCAATTGGATCGCCTGCTCCGGACAGGCCTGCGCACAAAGCCCACACTGAACACAATTCCATTCAATAAACGAAAGGCAGGGACGCTCCTTATCATCCAGGATCGCACCCGCGGGGCAAACAGATACACAACCCATACACAGGGTGCATTTTTCAGCGTTGACCCGGATCTCGCCAAACGGCGATCCGGCTGGCATCTCAATCTCGCCAGGGGGCATGACCCCTGTCTGACTTACAAGATGATCAATCGCGGCCCGAAGAACCGCCCGCTTTTCATCCATCCCGGCATAAGTCGCGGGCTTAAAATCCTCTCCGGGCTGAACAACGCTACTCGAAACCCTTTCGACCAGACCCTGCGCGGAGACCGCCTCAATCGACCCGGTATGCCAGCCCAGCCCACGCAACAGCGCCTGAATCTCTCCGGCCTGTCGTTCGATTGATGACATGACACTGCCCGGCGTATTATCGGCTGTCATGATCAAAACGGATGATGCACCGTAGGCTAGTGCCGACAACCAGACCTCGGGTCCCGTGCTGCCCACTTCC
>MPLX02083108.1_pt1 | contig 10420 bp, 12 predicted proteins | sample 1617341 | NCBI WGS metagenome assembly MPLX02 (sample SAMN05944804, study PRJNA350692) | marine metagenome | biome: marine; feature: ODZ; material: water; isolation source: 120 m water sample filtered on 0.2 um supor filter | place: Pacific Ocean | collected 2012-04-08 | depth 120m m | reverse complement strand
TCGGTTTTTCTGTTTGTTGAATACGGCGCCGATTTCTCGATCCAGGCAGCGCTGGGGACGCTGTACGCAATGCCGGCCATCGCTGCGACGGCTGCCGGTTACCGCATGGCTGTCAACTTTGGTTGCGGCTGGGTTTCCAGTCAGGCAACAGCCCAGGGCTGTTATCTGGCGATGGCCTTTTTTCTGGCACTTTTTAATCCGGATCCGTTGCTGATTTTTTTGCTTAGTATGGGGCCGATCATTGCGGGCCTGGGACTTGCCGGATCGTCGAGCCGATCGCCGCTACCCGCTTTCTCATCCAATACCGTATTGGTGATGCGCCTGGCGGTAACCACTGCGTTGGTGTTGGTCATTACTGTTTTGGCCCCGATGCTTGGGCCAATGTTGTCAGGGTTGCTCGGCACCGTATTGATTGTGGCAGGCGTGCTGGCCGCAGCGGGCCCACCGCGAGCATGGCAGCGCGGGCGGGCTCGCGGTGATGCGCGGCATGATGCAAGGGCAGATTGCGTTTTTGGCGTTTTATTTTGTTATCTGGAGTTTGTTACCACTGTTGGGTTTTGCCACTTACCTGCTGGCGTTGACCGCGGCTGGACTGGCTGGTGTCGTTGTTAGCCGATGGCAGCAGCGCTTGCGATCCTGAAGCTGTTGTTGCAGTCCGGCCCACTGCAGAACTGGCGCGGGTGTTGGCAGTTGGGGGCAGCACCGACATCGGTTGGCAGGCTAACGAGGTGTCTACAGCTACTGTGGATGTGGCCGACAAGAAGATTGAAAATGAGGGTCGCGTAAGGGGGTGTCACTTCCAAGCGCGATTGGGGCAAACTGGTCTTGATTCCCTGGTGTCGATTGCCGATCGTCGCTTGATCTCGTGCATCGTTATAATTACCAGATCTACCTGACCAGGCTTTTGTGGGCATCCCTTCGTCACAATCTGTTGAAATCATGATTCGAGCTTTATTTCTGCTTTTTCTTTCGATTATGTTATCTGGGTGCGGGTTTCACCTGCGTGGGCAGGTTGAACTGGCTTCTGTCATGTCAGCACCGTGGGTTACGGGTCAGGATCCAGAGTTGGTTATTGACCTGCGCCGGGGCCTGCGTCAAAGTGGTGTTGCCCCGGTTAAGGATTCAGCGGCCGCCACGGTGTTTATTGATCTGGCCACCGTGGAATACAGTCGTTCAGTCAAATCTGTCGATAGCAAAGGCATCGCCACTGGCTATACCTTGCAGTACAACGTGATCTACCGCGTTGTCGAGCCCAGCGGCCAGGTGCTGGTCAGTAACAGTCAACTGTCATTCAGTCGTGATCTCATCTACCAGAGCACTCAGTTATTGCAAAAGAAAGAGGAAGAAAAAGCACTAAAGGCCTCTATGCGTGACGAGATCGTAGGCCGGATTATCCGCCGGTTGAGCAGTGTTGCCTTGAACATCCAGTCGCCTGCGGTAGGTCTGGTTGTCCCAGTCTGAGCACTCTCGGCGGCGTAACTCAGACCGGAGATCTTTTTGCGTATAGCGCCACCCGCCCTCACTGGTCGTCTTGGCAAGGGACTGGACAATGTCTACCTGTTATTTGGTACTGAGCCACTACTGATTGAAGAAAGTGCCGATGCTATTCGTGCTGCGGCGCGCCAGCACGGGGTGGAGGAGATACTGCGTTACACCGCCGGAGTGGATCTGGACTGGCAGCAGATCAGCAGCGCCAGTCGATCGCTGTCATTGTTTGCCAGTGCCCGTTTACTGGAAATTCGCCTGCCTAGCGGTAAGCCTGGTGACGCGGGGGTACGCACGCTCAACGACTTTCTTGCCGACAACGACCCCAGTACGCATCTGGTATTGATTCTGGGTCGTGTTGACAAGAGCACGCAGTCCAGCAAGTGGTTCAAGGCGCTCGAATCGCATGGGATCGCGGTCGAGGCACGGGCGGTGGCCCTGGCACAACTGCCGGGCTGGATCGACCAGCGCCTGCGCGCGCAGGGCATTAAAGCGACCCGGGGGGCGATAGAGCGCCTTGCTTATTATTCAGAGGGAAACCTGTTGTTCGCAGCGCAGGAGATCAGCAAACTGCCTTTGTTGCTTGGATCGGATCGGGAACTCGACGAAACACTGCTCGATACCCTGGTCAGTGACCAAGCACGCTTTTCGGTTTTTGCATTGGCCGATGCGGCGCTTGCGGGTAATGCGCCGCACGCCTTGCGTATGTTGTACGGTTTGCGTCGGGAGGGCTCTGAAGCGGTGTTGGTGAGTTGGGCACTGGTGCGCGAGACCCGCGCCCTATACAAGATGGCCATCGAATTGGCAGCAGGGGCCAAACGTCAGTCGCTGTACCAGCAGCACCGGGTATGGCGTAGCCGGATGCCCTGTATTTCGGCGGCTTTGACTCGACTGGACACCGCCCAGTGGGCCCGCGTGCTGCATGGTCTGGCGATTGCCGATCAGGTACTCAAAGGCCAACGTCAGGTGCCTGGGGGTGTCTGGGCCGAACTGGAGCGGGTCGTGCTGTTGCTTTGTGGTATAAATACGCTTGATGCGAATTACGCTATAAATCATTGAAAGGATGAATAAAATATCCATGGTATCGGGCGAGATCAGCGACTGGATGCACAAGTCGGGCCAGGCGGCCCGTTCGGCGGCCCGACTGGTGGCAAGGGCCAGCACCGGGCAAAAAAATGCGGCATTGGAAGCTATGGCGCAGCAGATTCTTAGCGCACGCGTGCGCATTGGCGAGGCCAATGCTGCGGACCTCAAGGCGGCTCGCTCAACCGGGCTGTCGGCCGCTTTGCTCGACCGGCTTGAATTGACCCCGGCGCGTATTGATGCCATGGCACGAGGATTGGCTCAGATTGCCCGTCTGCCGGATCCGGTGGGTGAGGTCAGTGAGATGAGCGCACAGCCTTCAGGCATTACCGTAGGGCGTATGCGGGTACCTCTGGGGGTGATCGGTATCATCTATGAGTCGCGTCCCAATGTGACTGCTGATGCTGCTGGATTGTGTTTGAAATCAGGTAATGCAGCGATCTTACGTGGCGGGTCAGAAGCGTTGAACTCGAACTGTGCGATTGGCGAGTGCCTATCTCAGGGGCTTGCCGATGCCCACTTGCCGGCAAGCGCGATTCAGGTGTTGCGAACGGCTGACCGCGCTGTGGTCAGTGCCATGCTGACCAGTGCGCAATACATTGATGTCATTGTGCCTCGTGGTGGTAAGAGCCTGATCGAAAAGGTCAGTGCCGAATCGCAGGTGCCAGTGATCAAGCACCTGGATGGCAACTGCCATGTCTTTATTGATGATGACGCCGATCTTTTGAAGGCAGTGGATATTGCTTTCAATGCCAAGTGTCGCCGCTACGGCATCTGTGGCGCTATGGAGACTTTGCTGCTTGGCGCTGGAATCGCCAGCGCCGCGCTTGAAAAGCTCCTGCCCCAGTACCGAGAAGCCGGAGTGGAACTGCGGGGCTGTGAACGTACCCGCGCTTTGGCGCCCGAGTGTATCCCCGCGAGCGAAGTTGACTGGCAGAGCGAATTTCTTGCCCCGGTGCTGGCAGTGCGCATTGTCGATACCCTGGACGAGGCGATGGACCATATCGCGCGCTACGGTTCCGGGCACACAGATGCCATCGTGACCGATAACTTGCCCAAGAGTCGGCGTTTTGTGTGCGAGGTTGATTCCAGTTCAGTCATGGTCAATGCGTCAACACAATTTGCCGATGGTTTTGAATATGGCCTGGGTGCGGAAATCGGCATCAGTACCGACAAGCTGCATGTGCGCGGACCGGTTGGGCTTGAAGGACTGACCATTCAGAAATATATCGTCTATGGTGACGGCAGCATCCGCCCCTGAGCCACTCCGGCATCGCCTCTTTGTCTGAATCGCCCAACGCTCCGCTGATCGTTTACGGCGGCACCTTTGATCCAGTGCACCTGGGACACCTGCACACCATCACCGCGGTCAGCGACCGGCTCGGCGGGGCCGAGGTTCTGTGGCTGCCAGCGGGCCAGCCGCCGCACCGGCCAGCGCCTGCGGCGAGCGCAGAACAACGCCTGGCGATGCTGAAAATAGCGATCGCCCCAGAACCTCGTTTTGTTATCGATACGCGTGAACTGCGCCGCCCGGGGCCGTCCTATACGGTTCTCAGCCTGGCAGAGCTCAAAACACAGCACCCGGACCGATGTCTGTGTCTGGCATTGGGGCTGGATGCGGCTTTGGCATTGCCCGATTGGCACCGGTGGGAAGAGGTTCTGCAACTGGCAAGCATCCTGGTGATGTTCCGCCCCGGTTGGTCGTTACCGGATCCGTTACCGCCGTGGTGGGTTGCAGGGGATCTTGCCAGTGCTGACGATGTGACACTGCATGAAGCCGGATGGATGACAGCGATTGAAGTGCCGGCCGTAGATATATCAGCCGCCATGATCCGGGGTGCCCTTGCCGGCGGCAAGACCATCGACCGGCAAGTGCCGGTTGCCATCGCTCAATACATAGAGGAACATGAACTTTATGAGTAAATCATCCGAACTGCCCTTGTCAGATATACGCCAATGGATTACCCAGGAACTAGATGACGCCAAGGCCGAGAGCATTCAGGAACTGGATATCCGAGGCCTGACCGAGATAGCTGACTGGATGATTGTGGCCAGTGGTACCTCGAGCCGGCACGTGCTGGCCTTGGCGTCGCGACTGCGTGCCGCGGCGGCGAAACGAGACTTTAAGCCGATAGGTGTCGAAGGCGAGAACAATGGTGAGTGGGTCTTGCTGGATTTCGATGACCTGATAGTGCACCTGATGCTGCCCACGACGCGAAGTTTTTACGATATCGAAGGTTTGTGGAATGACCGCCTGGGATCGCGGCTGAAAAGCGCAAGAGAAAGCCAGGCAGACGGTTGAAACTGTGCAACTGAAGTTGATTGCGATCGGTCGGCGTATGCCGGCCTGGGTCAGTCAGGGATTTGTTGATTACGCCGGTCGCCTGCGTTCTGGTTTTAGCCTGGAGCTGGTCGAGATCGATGCGTCCCGGCGCACCCGCAATGCAGATATTGTGCGATTGGTGCGTGAGGAGGGCGAACGCCTGTTGCGGGCGGTACCGTCCGGTTGGCGTTGCATCGCGCTCGATCCGGCGGGGCGCACCTACGATTCTGAATCGCTGGCCAAGCATCTTGGGCAGTGGCTGAGCGATGGTCGCGATGCGGCCCTGCTGGTGGGAGGCGCCGAGGGTTTGTCCAGTGAGGTGCTCGATGCGGCTGATGAATGTTGGTCGCTGTCAGCGCTGACTTTGGGCCATCCGCTGGTGCGGGTTGTAATCGCCGAACAACTCTACCGGGCCCATGCGATTCTTGCGGGACTGCCGTATCACCGATCGGGGCGGGTATCGTGAGCACGCGCTTGTGTTTGGCCTCGCAGTCGAGTCGACGGGGGGAATTGTTGCGCCAGGCCGGATTTGATTTCTTGGTGTTTGCGCCCGAGGTCGATGAGTCGGCGCAGTTTGGAGAATCACCCCAGGCACTGGTCGAGCGACTCAGCATCAGTAAGGCACAGGCCGCAACCACGGCTATGGCAGATGCGCCCAGCCGACCCCTGGCCTGTCTCGGTGCCGACACGGTTGTGGTGGCCGATGCCCAGGTGTTGGGCAAGCCGAGCGATGCCGCTCATGCAAAGGAGATGCTGTCAGGCCTTTCCGGGCGCTCCCACGAAGTGCTGACCGCGATCACGGTGGCGGCGGGCCTAGAACTGCATTCACGGGTTGTGACGAGTACGGTAACATTCCGCCAGCTTTCTGATCAGGATATACAAGCCTACTGTGCAACCGGCGAACCCTTGGACAAAGCAGGGGGATATGCGATTCAGGGTTTTGCCGGTGTGTTTGTGCAGTCCTTGTCGGGCAGTTATTCAGCGGTGATGGGCTTGCCGCTTTGCGAAACTGCCGGCCTGCTGGCTGCTGTGGGTATCTGGCCGCGCTGGCGGCAGAATGGGAATGTGCAATGAGTGAAGAGTTGCTGGTCAATGTGACGCCCCAGGAAACCCGGGTAGCGGTGATCGAGAACGGCGGCCTGCAGGAAGTGCATATAGAGCGCAGCCGCAGCCGCGGTATTGTCGGCAATATCTACAAGGGAAAGGTCGTGCGGGTATTGCCCGGGATGCAGGCGGCTTTCATTGATGCCAGCCTCGAGCGCACCGCCTTTTTGCACGCGGCAGACATGGTATCGCACCGCGGTAACGGGCCTGCCAATGGCGACAACAAAGAGTCCCACGTTGGGCCCCAGCCGGACATCAGCGAGTTGGTTCATGAAGGGCAGGAGATTGTGGTTCAGGTTGTGAAAGATCCGATCGGCAGCAAGGGCGCACGGTTGACCACGCAACTGTCGATTCCATCGCGTCATCTGGTTCTTTTGCCCGATTCGTCGCACCGGGGGATTTCCCAGCGTATCCAGGATGCCCATGAACGAGACCGTTTAGCCCAGGCCCTCGATGCCGCCTTGGAAAAATCGCCAATGAGCGGGGGTTTCATCGTGCGCACCGCAGCCGAATCGCAGCAGGGTATTGATTTTTTGGCAGACGTAGAATTTCTGCGTCGCAGCCGCGAACAGATCGAGAAGAAAATGGCGACTGCCCGCGCTGGCGATCTGATCCATGCTGATTTGCCGTTGTCATTACGGGTCATCCGAGATCTCGCACGTGACGATGTAGAAAAGATTCGGGTGGATTCACGGGAGACTTTTGCCATGGTGCGCCAGTTCGCCATTGATCTGATGCCCGAGATGGTCGATAGAATAGAGTATTACCCCGGTGAGCGGCCGATCTTTGATCTTTACTCAGTAGAAGACGAAATCCAGCGCTCGCTGGAGCGCACGGTGTTACTGAAGTCGGGAGGCTCACTGGTCTTTGACCAGACTGAGGCGATGACCACAGTAGACGTCAACACGGGGGGTTTTGTTGGCAAGCGTAATCTGGAAGAGACACTGTTCAAGACCAATATGGAGGCGGCCCAGGCGATCGCCCGGCAACTGCGTTTGCGCCATATTGGTGGAATCATCATCGTCGATTTCATCGACATGGTCGATGAGGAACACCGTTGCCAGGTCATGAGCGCATTCGAGCGCGCCCTCGCGCGGGACCGGACACGCTGTCATATTGCAGATATGTCGGCACTGGGGCTGGTCGAGGTCACCCGCAAGCGGACCCGCGAAAGCCTCGAACGTATGATGAGCGAGACTTGTCCAACCTGTCAGGGCCGCGGCACGCAGAAAACAGCGCAGACCCTGTGTTACGAGATCTTTCGAGAGATTCTGCGTGAAGCGCGCGCATTCGAGGCCAAAGGTTACCGGGTCATGGCATCGCAGGCGGTGATCGACATGCTGCTGGACGAGGAGTCGACCGGGCTTGGCGACCTGCAGGCATTCATCGGTAAGCCGATCCATCTGCAGGTCGAGCCGGTGCACAACCAGGAAAGTTACGACGTGGTGCTGATGTAAGCGATGTCCGCACCCACTAAAGGCAGGCACTGGCGCGGCTTGTGGTTCGGCCTGGCGCTGTTTGCCTGTGGTTTTGGCGTGCTGGCAGAAAGCGGTGTGAGCCAGGTTCAGGTTGACGCCCAGCTGGACCGGGAGCAGTGGCCCGCGCAGCCGACAACCCCAGCGCTGTTGGCGCTCAACCCTGTACGGCAGGTCTTGTCGCACTTTGAAAGCACACGAGGGTATCGGATCACTATCCGCTATGCTGGTGGGGATGCGGGCAAGTACTGGGCTCGGGATCTTCGAAACTGGCTGGTGTCTTTTGGTGTTCCGCTGTCCGATATCACAGTGGAGCCAGCGGCAGGCCCCCTCGAGGGCCTGCAACTTGTACTGGAGAAGGCGAATCCGTCAACAACCCACTAAGTGTATCCCCCGGTGAGTGATTCAAATCAGAAACTGATTTTTGCGGCCGTACAGATGAATTCGACCGCGGTGCTGCAAGAGAACCTCGATTGTGCACGAGGCTTTATTGAGCAGGCCGGGGCGGCAGGCGCGGACATCGTGGTGTTGCCCGAGAATTTTTCATTGATGTCTGCCACGGGTAGCCAGCGCCGCGATGCGGCCGAGCGGGCTGATGAGGTCGAAGCCATGCTCTGCCGGGCCGCACGGGACCAGGGCGTGGTGATTGTCGGTGGCTCGACACCCTTACCCGCCGTCGATGGGCGAGTAACCAATACCTGCCTGGTATTCGATCGTTCAGGCGAAAGAATCGGCCGGTACGACAAGATGCATCTATTTGATGTTAGCGTCTCAGCCGAGGAGTCCTATCAGGAGTCGAGCTATATTGCACCGGGGGACAGCCCGCTTGCCGTGACCACTGACGGCCTTACGCTGGGCATCACGATCTGTTATGACCTGCGCTTTCCCGAACTGTACCGATACCTGGGAGAAGCAGGAGCAGAAATTTTCACCGTGCCTTCTGCTTTTACCGTACCTACAGGCCGCGCGCACTGGCACACCCTGTTGCAAGCCCGGGCCGTGGAAAACCTGGCCTGGGTGATTGCCCCGGCTCAGGTCGGCACGCACTCGGGTAAACGCAAGACTTTCGGTCACAGTCTCATCATTGACCCATGGGGAGATATTCTCGCCGAGCATGTGGGTGGCCCGGGTGTGATCCTGGCCGAGGTCGACCGCGATCGGGCACGTAAAAAGCGCCGTCAGTTTCCAGTATTAGAGCATAAAGTACTGAAATGAAATGTTTTTCTATCTCATTTGATCATCAGCGACGCAATTTTTTCAAGCCTGACATTTCCTGCGAAGGACCGAAAAATCCTTGACATTCAAATAGGAGTTTTATTATATTCTCATAAACCGATTGTAATCGGACCTACGATCAAGAATTTTCTTGCTTTCGATCATGGCAAGCCCTGGTGGTCGGTAAAAGTCTGAAACGTAGTCGAAGTGGCGAGCGCGTTAGTGCGTCTACCCCCGACCCTTTTATGTCGTTGTGAAATGAGGATAATAATCATGTCAAGCAAGCGTTTACTCGCCGCCGCTGCCGTTGCGGCATCGTTGGCCCTGGGCCCGATCCAGGCATCTGCCCAGGAATCTACTAATACTGCCACCAGTGCGCTCAGCGGGCTAAGCAGCATGCTGATGCCGCAAAGCCTCGGTGCCTTTTTTAATACGCCACAGCCCAGTGGCATGCTGAACATGGCTCAACCAGGTGGCTACACCGCGTTTATGAACCCAACGACCTATGCGCAGTTAATGAACCCGGCGGCGTACCAGCAGTTCATATCGCCCCAGTTCTACACCCAATTCGCTAATCCGCGTAACTGGGTTTCCTGGATCAATCCGCTTTCGTACTCGTCGTACCTCAACCCGTCGAACTACATGCCGATGATCAACCCGATGTCCTATGGTCAGTTTATCAACCCGATGACCTACCTCCAAGGTCTCAATCCCAGCAATTACGCAGGACTGGTCAACCCGGCGACCTACAGCCAGTGGCTGAATCCCTCAGCGTACAGTTTTTCTGCGAGCGCGCCAATGAGCGGCGGTCTTTCGATGGAAGACCTGACCAAGATGCTGCAGGGTATGGGCGGGATTGCCGGGTCGAATTGATCGATCGTTTACGACAACCCAGTTTAAACGGGGTCGTCGCGAGACAAGCCCGGGACCGCACTTCTGTGTGTTGCTCGGGTTTTTACGGCAGTTGATATTGCCTTGGTAGCGTTAGGTCGCCACGGCAGCACTATTGGGAGAAAATATGAGCACCCGGCTGAAACTGACTCGAGCTTTACTTGTTGTATCCCTCATCGCCTCAGCGCCGGCAATGGCGCAATGGGGCATGACCCCGCCACCTCCACCGGGCATGGCACCAATGATGATGCCCCAGCAAACCATGTCTCCGGGATATGGCATGCAGGCCATGCCCAACCAGTTAATGGCGCAGGTTTTCCACGCGCTGCAACTAACCGAGGAGCAACTGACCCAGATTGGCGCTATTGCGACCCGTGCCCGCGCCGAATCCACCCAGAGCATGAGCGACATCGCAGATGCCTTTGCTGAGGTCAGCAAGGTGCTGGCTGTGGCCATACCGGATCCAGCAGCCGTCGGCGAGGTCTATAGCCGAATTTTCGATCTGCAACGCCAGTCAATCGAGTCCAGCATCCAGGTCTACCATGACCAGGTCGAGGTACTGGACCAAAAGCAACGTGACCTTTGGAATCTGGTCCGCGAGAAAATGCTTGAGGTGGCTGGTATGAGTAAGCCCGCGCAATAGCATCTGTTGCACGATGGCACCGTACTGTGCGGCCAAACTATTGGCAGATATCTGCCAATAGTTTGTGTGACAGACGGTACCGGCCGAATTTTGGGTAACCCGGTTAAGCTGATTCAAGACTAGCGTTTGTGTCACCAGCATGGCACTGACTTTCATGGCAATCGTGGTTAAGGCCGCGATGTCGAACCGATCCGCTGATGA
>MPLX02051434.1_pt1 | contig 10425 bp, 12 predicted proteins | sample 1617341 | NCBI WGS metagenome assembly MPLX02 (sample SAMN05944804, study PRJNA350692) | marine metagenome | biome: marine; feature: ODZ; material: water; isolation source: 120 m water sample filtered on 0.2 um supor filter | place: Pacific Ocean | collected 2012-04-08 | depth 120m m | reverse complement strand
CCTTCACCTTTCCCATTAAATCTTCGGTAACAAAAAAATAATCGATGCGCCATCCGATGTTTTTTTTCCGGACGTTGAAACGGTAACTCCACCAGGTGTACTGATCAGGCTCCTGGCAAAACTCGCGAAAGGTATCAACATACCCATGAGCTATAAACTTGTCGACCCACGCCCGCTCCTCGGGTAAAAAACCGGAGTTTTTCTCGTTGGCTCTTGGATTTTTTAGATCAATAGGTTTATGCGCAGTGTTCACGTCCCCTGTGATCACCAGTTTCTTACCTTTCTGGCGCAGCGATTCGCAGTGATCAAGAAAGGCATCATAAAAATCCATTTTAAACTTCAGTCGGTCCGGCCCGCTGGTCCCATTAGGAAAGTATACATTAAGCAAATCGAAGTCCTTGAACTCGGCGCGTATGATGCGGCCTTCCATGTCGAATTTTTCGACTCCCATCCCCAAATGATATTTTCTGGGTTTCTTTTTACTGAGGACAGCAACACCACTGTAACCCTTGCGCTGGGCTGGGTTCCATATAGAGTGATATCCTTCAGGTGTGACCATTTCATCCGGAAGGTCGTTTGGCGTCGCCTTGATCTCTTGAAGGCACATCATGTCCGGCGCTTCGGAGTGGAACCAGTCCATAAAACCTTTTCTCAAGGCGGCACGCATACCATTGACATTCCAACTGATAATTTTCATACCCACCTGAAAACGGTGCTACTTGTAGATGAGACCCGATGCGGAGAACAGCACATTCACTCAGCTCAGCCCCCTCGCTTTTAAACCGGGGTATACTCTCACATAAGACCTTCTAAACCAAAGCGTAAAATTTCATTTCCTTGAGCCCCAGTCTATCTAAAAAATTTTCACGAAACCGCTAGCTAATCAAAAGAAATTATTCGCTTTTCATCTCATGCATTATAATTCCATCGAGCGATCCAATAACGAATTACCCAAGAAGAATGTGCCAACCTCCGAACTGCGGGTCCAAAATCTAAAAATCGCTTTTTCTTCCAACGGAGAAGAACAGGTTGCTGTCCGAGGGATCAGTTATCACCTCAACCAAGGGGAAACGTTAGCACTCGTCGGTGAATCAGGGTGCGGTAAAACCGTCAGTGCTCTGTCCATCCTACGGTTGATACCTCAGCCTCCAGGTAAAATCCTGGACGGGAAAATCCTTTTCGGGAAAGACGACCTTCTCAAGCTTCCGGCGAAAGAACTCCGAGAGCGACGCGGACGCGACATCGCGATGATCTTCCAAGATCCGATGACCTGCCTCAACCCAGTTCTCACCGTGGGCGAACAGATTATCGAAACACTCTTGCGTCACACAGCAGTTACCCGCACTGCCGCGAGAAAAAAAACAATTGAACTCCTGAGGCAGGTGGATATCCCCTCGCCACAGCAAAAGCTTGATCAGTACCCGCATCAACTGAGCGGCGGTATGCGCCAACGGGCGATGATCGCCATGGCCGTGTCCTGCTCACCCCGAGTGCTCATTGCCGACGAACCTACCACGGCTCTCGACGTTCTCGTTCAGGCGCAAATCCTAGACCTCCTCGCACAGTTAAAGGAAGAAACCCTTATGTCGATCCTGCTTATCACTCACGATCTGGGTGTCGTCGCCGAAATCGCCCAGCGTGTATTGGTCATGTATGCGGGAGAAATCGTCGAATCGGGGCCCGTTCAAGGACTTTTTCGAAAACCACTTCACCCGTACACGACTGGACTCATGAATTCGGTGCCCACACTGGAACACAATCAGGAAAAAATTCATCGATTGAGTGAAATTTCTGGAACCGTCCCCTCACTTTCACAAACCCCGCCAGGGTGCCCGTTTCATCCGCGCTGCCCTTCAGCAGAAGCACAGTGCCGAACCGAAAAACCCGTTCTCAAAGAAGCCACTCCCGGACATACTGTGAGTTGCTGGTTGAATCAGTAATGGCCTCCTCAGTAAAAACATCAGATCCGGTTCTGCTGCAAGCGAGGAATCTTAAAAAATACTTTTCCGCCGAAAGTTCTAACTACAGCCGCTCATCACAAACTGTGCGCGCCTTGGATGGCGTTTCCTTCACCCTTCGCGAAGGAGAGACCTTGGGACTTGTTGGGGAATCTGGGTGCGGTAAGTCCACCGCCGCACGAACCGTTCTGCGACTCACCGAGCCCACTGCCGGAGAAGCCTATTTTCGTGGACAAAATCTATTCGAATTATCACACAACGACCTGCGATCCCTACGTAAGGAAATGCAGATCATTTTTCAGGATCCATACGCTTCCCTCAACCCAAGAAAGCGAGTAAGAGACATTCTTGAAGAACCGTTCGATATTCACAGGTTTGTCGACGGGAAGGAACGAAATGAACGTGTTGCATGGTTGATGGAGCGCGTGGGATTGTCAGCAGATCAAGGTGAAAAATATCCGCACGAGTTCAGCGGCGGGCAACTGCAACGAGTCGGAATCGCGCGGGCTATTGCATTGCATCCACGTCTCGTGGTTGCCGATGAACCCGTCTCCGCTCTCGATGTTTCCATTCGCGCTCAGGTGATCAACCTTCTTCTCGATCTGAAGGAGTCAATGGCCATCTCCTATCTTTTTATTTCACACGACATGGCTGTGGTCAGACACTTCTGCGACCGTATCGCCGTAATGTACCTAGGGAAAATCGTCGAACTTGCCAACAGCACGCAGTTGTACAGCACACCACAACATCCCTACACGGAGGCATTACTTCAGGCAATTCCCAGAATGGATCCAGGATCAAAAAAACAACGTTTAAAAGTGAGAGGTGACCTACCTAGCGCAATCGATCCACCAAAAGGATGCGCGTTTCAAACCCGGTGCCCCATCAGCGAAAAGCGGTGCGAGGAATCCATCCCGCCGTTGAAGGAAATAGGATCCGGGCACCATGCTGCCTGCTTCTTGCGCAACTAAAGAAAAAAATGAAGGGTCAACTGAATATAGGAGTCATATCAGACACGCACGGACAGGTACGATCCGAGGTATATAATGCTTTCGAGGGAGTCGACTTTATCTTACATGCAGGAGATATCGGGAGTCGGGATGTGGTAACCGAACTCGAGGTCATCGCCCCCGTCAAAGCTGTCGTCGGAAACATCGACGTGGACCTGACGCACCACTTTCCCCAACAGCAAACGTTCGATCTCGGCAAGCGGACCTTTGTGCTCCAGCACATTTTTCATGACATTCCTAGCGCAGCTAGCCTGTCGCGCCAATCCGTTAGAAAAATTGTTATCTTCGGTCACAGCCATCAACCCATGAGCGAGCATATCGGTGACACCCTGTACTTCAACCCGGGAAGCGCCGGACCCCGCCGACTTCAACTACCCATTTGCGTCGGAAGGTTGAAACTGGAAGAGGAGCGAGTGTCAGGAGAGATTATTCATCTGGGGCAATGATTGTTCGCTCTCACCAACATTTTACCGCTTGTCTGCTTTAAGCCTTATCGCTCATGATTTTCGCAGCAAATATTCCACCGCCTCAAACGTTTCCCGTGACTCCCAGTTTTTAGCACCATCCACCTGCGCCATCACCCGCCCGTCGCGGTCAATAACATAAGTGAACGGGATCGACATTGCGGGGTAGAGCCGTTCCGCTTCGCCTCCAGCGTCCAGTAAGATGGGGAAAGAGAGGTCATACTTATCGACAAATCTTTTAATTTGGGCGTCCGCATTTTTATCGATACTCACGGCGAGGACAGCCACCCCTTCAGAGCGGAAGCGGCGATAGAGCTTTTCGAATGATGGCATCTCCATGCGACAGGGGGCACACCAAGTGGCCCAGAAGTTGAGAATAACCACACGCCCCCGGTAATTTTCCAAGCTCTCGCGGTTGCCCTGCAGATTTCTTAAAGTAAAACGAGGAGCAAAGTACCCAACGGCAGCTTTTTCTTGATCAAAATTTTTCCCAACCTGCACATCGGTAAGAGAGATGGGTGCTTCGTTGAAATGCTCGAAGAAAAACAGGAGAGCCCCAATAAAAAGAACAGCGAAAAGCGCGACGTACTTTTTAATGGGAATGTGAGTGGTCTTGTTTGAGCCGTTCGACTTCATCTTTCATCTTTTCGACCTGGATCCGCTGCCCCATCAAAACACAATAAAGCAGAGTGAATGCCGCGAGGGATATCATAAGCGCAATGAGCATGGAAGGATCCATCCCTTTTCCAAACCCTTCCGGCGTGATCAACTTGGGTGGTGGGTGAAAAGTACGCCACCAGAGAACAGAAAAATGAATGAGCGGGATATCAAGAAACCCAACAATTCCCAGAACCGCTGCAAACCGGGCGCGCATGGACCCAGCACCGGTCTGGTGACGAAGCATGAGGTAAGCCACGTAGATAAGCCACAGGATGAGAGTGGACGTGAGGCGAGCATCCCACACCCACCACGCGCCCCAAATGGGCCTCGCCCAGATCGGTCCGGTGATCAGAACCAGCGAACAGAAAACCACCCCAATCTCAGCGGAAGCCAGGGCGTAGATATCCCATTCCCTCTCTTTCTTCCACAAAAAAAGAATACTACTGACAAAAACAATAAAAAAAGCAAAGAACGCCAGCCAGGCCGCTGGAATATGGAAATACATGATGCGCTGCACCACGCCTTCCTCCTGCTCCGTCGGCACAAAAATGAAAATCGCCACCATGGCTACCAGAAAAGCCGTAGCGGCGAGCCAGGTCAGAACCGAGCTTCTCTGCTTGGTCTCGTCACTCACTTTTTGTTTTCTTGTTAGCAGCCTCTTTCAGCAATTCCAAATCGTTCTGCAATAATTGCTGGTGTTTTTTAATGCGGAACAGGTAAAGGAAAATTCCACCCCACACAAACACGTTGGCCGCAAACAAATATCCTAGGTTATCCATATTAATTTATTCTTCCAAAACATAATCGATAGTCATGATGGACACGGCAATATATATGACATCGAAGCATAGGGTCAACCCCACCCAATTCATCATCTCCGTTAGCGGCTCTCCTGCCAGGATCTGTCCGGTCATGCGCACCGACCCAATGACAATGGGAACTATCAACGGATACAGCAGGATAGGCAGCATGACGTCACGCGTCTTGAGATTCACTGATAGAGAAGACAGGAGCGTCCCGATCGCGCAAAATCCTAGCGTCCCCACAAAAATCACATAGAGCAATGGCAAAAGATGTGGCAACAGATCAACATTAAAGAAAATCATGAATAGAGGCAAAGTAAACGTCTCCATGATCAGCAGAAACACGAAATTGCTAATCAGCTTTCCAAAATAGAGCACCGTGCGGTCCACGGGAGCGAGCAACAACCCTTGAAGGCAGCCGTTTTCCTTTTCCAGCATGAACGACCGGTTGAGCCCAAGCGTTCCAGCAAACAGAAATGCGACCCACAGAATACCGGGGCCAACCTCACTCGCCTTGACAATACTGAGGTTAATTGAAAAAACAAAAATGATGATCACCAACAACGCGAAGATGAACATGGAACTGAACAGTTCGCGTGTTTTCAGCTCGGTAACAAAGTCCTTCCATACAATTGCCGCAACCCTACTGAAATATTCATTCATACCAGAAACAAAGCCTCTGACTTGCTCATCATCACCCCAGCATCTCGGTATATAGAGTTTCGAACCGGTCTCGGTCGATACGGTCAACCGGTTCTACCGAGACCCATCGTCCCCTGTTCTGTATCGCAACCCGGTCGCACATTTCCAATCCGCACGCAATATCGTGTGTGGTCATGATGATAGTGCGCCGTTCGGTATGCAACTCGCGTAGGTGGCTCTTGAGCACGTTTGTGGCCTGGAGGTCCAATCCGGTAAACGGTTCGTCGAGTAACAGCACCGAGGGGTCGTGTAGAGTGGCCCGGGCGATAGTCAATCTCTGTTGCATCCCTCGCGAAAATGTGCGCACCCGGTCGTACCTGCGCGGTGCGAGTCCCACCTCGTCAATTGCACGGGACGCGCGGCCTTCAGGATCGTCCAGACCGTACATTTTTGCATAGAATAAAAGATTCTCGAGTGCGGAAAGGTCTGGGTACAAACAGGTCGCGTGTGAAATAACGCCAATCTCCCGCCTTAGCCGTGTGTCTCCGCTCAACACGTCAAAACCCGCTACCATTGCTGAACCGGAAGAAGGTCGGGTAAGTCCAGACAGAATCCTGATCAACGTGGTCTTGCCCGCCCCGTTCGGGCCAAAGATGGAGAGAAACTCGCCTTCGTGCAAGTCAAAACTGATCCCGTCGACGGCCTGCAGATATCCGAAGCTTTTGCAGAGATTTCGAACCTGAACCACCGGATCGGACGAAACAGGGTGGGTTTGCTCGATCATTCGGAGTCCTTACGCGAGGGTGAAATTTTTCGTGGTCGACTTCCTGCCCTTCTTGCTTTCTTTCTCCAACTGCTCAATCCGCTCAAGGGTCTCCATTGCCTCACCTTCCATCTTTTTTCGAAGATTTTCGTAATCCTCACCGGAAATTTTATCGGTTTTAAAATCGATTTCCAATTCCCTGATCGACAACAACACCTCCTCTTTGCGTACCAGGAGATGATTGTACTCCTCCTTGGTCGGGTTGATAGTGGCAAAAGGGCGGGTCTTGGGTAATTTAGCGAATAACGGAATGCCGATAGCGATTAAAACCCCGGCGATCAATAGCAGTTCGATGAAGTGGACAAAACGCATCCTTATAGTTCCAATCGATCCAGTTCATCCTGTAACTGGCGGGAGTATTTGTTGGGGGTAGTACTAGGTATTTTTTCACCCTCCCCTTCCGAAGCTTTCTTGCCGGAATTATCTTTCCCGGTCCAAGTTTTGATTAGCCTGCGCAGTCCAAGTCCACCGACCAGCAACGCACCAAATGGTATTACCCATGCTGTGAGGTTAAATCCTTTTTTTGTGGGAGCCGAAAGAATGGTTTCTCCATGTTTCTCGACCTGTTGCTGGATAATTTGTTCAACGGTTAAACCCGAGTCCAGTAGTTTTGTAAACTTTTTTCGGGTCTCGTCGGAGGTTGAACAGGTGCAATTGATTAACACTTTGCCGCATTTATCGTCGCACTTGCACATGAGAGCGTTTTCCAGGTCGGCCAGCATCGCTCCCGCGTAAGCGGACTCCACAGCTGCGATACCCGCAAGAAAAACCATTGCCAATATCAGTACGGGTTTTTGAATACGGATCATAACCAGTTACTCCTGCGCCGGGGCAAACACGGCCTGTTGTCGTTTCAACCGCTCCAACCGGCGGCGCTGTTCGAGCCTGTCGGGCCACGCACACACCACCGTTCCAAGCGCGATAACCCATCCTCCCATCCACAACCAGCTTACCATCGGGTTGAGGTACACCTTCAGGGTGGCCGATTCATCTTCACGGAAGTCGGCAAGAATTACATACAAATCGCTAACCAGCGTGGACCTCACATCCACTTCCGATACCGGCTGGTTTTGCCCCTTGTAAAATTCCTTTTCTGGACGAGCGGTCCAGATTCGTCTACCGTTTCTCTCAACTGCAAGTTGTGCGACGACACGCGTTTTTACCGAAGTCGCCTGTATGGGAACAAGTTTCTCATAGCGTAACATATAGTCGCCAATCTCAATGGTCTCCCCAATTTTCACGTGCTTTTCGACATGAGTCCCGTAAGACTGCGATGCGGCAATGCCCGCAAAAATCATCACTATTCCGACATGAACGATGTATCCACCATAACGCCGCTTGTTGCGCCAGATAAGCGTGCCCAAGGCGCTGACCGCAGTTTCCTGATGTAGCTCGCGCCGCGCCAGCGTACCCTTGAAAAACTCCATGATGATCGTAGACATCACGAAAATACAGAGAACGAACGCGATGTAAGTATAAATTTCTGACCGGTTCGATAACGGAACAATGGGGAACAGGGCCGCGGCTCCAACTGAGGTGGCGATCACCGGTTTCATAAAATTCTTTTTCAGGTTGGACCAGGTCGCCCGACGCCAAGCAATAACAGGACCGATCCCAATCAGCGCCAACAAGATCAATCCTATCGGTACGTTGACTTGATTGTAAAAAGGCGGACCCACGGTAATCTTAACACCGCGTACCGCTTCGGAAATGATTGGGAAAATCGTTCCCCAGAACGTGGCGAATCCGATTCCCAGGAGCACCAAATTATTGAGTAGAAAACTCGCCTCGCGCGAAAGAAACGAATCAAGTTCGTTCTTGCTCTTAAGCAAAGGAAGTCGTTTGATGATCAACACCACGCAGAGGACGATAATAAACAAAAGAAAAGCCAGAAAGTAATATCCCAGCGTCGCCTCGTCGAAAGTATGCACCGACTGGATCAGCCCACTTCGGGTGATGAACGTTCCAAAAATGGTCATTGCAAAAGTGAGGAGAATGAGCGACATGTTCCACACCTTCATCATGTCCTTCTTCTCTTGGATCATGACCGAGTGCAGGTATGCCGTCGCCACGATGAGCGGCATGAACGATGCGTTCTCAACCGGGTCCCATGCCCAGTATCCACCCCAGCCCAACTCAACATAAGCCCAACTTGCCCCGAATAAATTACCCATACATAGGAAAAACCATGCAATCAGAGTCCACTTGCGAGTCAGGCGAATCCAAGCGTCGTCGAGATTTTTCGTGATGAGCGCCGCCATCGCAAAAGCAAATGGAACGGTAAATCCAACATACCCCAAGTACAGCGTGGGCGGATGAATGACCATCCAGTAATTCTGGAGCATCGGGTTCAACCCGCGCCCATCTAACGGTGGAAGGGGAATGCGCTCGAACGGATTGGTGGAAAAGTTGAGCAGAAAAAGAAAAAACGTGGTGATCGCCAACATCACAGCCATCGCATAGGAAGCCAAGAGCAGGTTCTTCGGGCGGGCTTGAAAATACACCGCTGTCATATAAGAGGTAAGGATAAGAACCCAAAACAGGAGTGACCCCTTTTGCCCACCCCAGAACGAACTGAATTTGTAAAAATAATCCAACTCAATGTTGGAATAGGCCCATACGTATTGCAGGCTGAAGTCGTTAGTGAAGAGTGCGTTCCATAACGCAATGGAGGACACCATTACGCAAGCCCAGGTGATCACCGGAACCTTACCTGCACTCCGGTATAGGTCCATACGGTTGCCCCGGGCCGCCATAACATAGGCCACAGTCCCGTAGATCGAGGTAGCGAGCGCCACCATCAGTGTGAATTCACCAATATCGTTCATGGATTCTATCGCTTTGCCACGTCACTCACTAGGCAATGAACCCTGCTCCTAAACATTCTTGGAACAGCGCAGCATGCATGGATTGATTGACGAGGGGATTAAATCGCTGCCTTTGGCAAGGTTTCCGTCTGCTTGAAGTCCGGCGCCGGTTGTTTCTGGTAATCGGGAAGAGTTCCCGGATGCATCTTACCAGTTTCCTTTTCCGCCTCATATTTCGAGGGGCAACTGGTCAATAGCGTGTTCGCATGAAAGACACCGTGTTCGTCTAGGGTCCCTTCGACGACCACTTCTCCGCCATCCTTGAACATATCCGGCGTCACCCCTTGGTACCTGACATCCAAGTTGGAGTTGTTCTCCTCGATTGCGAACCGAACTTTCAGGTAATCGTCAGGGTCCCGCTGGATCGAACCCTGGACAACGTTCCCCTTGACCTTGAGACCGGTTCCCTTGAAAGAAACCTTCTGGGCCTTCAGTTCGCTGACGGTGAAGAAATACTTGGACGTGTTGCTAATTCCGGTGATGATGAGATAGCCGATGGCCGCGACAATCAACGCCGAGCCAACAGCGAATTTCACTTGTTTATTGTTCATGGTTCGAGAAAATCCATTTAACCTAGTAAATGAAACCATTTAGCCCAGGCTATCGGGCTGATTTCATACTATCACTCGAAATTTGACCTTGTCAAAATAAATCCTGTTTAACTGGGAGATAACCGTACATGGGGTGATAGGCGAAAAAAATGCCTACCATCCTTTTCTGGAACTCGGTCACACCCGTCTCCCACGCACCGCCATCACCCCCCTCCTGCTCTATCCTTCAAATACGAGGAAAACCCTTTCCAAACAAAGGGCTACCGGCGCACCCGCTGTGCATAAATGGTTGATTTTTTAGTATTTACCCAAAATCCGGGCTTTTTGGCTCCCAAAATGGCGCCTCGGGACATATTTCCGCCCCTTTTTCTTACCTACACCACCTTCTGAGGCTAACTCGGGGGTCACATTCCAGATTACGCCTCACCCCAGCCAAAACCCCTTAACTGGTTATTTTTGGTGCTTTTTCCTGTTGACAGGGTGTTCCAATATGCTAGTCTTGTGTCTCAAAGTGTCATAAAGTGTACTTTAGTGTTGTAGTTGGTTCATGCTTGCGTAGGGAATTCGGATATGAACGGATTTTTAGGAACCTACAACGTCAACCTCGACGACAAAGGACGCCTCAATGTGCCCGCCAAGTTCAAGGG
>MPLX02075654.1_pt1 | contig 10433 bp, 6 predicted proteins | sample 1617341 | NCBI WGS metagenome assembly MPLX02 (sample SAMN05944804, study PRJNA350692) | marine metagenome | biome: marine; feature: ODZ; material: water; isolation source: 120 m water sample filtered on 0.2 um supor filter | place: Pacific Ocean | collected 2012-04-08 | depth 120m m | reverse complement strand
TTGGTCTCGACGCCATCATTCAATCCGTCGCCATCCGTGTCGGCATTGTTGGGGTCGGTATGGAGTTCCATAATCTCCACAAGCGCTGTCAGGCCATCTTCATCCTTGTCAGTGTCGCTGTCCGCCACATTGGGATTCAATCCCCAAATTTTTTCCAGACGTGTCAACAGACCATCACCATCGGGATCCTGAGTGTTGGCACCGCCTCCGCCTGTTGCCACCAACTGGACTCCATTGATCGGCGCCCGAATCCCCGGGTCATCAACCGTCGACCCCACCACAACGATATTGGCCGCACTCAACCCTGAAAAAAACAGGTAGTTGCCGTTATCATCGTGATCCACTCCCGGATCCTCCGCATATTCAGTCGGATTCTGGTCCGAGTCGCCAACCTTCCTGTCGGTCAAGACGTTGCCTTCCGAGTCCTCGACCCAGTAAAGGCCACCCCTAAACGCCACCCCGCCCAGTGCGTACACAATCACGTCGTAGCTTGCCGCCAGCCCATCCGGTATGTCGCTGATGGCGACCGTCGATGTCGTCGCATTACCCGTGTCCAGGTAACCGGTCATCATCGTCCTGTCTCCACCTTCCTCAAACGCATTGTTTTCCTCCCCCCACCCGGTCGATGACCAGGTGTTGTTGCTCACCCACTCAACCGTGATGCCTGATGGCAGGCCATCGTTCGCTACAACTTCGTCAGAGGATCCCGTGCCACCGGCCAAGCTATTCCAGTTCTGCTGAACATAGCCCGGCAGACCTGCCTGAGCATCCGCCTCCATGGTCCCTGCCGCACTACCGTCCGGCGCGTCTGCACCAAAGTTCAAACCCACAGAAAGTGTTTGCGCTTTCGAGTTAGCCGCACCCACAATCAAACCTATTACGGTTATTATATAGAAGACAGTTTTTCTTATCATTGCTTTATTTCTTATCATTGCTTTATTACCGCTAGAGTTTTTTCGTCGTGATCGACATGGTACACGCCGCACCCGTATCTTAAACTTGCCCCGAAAGCAAGCCTCTCAGGAGTTCATCTTTTGCACACGACCCAACCAGACGACTCTTTATCAGTCGGCTAGATCCCGGGGCGAAAACCGGTTTCAATTGGTCTTACGCAGGACTCTCACATTGCCTCGCCGCACCGTTACACCATCACGATCCATTTTTTCCAGTATCGGGATCACAATTCGTCGCGTGGTATCCATCGCCATTCGCAATTCGCTCGCTGTGGCCTGACCATGTTTGCGCAAGTGCTGCTTGACCAACAATTGGCAACGATTGAACTGAGCCGCCCCAAGCACCAGATCGGGGCTCACATCAACCACTTCGCCGGTATCGATGAGAAACTGAAGCGCCTGCCGCCCTGTGGGGCTTTCCGTGAAGTTTTTGCGCGCCGGCGGATCGGGCATCTGCATGGTCTGGCGAATTTTTTCGCCCACATCCATCAAATGCGCCGGAAGAGCCGGCTTGTGACCCTTGCGGGCAATATGGTTTTGCCGACGATTAAACCCATTGCGGCAAAGATCCGCAATGAGTTCAGGAAAAGGATCATGCCCGGGAAAAGCCTGTTCGGTCACCGGATGCAGCTGCTCCAAGGAAAGTCCGGACAATTCGGGGCGGCGGGCATGCTCAGCATCCACGCGTCGTGACATTGCGGCAATCGTCGATTGCCAGCGGTCCATGTCTGCGATCCAATCGCCCGCCTGCAGGGCCCTGTGCGAGTCCAATAACCGCGTTACAGCCTTGTCGATTTCTGCAGGAGAAAAAGAGGAGGGGCGCAAGAGGGTATCGCGCTTAACAATGCCATCGCGTGTCAGTTGTGTCTCGATCCACGTTTGCGGATGTTCAGGGGCGGCGATCCGCGCCTCAAGCAGTTGCATTCTGGCAGGGGCACGCATTTTCCTTCTATCTCCATTCACATCGAGCACAAGCCCCCCCGCGAGTGTGGCTGTTTCCTGCCAATTGCGAATGACGATGCGATCCCCCGGCCAGACACATACAGGCTGTTCAAAGCGCAGTTGAGCCAGTCGATTTTGGCCCGGCTCGATGACTCCGCCGTCCGCCAAAACCAGTCTCGCCGGCCCGTGGCCGGTTCCATGATGCACGCGCACACGCGTGTTGTTTCGCAATGGCGAAGCTTCAGCGGGAAGTCGTGGCGAACGCTCGAGGCAGACATCCAGTGTCGCAGTAGTTTGAGCCAGCTCGGGCAAGGTGATCGTCGCGCCGCGCCGCACGGCAGCGCGGGACAGATCGGCAAGGCTAATCGCGGTGCGCATGCCGGGCTGGGCCACTTCCTGCTCGCAGTTGTGGGACTGCAAACCGCGAATGCGCGTTTCACGGCCCGGGGGATGAGAGGCAACCATTTGCCCTCTTTGGAGTGTCCCGCCGATGAGTGTGCCGGTGACCACCGTGCCAATGCCCTGCACCGTGAAGATGCGATCCACCGCGAGGCGCGGTTGCCTGTGATCTTCATGAGGCGGTATTTGGGCAACGAGAGTGAACAGAGCTGTCTTCAAATCATCCAATCCCGCTCCGGTCTGCGTGGAGAGAGGGATGATGTCCGCCGCGGCAAATGGACTGTTCCGAAGTTGATCGCGTATTTCTTCCACCCGCACGGTGGTGTCCTGGACAAGATCAGCCTTGGCAAGGGCCACCACGCCGCGCGTCACACCCAGGTAACCAAGGATTTGCAAATGTTCCTCCGTCTGGGGCATCCAGCCGTCATCGGCAGCCACCACGAGCAGAGCGAGATCCACCGCACCCACACCTGCCACCATGTTTTTTACAAAATCCTGATGTCCGGGCACATCCACAATGCCGAGGTTGTGACCGGGCAATTCCAGATATGCGAAACCCAGATCAATGGTCATGCCACGCGCTTTTTCCTCCGGCAACCGATCCGGGTTCGTGCCGGAAAGCGCCTTAACCAGGGAACTCTTGCCGTGATCTATGTGGCCGGCGGTGGCGAGAATGGCATGCTGCTGGGTCATTTTTCGTACACCGACAAACGTTTGAATTCAGCAGAGGCCGCTGCGAGGGATGTGACGGGGATGGCGATATATCTTCATTTTGAGACGAGGGATTGCCTGATGGAATTCATGAGCGGTTTTTCCTGATCTGGAAGAATGGTTCGCAAATCGAGACGAAAACGACGGCCGCTGATGGCACCGATCACTGGAGGCGTGGCCCGACGCAACCGTGCGGCGAAATCCATAAGCCGGATATCATTCGGCACAATATCCAGCGTCACGGTAGGGAGCGGCACTTGAGGAAGGGCTCCCCCGCCAACTTGGGAGCGGCCCGGGGTTACGCAGATTTTAGCCGGCATCCCCTTTAGTGCCCTGGCCAGTTTGCCTGTGCGTCGCTGGATTGAGGCAAGATCAGCCGTCAGCATCCGCTGCAGTGGCAGCGTGCCGGCCTGATCGTGGAGATATCGCTCGGCAGTCGATTGCAGCGCACTCAGCACCAGTTTATCGCAGCGCAGCGCTCGAAAGAAGGAGTGCTTTTTCAATGCCTGCACATGCCGCGCCTTGCCGGCAATGATGCCTGACTGGGGTCCGCCCATCAACTTGTCACCACTGAAGCATACAATATCCGCGCCATCCTTGAGTGCCTCGCTCGGCATCGGTTCATGATGCCCTTCGGCCCAGTCCCCGGTGGGGAGCAATACGCCGCTGCCGAGGTCCTCGACAAACGGCACGCGTTTTTTTCGGGCGAGCGCGGCCAGTTGACGGCGTTCGGGCGCAGCCACAAAGCCCTCCATGAAAAAATTGCTGCGGTGCACCTTCAAAACCAGGCCGGTCTGCGGACCGATGGCCCTGGCGTAGTCGTCAAGGGTGGTGTGGTTGGTGGCGCCGACCTCGCGCAGTTTCGCACCGCTCGATTCGAGAATTTCCGAAAGGCGAAAACCTCCGCCGATTTGCACCAGTTCGCCGCGCGAAACGACGACCTCTGTTTTCTCCGCCGTGAAATGACGCAGGTTGAGCAGCAGCGCGGCGGCGCAATTGTTGACGACCATCGCAGCCTGGGCACCGCACAACTCGGTGAGGCATCGCTCGAGATAGGCGGCGCGTCCGCCTCGGCGACCGGTGACCAGGTCGATTTCCAGGTTGATGCAGCCAGCGGCGGCCAAGGGATTCATGGGCGAACGGCCCAGGTTGGTATGCACGACCACCCCGGTGCCGTTGATCACCGGCTGCAGGCGGGATAACGCCAGGTCGTCGAGACGCTGCCGTATTGTTGCGATGATCCCGTCGCGGCCGGGAATGGATGCGGCCTTGCGCAGCGACTGCAATTCGGCACGGATAACCGCAACGACAAGGGGCCGGGGCAACGGACAATCCGCCACGGCTTCAATCAACGTGTCGACGCCGGGTATGGCCCGCGGGTTGTTCCTCGGCCCGGCCATTAGTTCACGGTGATAAGCGGGTCGGCAGCCTCAGTAATTTGGCCGATGGATTCAAGATCAAGGCCAGCGCTCAATTCCTTGAAGGCCGTGAGGCTATCGGGGGCCACCGCGACCAGCAAACCGCCGCTTGTTTGTGGGTCACAGAGCAGGGCTTTTTGGCGCTCGGTCAGGGCACCGATTTTTTTGCCGTAACTGTCGAAGTTGCGATCGGTGCCTCCAGAAGTGCAACCCTTTTCAACATATCGGTCAATATTCTTCAGGAGGGGCACGCGTTCGCTGTTCAGAGTGGCGCTCACGCCGCTGCCCTCGCACATCTCCGTCAGGTGCCCCAACAGGCCGAAACCGGACACATCTGTCATCGCCTTCACCCCGGTGAGGCTGCCCAACGATGCGCCCAAGTTGTTGAGCGTTGTCATCTGTTTAACGGCTCGCTCGAAATCGGCTTGATCGGCTAGACCACGCTTTTGCGCCGTGGCAACGAGACCGACACCGAGGGGCTTTGTCAGGAACAGTTCGCATCCGGGCACGGCGCGATCATTGCGTTTCAAATTCTCAATCGCAGCCTGGCCGGTGACAGCGAGTCCAAACATTGGCTCGGGCGAGTCGATACTGTGACCACCAGCAAGGGGAATACCGGCGCGGGCACAGGCTGCACGGCCGCCTTCAAGCACGCGACCGGCAACCCCAGGCGGCAGTTTGTCCAGGGGCCAACCGAGCACGGCAATGGCCATCAGCGGCCTGCCACCCATGGCATAAACGTCGCTGATTGCGTTCACAGAGGCGATCTGGCCGAATTCGAACGGGTCATCGACTATGGGCATGAAAAAATCGGTTGTGCTGATGATGGCCTTACCATTGTCCAGGTCGAACACGGCGGCATCATCCCTTGAGTCGTTGCCCACCAGCAGGCGATCGGTGTGCTCGGCGGTGCCGGCGAAGGACAGGATCTCCTCAAGCACCATGGGCGCTATCTTACACCCACAACCAGCACTGCGGCAGTATTGCGTGAGCCGAACCGGATCATCCATGGAACGAAGTGAAATTGGCGGAGAGGGTAGGAATCGAACCTACCTCGGCCCGTTCACGAACCGACAACGGTTTTGAAGACCGCGGCGAACACCAGTCACGCTTCACTCTCCTTGTGTTAGTTTTGTTTAATAATATCAACGCAAAAGCCCCATGTTAAATTCTTGTTTCAAAATCCATAAAAATAACTTTTATGTTTTTGTGGACGTTTTATGGACGATTTCGGAGTGAATGTCCTTCGAAGGAAGATGTTTATTCACGCCAAACTGACGCCCATGGCAAAACCGAAAAAGCCAAGTGTCTCCACCACGAAAGTCGGGCTGGTTAAGGTTCAAATCGAAACCGCCGTTGACAATCACACCGGTAAGACACGCCCAAGGTACAGGACATACTGCACAAAGGCAATCGCAACCAGGGATCAGCGGCGGCGGGAATGGCCGAGCAATGAAAAGGCTCACGCCTTTGTCGCAATACTGAACGCCTCAATCAAAGCGGGGAAAATTGAAGAGATTAATACTGAAAATACTCAGGAACTGAAACGGATATCGCAGGATTTCCGCATTATGACAGAATACTTTTTTCTAGCGGGCCACAAAAATGGATTAAATTGCTTAATATTAGTAACTTAAGATGATTCATCAACAATTCAACGATTATTGGGTAATATAATGTGGAGGTTTTTTGGCTGCCACTAATCCTCCAATCATCGGCAAACCAGCAGACTGAGCCTACTGTTTGTCGGTGTAGAGGGTAAGGCGAGAACGAGTGGTGGCGGCGGCCTTGGGTTTACTGGATTTTTCCCAGATTTGAAGTGCCTGCTGGGCAGCGACAGCGGCGGCCTCAAAGTTGTTGTTCGCAGCGTAGGCAATGGAGAGGGTGTCCAGGAATTCGGGGTTCTTGTTTTGAGTGATCCTGCAAAGGCGCCCAGCCAATGCAAGAGCCTCGGCCGGGCTTCGGAGCGCTGCGTTCGACGCGGTTGCCAGGAGCAGGGAAAGTTGATTGGCGGCATCAAGTTGTTTGGTGTCGTTGCGGAGGGCATCCTGATAGCTGGCGATGGCTTGAGGAATTCGGTCTTGGTCGCGGAGGGAGTTGGCGTATCGGTAATGGGCCTTTCCCAGGGACCGCTTGAGTTGAACATCGGTGGCATTAATTTTTTGGGCGGCATTCAAATGGGTGAGTGCCTCCTCGAACCGCGTTAGATTGATCAGGATGGATCCGAGCTCGAAGAGAATTCGAAAATCCTCGGGATTCCTGGTCCGAGCTTTCTCGAACGCCTGAATCGCGGCTTCGATTTCCTTGCGCTCCTTGAGGAGGATTCCGATGATAAAATGGATATCGGCCAATTCTTTGGGATTGGTGCCGGGAATGGCTTCGGCAACAACTGAATAGCGTTGGAGATAGGTCAGGCCCTCAGCAATTTCGTTGTGATCGACGAACTGGCTGTTAACGCGGAGCGGGGCACCCCCAGGAGGAGGCCCAATCCATTGCCCGGGAAACGGCACGGAATAATCACGCCAGTCCTTTGGGGCGGTATCCAGCAGGTCGACATCGGCGAGCAGTTGGTCGACGCTGACCGGACCCTTGTAGATGACGGCCACGCGTCCGTAGCGATCGAGGAGGAAACTGCCAGGGACGGGCATGGGCAGCCAGCGGTCGAGAAGGGAGCGCTGGAAGAGATCGAGGTTGCGAACCGTTTGGGAGGTCGTGTTGTCGGCGTCGAAAGGAAATTTCAGTTTGGCCAACGCCCGCCTGGCAGCAACTGGTTTCTCCGGATCAGCGTTAAGCACATGTATGCGCAAACCCTTTGAGCGAATTCTGGACTCGGCCGCTGTCCATTCACGAAGCTCAGAGATGCAGGGGGCACACCAACTGGCCCATAGGTTGATGAGCAAGGGTCCCTTTAATCGATCAGTCGGGAGTTCGGTTATGCCGTTTTCGGATTGAACGTAGACTGGAGGGGGTGACAGCCGTGCCGAAAGCACGATCCGGGCGGAAGGATCAGGATCGGGTAATGCGGGTGACGAGGGTGAAAGGCTCTTGCGGTTCGGCGGCGGACTCCATGATTTTGCGGCGACGACACCCTGGGTAACGAGGTAACGCTTGCCCGGTTCGATACCAGAAATTGATTCTTGTGCCCCTCCCGGCCAGTGAACGAGTAACTTTTCGATGACGGCGTCTGGGCCAAGTCCAAAATGAAGCCAGTCGCTGGATTGAGAAAGAAACGCATCGCCAGCGTGCACACGCCGAATCAGGGGAACAGGCTGATCCGTGAGGTAGAGTTGCACACGGGCACCCACAGCATCGCGGTTGGTTGATTTACCGTTGCCTGACAACTTGACGGCGACCCAGTCGGCTTTGGCAGCTGAATCGTTCCTTAAGAACCGAAGGCGAGGAGCAGTGCGTGCTGTCATCCACAAGTCCAGATCGCCGTCGAAATCCCAGTCAACGGCGGCGACAGCCCGGGAGTCATCAGGAAAGTCGAATCCGGAGACAGAAGAAATATCGGCAAAACCGGTGCCTCGGCAATTGAGAAACGCACAATTACGCTCATTGCCGCTAAAGGAACGGTCCTCGTGGAGAAGCCGGTTGAGTGCCTTCCATCCCTGCCGGTAACGCATGGTGTTTTCCGGAGTGATCTTGCCGACCGGTGATTGCGACACGACCTGCCGCCAATAGACACTTCACAAGTCGCCGGTGTCTTCCGTGCTGATGAAGCCGTTGGCAACAACAAGATCTTCCCAGCCGTCGTTGTTGAGATCGACGAAGCGGGAACCCCACGCCCACCGGCCCATGGTCACGCCCTGTTCAACGCTGACGTCGCTGAATCCGGGTCCTTCGGAACTGGCCTGGAAGAGGGTGTTGCCGCGGGCATGGCGCTGGTATTGGGCGCGCATATCATTGGAAGCGCCGGATTTGAACTGGCGCTGGAATGTGATGCGATTGCCGGCGGCGGAGAACATGTTGCCGATGTAGATATCAAGGCGGCCGTCCCGGTTGAAGTCAGCCCAGCTGGCAGACATTCCGGCGGCCATATCCTCGACGCCCAGTTCGGCAGCGACATCGACAAACCTGCCCTTTGTATTTTGATAGAGGTTGTTTCGTCCGTAATCGTTGGCGACGTAGAGATCAGGGTCACCGTCATTGTCGTAATCCTCCCAGGCGGCAGCAAAGCTGAACCGGTTGTTGTTATGGTTGAGGCCGACTGTTTCGGTGACGTTTTTGAACTGCCAGTTGCCGTCGTTGCGAAGGAGCATGTTTCGTCCGCCGTTCTGGGCATCGTGATAGGGAAGCGGTTCTCCGAGCGTACCGCCACGGACTCGGTCGGCGGATGGGTTGTAACCGCAGGCGTAAATGTCGAGGTCGCCGTCGAGATCAAAATCGGTGGCACTAAGGGAAAAAGTTTGGGCATGAGTGGAGGTGCCAAAGCTGAGTTCAAAGCGGCCTGAGCCGTCGTTTTCCATGAGAAGCAGCTTGAAGTCCTGGGAGACGACAAGATCGCGATCGCCATCATTGTCAAGGTCGATGATCAATGTACTGGCGCAGTAGTCGAGCCAGTCGGTGCCACTTTGGGCGGTGAAATCAGTAAGGGTTCCATCGGGGTTCTGGAGGAAGAGGCGGTTGGGCAGTCCGCCTTGCTGGCAAAGGTAGAGGTCATCGAGTCCGTCGCCGTTGACGTCGCCAAGGGCCAGGCCGTGGTTGGCGACAACGTCGAGTCCGAGGCTAACTGGAATGCGGGCGCGCCAGTGATCGGTGGAACGGAGCAACTGTTCGCGGTAAGCCTGATTGTGACCTAAGAGGTCGGCGGTGCAGTCGTTGAGGAGAGGGGCATTGCTGTTTGCGAGGCGGGTGGATTCCTCGTAGGCAAGGAGAGCGATCTTTTTGATGCGTGGTCTTTTGAGAACGGGTGTCCAGTGACAGAGCCATTTTGCGTTGATTTGTTTTCGGCCTTCGGTGGATTGACCGGTGGCGTGGAAGATGACTTGAGTCGTGAAATCGTTTCCGGCCGTGTCAACTTTGAAGAGTTTGACTCCGGTTTGGAGGATGTTGGTGGATTGAATGGTGGCGAGGAGAGACTGGAAGGCAATAACCGGGTCATCCTGAAAAGGTGCGGACTCAGGGCCGCCGCGTTGGATAAGGAACACCGGGTCGCGGTAGACTTCGGAGAGAGTGGCGGGTTGAAGTTGCAGTTTTAAGACGGTGTTTGGAGCGAAGAATTTGGCGATGGAATCAGGGGACAGTTTTGAGGGAGTGGACAGTTTTTTTGCGAGGAATTTGAGTTGTTTGGTCGCATCGGCGCTAAAGCCTTCACTGTCCCAGCCGTCCTTGATCGGATCGATGCGATTGTAGGCATCCTTGAGTGGGGCGACAAAGGTGGTCTGATCGAGTCCTGGCGCGGTCTGGACCCCCCCGACGACGGGAACTGTTTCAGTTGATTCAGGTGATGGTGGAACGGGGTTGGGCTTTTCCGGAGTCGAATTTTGAGAGCAACCGGTCCACGAAAGGCACAGGATAATACTTAGAATCCTGATCGATTGGAGGAGTTTGAGCCGGTGGCTACTGTTCTTCCGAGTTGCCTTCACGCTGCGGGAAAAATAGATGTCTTATTGCTGATTGTCGATTAACAAGTGTGATTAACCGGAAGTAATCGCCACCTCAACTTTATGAGATATAGACCACCGGCCGTTTTTTCTTCAACAACTCAGCGGATCAGCCATTTCCCCCTGAATTTAGAGCTCAAAGACCTGCCAGGGTGATCAACAGGATCAAAGTCTCCTCGAACAACCCGGCGAGTATCGCGATAATGGAAATTACCACCTTGGTCAAGGCGACAACGGCCGTTATTCTGCCGGGCATGACCGCTGACTCCGGCACGGGCCAAGCGCCATTCCCGGCGAAATACCTGCTGCTGCTCGTCCTGGTGGTGCTCGCCCCGGTGATCTTCACCTGGCTGACCAGCACGCCCGGCAAAAATGATGCCGACTTCGACCAATCGATCAATGCC
>MPLX02097677.1_pt1 | contig 10435 bp, 11 predicted proteins | sample 1617341 | NCBI WGS metagenome assembly MPLX02 (sample SAMN05944804, study PRJNA350692) | marine metagenome | biome: marine; feature: ODZ; material: water; isolation source: 120 m water sample filtered on 0.2 um supor filter | place: Pacific Ocean | collected 2012-04-08 | depth 120m m | reverse complement strand
CGCCGATCTGGATATCAATGCGATTGCCGCCGCCGCATTCGGTAACGCCCAGTTGCTCAAGAAGATCGGGAAATGAAACCGCGTCTAAGGATTTATTGACAATCAGGCCCATTGCACCTTCGTCGCTGTGGGCGCAGACGAAAATGACCGTTTTCTCGAAGCGGGGATCCTGCATACCCGGCATGGCAACGAGAAGTTGACCGGAAAGTGAATTTTCTATGTCTTCGCGATACGCCATTTAAAATTTCTCTATATCGGATCATCTCCCCCGGTAGCACCATTGTGCCATACCGGGGAAATTTAACAAACTACTTCGACACTACTTCTCCCAGCTCAGGCTACTATTTTGTCATTAAGGCCTTTGATTTCAAGGGGATAATCTACCGCTCAACAGTCCGTGAACAAACTAATCTTTCGCTTCATTTAGTGGCAAAAAAGGATATGATCCGCCCGTCATGAAGTTGATTTCCTTGCCCCTGCGATTCGCTGCATTTTTTGTTGTCTTGGTCTTTCAGACTATTTTTCCCCTTGAGTCCGAGGCTGGAAATGCATCTTCTGAAACACTCGAAACAGATCAGACCAGCTTACGGCTGATCGCCGCCAGCGAAGGCGCCGGGGAAGCTCGCTCCCTGACGTTAGGCCTGCATTTTAAATTGAAGCCCGGCTGGAAAGTTTATTGGCGAAGCCCCGGCGACGCAGGTTACCCGCCTTCCGTGGAATGGAGCGGATCGGAAAATTTTTCAAAAGCGGACATGCTATGGCCCGCACCGCACCGTTTTTCCGTCCTTGGACTGGAAACCCTGGGTTACAAGGATGAAGTGGTCTACCCGATCGCCTATGTCCCCGCGCAACCGGGAGCCCCCGTCAAAGCGGTCGCAAACGTGGATTACCTGATCTGCAATGACGTCTGCATCCCTTATCAGGCGAAACTTACTCTTGAACTGGCCGCTGTTCAGGCAAGTCCCAGCCAGTACGCCCATTTGATTAACCGTTACGCCGTTCAGGTTCCCGGAGACGGCGCTGCCCATGGCGTGTCGGTGGATAAACTGGAAGTAATCGGCCGGGGAAAAGACACCCTGTTGCGGGTCACGGCAAATGCCAAAACACCCTTTGAAAAACCGGATATCTTTTTCGAAGGACCCGACATTCTGGCCTATGACAAACCAAAAATTGAACTGAAAAACAAGGGCCTGAAAGCCGTACTGACCGCCAAAGTCTACGGTGCGGAAGACTTTGAACCCCCTGATGGAATGGAGGGAAAGGCTTTTCAGGTGACATTAAGCGACGGGGATCGCTTCGCCGAACGTTCCCTTGACGCTACTCAAGGCCAAAAGATAGTTAGAGTGGACCTTTCTTTCGCCCTGGTTCTGGCATTGGCTGTTTTGGGGGGGCTGATTCTTAATCTGATGCCCTGTGTCCTGCCTGTCCTGTCCATAAAATTGTTGGGTATCGTTGGTCATGGTGGCGGGGACAGGCGAGAGGTCCGGGGTAGTTTCATTGCATCCGCCGCCGGGGTTATTTTTGCCTTTCTTGTTCTGGCCGTGACGCTGATCGCCTTAAAAAGCGCCGGCCTGTCCATAGGATGGGGCATTCAATTCCAGCAGCCCTGGTTCCTGATCGCGATGACGTTGATCATAACCCTGTTCGCCTGCAATCTGTGGGGGTTATATGAATTCCGCCTGCCATACTGGCTGAGCGACTTGGGTGAACGCACCTCCCATGTTCATGGTCTTGGCGGACATTTCCTGACTGGTTGTTTTGCAACATTGCTCGCAACCCCATGTTCTGCGCCATTTGTCGGCACGGCTATCGGGTTTGCCCTTGCCCGGGACGCCATGGATATCCTGGCGGTTTTCGCCGCCCTTGGGCTCGGCATGGCGCTGCCATTGATACTGGTCGCCCTGGCGCCTGGATTGGCGACCCGACTGCCTCGTCCCGGCCAGTGGATGGTCAGCTTGCGCAAGATCATGGGCTTCGCTTTAGCCGCCACCGGGGTATGGCTATTAAGCGTCCTTGCAACGGCCATCGGGCTGACAGTTGGCGTCAGCGTCGGGGTTTTGATGGTAGGCGTCATCGCGGTTCTATACCTGGGCCATCGCACTGACAGACTATGGCAGATTGGCGGCGCGGGTGTCGCCCTGCTGGCCCTTCTGGCCTTCGCCGCCCCAAGCATCCTTCCGAACAACACAGCAGGCGCCAGAATGCTGGATAAGGATCCTCGATTCCAGGCGATCTGGAAACCTTTCGACGCCGATGCCATTCCCATCCTTGTCGCACAGGGAAAAACCGTATTCGTAGATGTCACAGCCGACTGGTGCCTGACGTGTCAGGTCAACAAAACGTTCGTGCTTGCCGAGGACGACATGCTGGAACGACTGGGTCGCGACAATGTCGTCGCCATGCAGGCAGACTGGACCCTGCCCGATGATACCATCGCGGATTACCTGGCGTCGTTCGGTCGTTATGGAATTCCTTTCAACGCTGTTTATGGGCCGGGTTATCCGGAAGGGTTCGCCCTGCCGGAATTGCTCAGCCATGACGCGGTCAGCGGTGCGCTGGATCAGGCGGCGACAACGACGGCCACCGCCAATTAATCCGGGCCTGACTTCGGGCCATCAAAGACTACTTCTCTTCAACATTTTTTTGAAACAGGAGAATATAATGTTGTATACTTCTGGTCCAGGACACCAGTCTATTTTAGAATAATTCAAGAGTGGTAATTTCTGGTTTTCAATCCAAATCATCCCGATACGGTGTCATGCCCTGGCAGGCCAGTTCGTCGGCGCGCTCGTTTTCTGGATTTCCGGCATGACCCTTGACCCAATGCCATTCCACGTCATGGGGTGCCATGGCGGTGTCCAGGCGCTTCCACAGGTCTTCATTCTTGACTGGTTTTTTTGCTGACGTCCTCCAGCCATTTTTTTTCCAGTTATGGATCCATTTGGTGATGCCGTCGCGAACATAGGTGCTGTCCGTATAAAGATCGGCGGCAATCCCACGCTTCAGAGCCTCCAGACCCATAATGGCCGCCATCAGTTCCATGCGATTGTTGGTGGTGTTGAACTCTCCCTCGCACAACTCTTTTTCATGGTCGTTCCACAACATCAAAACCCCCCAGCCACCCGGGCCGGGATTACCCGAACAAGCACCGTCCGTATAAAGCTGCACCCTTTCAGACATCGCAGGAATTACTCCAGGCCATAGGCATCAGGTCCATTGACGCCCTGATGAAATTTTAGTTTTTCAAGATATTCCAACGGGTTTTTCGGGGTCACCAGCGCTTCTTTTGGTGTGTTCAACCAGTCGTAAAGACGAGTCAGCAAGAACCGCATGGCCGCACCGCGAGCAAGCAGAGGCAAGGCGGCGAGTTCCGCGTCAGAGAAATCGCGAACCTTCCGGTAAGACGTCAACATGCGCCGAGCCTTGGTGACGTTAAAACTGCCATCGGATTCAAAACACCAAGCATTGAGGCCAATCGCGATGTCATAGACGAAGACGTCGTTACAGGCGAAGTAAAAGTCGATCAGACCCGAAAGTTGTCCGCGCCGAAAAAAGATATTATCAGGAAACAGGTCGGCGTGGATAACCCCGTAAGGAAGGTGAACGTTATCTTCCGGCCACCCGGTTTCAAGCTGATCCAGCTCATCCGATAAATAGTTCGCAAGGCCCGGTTTAACCTCATCGGCCCTGTCGCCGGACGCCTGCAAAAGGTTTCGCCAGGATTCTACTGAAAGCGCATTCGGGCGCTTTATTTCAAAGTCGGCTCCGGCCAGGTGCATCCTCGCCATGGCTTCACCAACACCGGCGCAATGATCCGGCATGATCCGGCGCGGCCACATGCCTTCAAGAAAACTGATGATCGCAGCATGACGCCCACACAGGCTGCCCAGCATTTGTCCACTTGCATCCTTCAGGGGTGTGGGACAAGGAATGCCTTTGGCCGCCAAATGGCCCATCAACCCCAAAAAGAACGGCAGATCGTCAGGGTTCACCCGTTTTTCATAAAGGGTCAGGATGAAGGACCCGGTTTCGGTGGTCAGCAGGTAGTTGGAATTTTCCACCCCTTCGGCGATACCCTTGCACGACGTCACCTCGCCAATTCCGTATCCGGCGACGAAAGCAATCAGTTCTTCATCTGAAACTTCAGTGTATACAGCCATATCCCACCCTAAGGTCTATTCCCACTCTTACGAAACCGGACCGTATCTGGCAAGAACTGCTTCTTGTTAAAAACATTAACAGGCGCGAAAAGCGTTGCTGACCCAGCCCGAAACGCGTGATCTGGTTTGCGAAAACAGGAAAACCAGGGCAAGCCCTGACCATCGTCAAGGAAATTGAAAGCCCCTTCTCACCCGACCATCCTCGACTCTGATAGAACTCAACGCAGATAACTAATTCCATTTGGATGCAGTTTGATCTAGTTTTGAATTCCAAATTCAAGAATCTAATGAAGGACGTACAAGCTAATGGATAAACCCGTCGCCACCCAGAACGCCCCGATGCCCGTCGATGTCGAGGCAGGAAAGAAATATTACTACTGCACATGCGGTTTAAGTGAAAAACAGCCTTTTTGCGATGGTGCCCATAAAGACACCAGCTTCACGCCAACGATTTATGAAGCCGAAGAATCCAAGACAGTCTATTTTTGCGCCTGCCGGGCCTCCAAGAAAGGCCACCTTTGCGACGGCGCTCACAAAGAACTTTAAATCGAACTAACCCGTGGGACGACAATGAACGATAAAACGACAAGTACAGGAATGTTAAGCCGGTTTGCCGGTCTCATGCTCTTGTCCTTGTCGATTGGGGCTTGTTCGATGTTCCCCGAAGAATTGCCTCCCCAACCTTGTCCGCCTGTTTCTATGCTAAACGATGCGGCAAAAATCACTCGCTTCATTGAAGGGCCGGGTCGCGACCTGATCGATATAGATTTTACGGCCGAGATCACCAACCTGAGCGGCAAATGTTTTTTTGAACTCGATTCCGACACCGGTGAAGGTCTGGTAAGAGTTAACGTCAAAACCCAATTCACAGTTGAACGGGGTGCTGGCAACCGGGATCACACCGCCAGTTTTGAGTATTTCATCTCCATCCTGGATGATCAGGGAAAAATACTGGACAAACAAACATTCCCTTATCTGGGAAAATACTGGAAAAACAAGCAATTCCTGAAAGACCCCGACACGCCAATTGAACTGACGATTCCACTGAGCGACGGTCAGATCGGTCAGGATTTCAATGTTTACGTCGGTTTTCAGCTGTCTCGCGAAGAACTTGAATACAATCGGGGCAACTAAGGCGCCAATCGTGGCACTTCTCGCCCTGTTGACCTCCCTCATAAAAACGCTAAACTACCCTTTCGGACAGGGTGGGATTCCACCCTGAAAAGAGAGTATAAAATTTACTCAGGTAGACCGCTACGGGAGAGATCAAACGGTCATAAGCACCATTAAAGTGCCCCAATAGATCGAATGACGCCGAAGGAGCAACCGCCCCGGAAACTCTCAGGCACCCCGGACCGTAGTGGAATGAGGCTCTGGAAAGAAGGTCTTCAAAGCCGTTTGGCTAAGTAGGCCTCACCGAAGATGTAACCTGATCGTCCAAGAGGGCCGATCAGGGAATCTTTCAGGTTCAAAGACAGAGGGGGCACCTGTTGCGGTCAAGGTTATTTGACCGGGTGCACCTTTGAAACTGTTAGAGAGCCAAATGTCCGACCAAGCCGAAGACTTTAAAAAAACTCCCCTGGATTCCCTGCATCGGGAACTGGGCGGCAAGATGGTGGCGTTCGCGGGCTATGAAATGCCCGTGCAATACCCCGCCGGTGTCCTTAGCGAGCATAACCACACCCGCGAAAAGGCGTCGTTGTTTGATGTCTCGCACATGGGACAAGCCGCAATTAGAGGAACCGATCCCGTTGCGGCCCTTGAAGCCATCGTACCTGGTGATCTAGCCGCCCTGAGCGACGGCCAGATGCGCTACACCATGTTTACCAACAATAAGGGTGGCATTCTGGATGACCTGATGGTGACACGTCGGGGGGACCATCTGTTTTTGGTCGTCAACGCTGCCTGCAAGAACCAGGATTATGCCCACATGCAGGCCAGTTTAAGTGATGGCAACAAACTGGAGATCATGGAAGACCTGGCATTACTCGCCCTGCAAGGTCCGGAAGCCGCAAATGTTCTTGGTAGATTAGCCCCCGCAACCCGCCTGATGAGCTTCATGACGTCGGAGCCAATCACAATTGGCGATATTCGCTGCATTATTTCGCGCTCCGGCTATAGCGGCGAGGATGGATATGAAATCTCCCTGCCCGCCGACGAGGCTGACCGACTGGCCCGACTGCTGCTGGACGAACCGGAAGTCATGCCCGCAGGATTAGGCTCGCGCGACTCACTTCGACTTGAAGCGGGCCTGTGTCTTTATGGCAGTGACATTGATGAAACCACGACGCCTATCGAGGCCGGGCTGATCTGGACCATATCAAAACGCCGCCGCGCCGAAGGCGGCTTCCCCGGTGCTTCCATCATTCAGGGGCAAATCAAAAACGGCGCTTCGCGCAAACGCGTCGGCATCAAGCCGGACGGCAAGGTGCCCGCCCGTGCTCACACGGAAATCACCGACAAGGACGGCAACGTCATCGGCGAAATCACCAGCGGTGGCTTTGGACCCAGCGTCGGCGGCCCCGTCGCAATGGGGTACGTCAGGGCGGAATTCGCCAAAGCCGAAACACCCATCGATTTGTTGGTTCGCGGCAAGACGCAACCAGCGCAAGTGTTCAAACTGCCATTTTCAGAACACCGTTATCACAAAGATTAGTCAGAATAGGGGACAATAACCATGAGTACCAAATTTTCCAAAAATCACGAATGGATCAGCATCGAAGGCAATATCGCTACCGTCGGCATTACGAACTACGCTCAGAAGCAACTGGGTGATGTTGTTTATGCCGAAGTGCCGGAAGCTGGCAAAGAGGTAGACCAGGGCGACGACACTGCGGTTGTTGAATCCGTAAAAGCCGCAAGCGAAATCTTCGCGCCGATCACTGGCGAAATCACCGAAGGCAACGCCGCTCTTGAGGATGAGCCAGCCACCATCAACACCGACACTGAAGGCGAGGGCTGGATATTCAAGATGACCGTCGCCGACGCCTCGCAGCTTGACGGGCTAATGGACGCGGCTGCCTACAAGGATTACGTCGCCGGACTGGAATAAGACTAAAAGGGACTATCCATGCGTTATTTGCCGCTTACCGACGCCGACCGCAACCAGATGCTGACTGCGGTCGGCGTCAAATCAATGGACGACATTTACTGCGACGTCCCCGCTGAAGCTCTACTGACCAAAACCGTTGATCTGCCGCCCCATCAGGGCGAGATGGAGGTTGATCGCGCCATATCGGCGATGGCCGCGAAAAACCTGAACGCCGCCGAAGCGCCTTCGTTCCTTGGCGGTGGGGCTTACCGCCACCATGTTCCGGCAACCGTAGACGCCATGATCCAGCGCGGCGAATTTTTGACCGCCTACACGCCGTATCAGCCGGAAGTCTCGCAGGGAACCCTGCAATACCTGTTCGAATTCCAGACCCAGGTGGCGATGATGACCGGTATGGAAGTCGCCAATGCCTCTATGTACGACGGCGCGACATCGTGTGCGGAAGCCGTCGCCATGGCGGGGCGGGCGACCAAACGCAAAAAAGCCATCCTGTCGGGTGGCCTGCACCCCCACTACCGGGAGGCGACCCAGACCATTTCAGGCCTGGGCATGACAATGAACATGGCTGATCCCAATTACTCAGGCGATGAAGATTTGATATCCCGAATTGATGACGAGACTGCCTGTGTCGTCGTCCAAAACCCGGACTTTTTCGGGCATGTTCGCGACCTTGCGCCACTGGCCGAGGCCTGCCATGAGAAGAAGGCTTTACTTATCGTCGTGGTCACGGAAATTGTCTCTTTGGGAGCAATCACGCCGCCCGGCGACATGGGGGCGGACATCGTCGCCGCCGAGGGACAATCCATCGGCAATGCGCTCAATTATGGTGGCCCGACGGTCGGCCTGTTCGCCGTTCACAACAAACACCTGCGCCAGATGCCGGGGCGTGTCTGCGGCGAAACGACAGACACCGAGGGCAAACGCGGGTTCGTCCTTACATTGTCGACCCGCGAACAACATATTCGCCGCGAAAAAGCGACGTCAAACATTTGCACCAACTCAGGGCTTTGCGCGCTGGCTTTCAGCATTCATATGACCCTGCTTGGCGAAGAAGGTTTCGCTCGCCTGGCCGCCCTGAATCATGCCAATGCCGTCGCCCTGGCAGACAAGCTTGCCGGAATTAGCGGACTCAAGGTTATCAACGACACCTTCTTTAACGAGTTTACCGTGCAGCTTTCCAGACCGGCGGCGGAGATCGTCGAAGCCCTTGCCGACAAAGGCGTTCTGGGCGGAATTCCCGCTTCCCGCCTATATCCCGGTAACGCCAACATGGAAAACCTGCTTCTTGTCACCGCAACGGAGGCCAATACCGGGGATGATATGGACGCCCTTGTCACGGCTTTGACGGAGGTGCTGTCATGAGCGAACAATTGAAGACCATCACCGGCAACAAGGGCCTGCAAATTGAAGAGCCGATGATTTTTGAACAGGACACGCCTGGCCGTCTGGGCGTTGACCTTCCCGATCCACCAAAAGTAAAAAATCGATTGGGAGGACTTGAACGAGAAACCCCTGTGGGCCTGCCTAACCTGTCTGAACCGCAAGCCGTGCGCCACTACACCCGCATCAGCCAGAAAAACTACGGCATCGACGCCGGTTTCTATCCATTGGGCTCTTGCACCATGAAACATAACCCGCGCCTGAACGAGAAAATGGCGCGCCTGGCTGGTTTCACCTACCTGCACCCTTTACAGCCAACCTCGACGACGCAGGGGGCGCTGGAACTGATCGACGCTTGCGCCACCTGGCTGAAAACAATCTGCGGCATGCCTGCCATCGCCATGTCACCAGCTGCGGGGGCACAGGGAGAGCTCTGCGGCATGATGGCTATCCGCGCCGCCCTGGCAGACCGGGGCGAAATACGTCACCGCGTACTGGTCCCGGAATCAGCTCATGGCACCAATCCGGCGACATCCGCCACCTGCGGCTTCGCCGTAGACACCATCCCGGCTAACGCACGTGGGCGGGTCGATCTGGATGCCTTCCTCGCCAAGCTGGACGGTGATGTCGCCGGTATTATGCTGACCAACCCCAACACTTGTGGGTTGTTCGAAAGCGACATCATAAAGATCGCCGATGCGGTTCACGACGTCGGCGGGTATTTTTACTGCGACGGGGCCAACCTGAACGCCATCATGGGCCGGGTACGCCCAGGTGATCTGGGCATCGACTGCATGCACATCAATCTGCACAAGACGTTTTCCACACCGCACGGCGGCGGCGGACCTGGTGCGGGGCCGGTTGTACTGTCAGAAGCCCTGGCCGACTACGCCCCCCTGCCCTTCGTCACCCACGGCGAAAACGGTTTCGATCTGGTCGAACACAGGAATGGTGAAGGTGAAAAAGCCTTCGGGCGCATCAAGGGCTTCCACGGCCAGATGGGCATGTTTATCCGGGCGCTCGCCTACATGATGAGCCATGGCGGCGACGGCCTGAGACAAGCCAGCGCCGACGCCGTTTTGAACGCCAACTACCTTCTGGCCCGGTTGAAGGATACCCTAAGCCCGTCCTTCGACGGACCATGTATGCACGAAGCGCTTTTTGACGACAGCTTCCTTAAGGGCACGGATGTTTCTACCCTGGATTTCGCCAAGGCGATGATTGACGAGGGTTTTCATCCCATGACGATGTACTTCCCGCTAGTCGTGCATGGGGCACTGTTGATGGAACCGACCGAGTCTGAAAGCAAGGAAACCCTGGATCAATACATTGAAGCGTTGAAGGGATTGACCGCCCGGGCCAGAGATGGTCATGCGGATTACTTCCATGATGCGCCAAAACTGACCCCGCGCCGCCGCCTGGACGAAACATCGGCGGCGCGCAAACCGATCCTGCGCTGGACACCCCCGGTAGAGAATGCCAAAGCAGTGGAGTAAACTTTTCATGAAAAAACGCGTCGGCGACCCCTGGATGTCAGCAGACGAGTATGGGCGCTCCCTTAAGGGTTTGGGAATCAACTTACTTGTCACGTCTATCGAGCAGGCCAGATACTTCCATACGGAAGTGCTGGCAGCCGAGGAGGTTTACTGGGATTCCGACGGTTATGTCTGGTTCTCTGCTAAATCTGTTTTCCCGTATGGCGGATTGTTTTGTGGGCCGTCGGGATCAGGATCGTGTTTAGCATCCCTTTCAAGATATATTCTTCCAGGCCTGGAGAGCCCTGGCTCCAACATAACGACGCTTTACGCTTGAGGAGCGCCCTCCTTGCCGGGAGGGACAGGAT
>MPLX02305800.1_pt1 | contig 10442 bp, 11 predicted proteins | sample 1617341 | NCBI WGS metagenome assembly MPLX02 (sample SAMN05944804, study PRJNA350692) | marine metagenome | biome: marine; feature: ODZ; material: water; isolation source: 120 m water sample filtered on 0.2 um supor filter | place: Pacific Ocean | collected 2012-04-08 | depth 120m m | reverse complement strand
GGGTCTCAGTTCAACAACCATCTCCTAGAGGCAACATAAATGGTCTTCAAAAATAGTAAGCTGTTGCTTACGCTAGTTGCGCTACTGCTCTGCATGATGTGGAATCCACTCGCTGCTCAGCAAAGCTTCCTGAGCGAACAAAACCTCGCTCGCCTGCAGGAGTTGATCGGCAGTCCCAATCGATCCGAGGGCGCGCGGGCACGGAATCAATATCGCCACCCGCTGCCGACTCTGGATTTTTTCGATGTCAGCCCTCAGTTAACTGTTGTTGAAATATGGCTAGGCGGACAGGGCGGCTGGTACCGCAGTATCCTGGAGCCCTATATGGCCGGGGTAGGTAACTACATTCCGATACGCGCCGACTCCGACGAGTCACCGTTCCTTGGGTTGGTACCCGACAATTCAGCAGATCGAGTGCTGGTGTTCAGAGCCCATGGCTTCATGATCTATGACTATCCGGCACAAGATTACTATCATTCGCTCTATGGTATGTTGAAGCCGGGCGGCATATTTGGGATCGTCGATCACCGTGGCGTTGAATCAATTCCACAGGACCCGGAAGGCGAAAACGGTTATGTAAACCAATCCCATGTAATCATGCTGGCGGAAAATGCCGGCTTCGAGTTGCTCGATCAAGCGGAGATCAACGCCAATCCACAGGACACCAAGGACCATCCTAACGGTGTCTATTCTCTGCCTCCCACCTTGCGTGGTTCTACTCTAAATCGACGCTTCCGTGCTCAAATGAGAGAGATTGGTGAGAGCGATCGCATGACGCTGAAATTCATCAAGCGCTAAAGACAAAAATCGGACTAAGAAAGGGACGGCGAGAATGATGGTTTGTCACCCGTCCCCTCCAGTTGTTACCAGGGGTCCTCTGATTACTTTTCAGCTAACTCTTTCATGCTCGCCAGCGCGCCCTCGAAGGTAGCACGTCGTCTTGCGACATCGGCATCCTTGGCAGCCTGGTCGGCCAGATTAGAGACATCCAACACCAGCGTATAGAGCATCTTGGACGTAGTGGCCGTGACCGGTCTGGCTTCCATGAAACCGTGGTAGAGATTGTAAAACGCACCTTCCACAGTCGGTTGGGTATAGCCATAGGAGAGGTCGGTCTGGGCGACCATGATCTCGATTACCCGCCCACCCACCAGCGCACGCACCGTGCCCATGCCACCGTCACCGAAAGTGAGCTCACAGTCGATACCCAGCCAGTCGCTGATGTCACAATACCCCCCGACCATGGCCCACACGTCGGCAGCCGGTTTGTCGATATCAATTTCCATCTCGATCGAGACGTATTCGGGTTGGGCGAAACTGGCGGCCGAGGCCATCAGCGTTGGTAGAGCGAGTAGCGCTAACATAATGCGTTTCATGCGATATTCCTTCTTTTAAAAATAGTGCAACATTTGGGGGATAGTTTTGTCGAGTACAGAAATATATAGCGCTGTCTCTGCATAATCAAATAGTAAATCCACCACTACTAACGGAAACCTACCTTAATTGATTGATATCCAGTTTGTTCACTTCATCGATAACCCTCCAATAGGAACGTGCCACGGCTTCTACTCCCACACCCGGTACCAGTTCCAGCCAGGTGTTCTATGATTAGGCTTACTTCAAAGCGCGATACAAGAACGGCAGACTCACATCCATGCGGTAATCCACCCCTGAATGAGTACCATCAAATTCCTCGTAGCGATGGCTAATGCCAGCCCTGGTCAGCTGCCGTGACAACTGCCGACACCCATAATGAATGTGATACTGATCGCGCCAGCCGCAGTCGATATAGATGCCCTTCATTGATTTCAGCTCTTTCCTGTATTTTGAAACCAGCTGCACCGGGTCGTGTTGCAACCATTTGCGCCAGCGTACCTCTATTCTCTCACCGGTTTCCAGGTCAAAGGGCAGCTTGAAGCCATTAGGTGCCGACGGCGATGGATCATAGGTGGCCGCCATGCACAGATTCATCAGGCAATGCACATCGGTACCACTGGGTTTGGTCTTATTCCAGATATGTTCGAGAAAGCGCCGCACCCTGCCATCGTCATGGCCCGGTTTCAGATTGGCTTTGGCGCGGTACTTGCCAGTTTTAGGGGCGGGTTGTCGGTACTTGGCCAGTTCGTTAAGTGTATTCGGCCAATCGGCAAGGTAGACAAAGTCGAAGTAGGCATCGCCGGAATGATCGGCAATCGCACCCCAGTACTTTGCATATTTCATAGCATGGATAATTGCCCCGTAACCCCCTGAAGATTTACCGAAGCAACCCCGGTGATCACGGCCTGCCAGGGTTCGGAATTCCTTATCCACGAAAGGAATTAACTCACGGGTCAGGTAGTCCGCGTAACGTCCGATAGCAGACGAATTGATGTACTGGTTCCCGCCAAGCGCCGTAAAGCAGTCCGGGAATACCAAAATGCAGGGGCCCATCTTGCGATCATGAATCAACCTTGCGGCGCGCTCCGGCAGGTTTTCTTCAAAGTTCTTCCATGCCACATGGGACCAGCCCGAGCCGGTATAGCCCACCAGGTCATACAGCACGGGGAAGCGTTTCTTACCGCGCACCCTCGAGTATTGCGGCGGCAACCAGACCGGAAGTTTGCGAACGTGGGGATCGCCCAGGGCGTTATCTCGCAGCACCCGGGACTCATGTTCCAGGACGACAAGTTCACCTTCATTCGGATTTGCCAGTTTACGCGCCATGCAACTTCACTCCCGAGCTAAAACACAAGAGCCAATATACCGTAAAAAGCGGCAGCCATTGCTGTAAATCGCTGGCAGCTAGACACGCCTATGTTCCAGGCTTATGCTAGGGACCCTCTGAGGAAAATGACATGAAAAACAAACTCGCAAACTCGCTGCTACTATTCACCGCGCTCAGTATTCTGCCCTTCACCGCCCCACAGGCACAAAATTATGATGCCCTGGTCCAGGCTGCCGTCAACAATTCGGCGCGACTCGAGGCCAGTCGCGAGCGTGACCCACTGCGCAAACCGGCCGAGGTGATCAAATTCATGGGCGTACAGCCCGGCATGACCGTATTAGACATGGTGGCGATCGGTGGCTACTACACCGAAATCCTGGCTGGCGTTGTAGGCGAGGATGGCTTGGTGATTTCACAGGCACTGGCAGCCCAGGGCATGGACCCGAATTATGCTTTCGCGGCACACATCCGCAATTCCCCTCACCTGGATAATGTGGTGCCCATCTATGCCGAACTGAAGGATCTGGACCTGGAAGAAAATTCCGTGGATCAGGTATTCCTGATTCAGAATTTTCATGATCTCTATTTCGAACGCTGGGGCGCGGACGCGGATACCACTCTGGCCATGCTTCGCAAAGTCCTGAAGCCCGGCGGGACTCTCGCTGTGGTTGACCATGTGGCCCCGGACGATGCGCCAAGCTCGACAGGCGATACCACTCATCGCATCTCCCAGGTGTTTGCCACAAGAACTCTGCTGGCGGCAGGCTTCGAGCTGGAAGCGGAGAGCGATGTACTTTTGAATGATACCGATGACCCTACACGCTCGGTTTACTCACCGGACTTGCGGGGTAAGACCAGTCGGTTTGTGCAGCGTTATAACAATCCGTAAAGAGTCGGGGACAAATCCAGCTATTCAAACTCCAGCCGCGCGATGGCAAGGCCATGTTCACCGGCGATGGAGTAGAGCAGGTAGATATTGCCGTCTTCTTCATAGATGGCGGGATCCCGCAATTGATTGACGCGCTCGTCGATATGTCCGCCGCGGGAGGGGGTGATCGCTAGCGTTGCGCCTTCCCATTCCATTTCCGGTCGCAGCACTTCCACCCCAGCTGATTCCTGCCAATCCATCCAGTCCTGGGTGACATCGATAGTTGCCATGAAGATGCGCTCCGGCGCATCGCGGCGCTGGGACCAGAACACATGCATTAGATTATCTCGCATCAGCAGCGCGCTGTGGCGCATGTCGGGATTGAACAGCCGCGGTCCCTCTTCAAAAACACTGAGCCGATCCCGTGAGCGAAAAACAATTCCGGGCATGGCCAGGGCGTAGTAGTAGTCATCGTGCTCGATAACGCGAAAATACGGCGCACCCAATACCTCAGCCCGACCCTCAAAATGCAGCCCGTCGGTAGAAGTCGCCGCCCGGGTCAGTTGCCGCCCCACATCGCGGCCATGCACATACATCACGATGCGCCGGTTCTCATTGTCTACATGCACATCGGGCGAGGCGATATGCTCATACAAGGCCGCCGTCGATCCAGGTGTGTTCGGTGAACAGGGTGGGCAGGTGGTGGGGAAAAAAGAATCTTCCAGCTTGAGCGTGCCGGATTCATGCATGGTCCAGGGACCGGTCAGCTCATCGGCGTAGGCGAGACGGATATACAGACCACGGTGATCGGCAAAATACAGGTAGTAGTTGCCAAGAGGATTATCGACCCACTCCGGTACCTTGATCAGCGACGGGCCCTGAATGTTGGCTCCCATGCGCGAATCCATGTCGGGAACAATAATCGGACCATCCCCGAGCCTTATCACAGTCGGTGCCCGGGGCGCGTCGGACTGGGCTGATACCGCAGTGACGCAGCAAAGCAGCGACATACCGAGCAGGTAGATGGCGAAGTTTTTCATTTTTCGATCCTCGTGCGGGGACTGATTGCGTTTCTAGTTGCCCGGGTGGCCAGTCATCGAATGCCTGAAAAGTGCAGTGCCTTAGAGCCGCTAATTGACATACTCACCGTAGGCTCGCGTCAGCCAGTCAGCGGTATTGGCGTTAGGCTGGGCGAAGCCGTCGGCCGGCTCGGTTTCCAGCATATCCGCCGTCGACAATCCCTGCACTTTAGCCCGAACCAACTCGCCACGGATGACCACCAGCATGTCACGATACTCCAGCAGATCATCGCGGGTAGATAACTGGCCATGACCGGGAATGATGATGGTATCGTCATTGATGAGGCTGGCCAGATTAGACAGCGCATCAATCATGCCGTCCAGGCTGCCGCCGTTGTTCTGATCGATAAACGGCAGACCATAGCGCACGAACATGTCGCCGGTATGGATGACATTGGATTCGCGAAAGTAGACTTGTGCATCCCCGTCGGTATGTCCAGCACCGGTATTAACCAGGTCCACCGTATTGCCGTTGAAGTAGAATCGCATGGAATCGAAGAAGGTAATCTTGGGCAGTCCCACATCCTCATAACGTTCCTGCGTGCGCCCATTGGCGAGCACCTGGGTAGACTCCATGCGCCGACGGGCATTGTCCTGGGCGACGATGTAGGCACCGGCCCGACCAAAGTTCTCATTACCGTCGCTATGGTCGTAATGGAAGTGGCTGTTGACCACAAAGTTCACTGGCTGGTTTGTCAGCTGGGCGATAGCATCCTGGATTTTTTGGGTAAGGGGCGCGAATTGATCATCAATAATCATAGCGCCATCAGCGCCGATGGAGACGCCAATATTACCTCCGCTACCCTGCATCACGTAGATGTTATCCCGCACCGGGATGGTGGTAATCTGGATAGCATCGAAGTCCTGAGCCACACTCAGGGACGGAAGCAGCAGCAAGCTGAGGATAGTTGGGAGCACTCTGGAGCTTTTTCTAATATTAGGCGTCATTGGTCTGGTCTCGTTATTATTAGTCATAACAGGTTTATTTATTGATTGGTCAAAGTCAAGTTATGCAAGCTCTGGGTAGCCAGCATCGCCCCCAATCGCTTATCACTGCTTCCGATACACGAGCGCCCTTTTTGCTACAGCAACGACCAATATCACCAGTTTGTCATCAAAAATTTCGTAGACGATTCGATAGATTCCCTGCCTTACCCGATAGAGTTCTTTCGAGCTGAGTTTTTTACACCCTGGTGGGCGAGGTTCAGCCACCAGTGCTTCGATGCGATTCAGAATGAGTGGGATGTCCTGATTGGCGATACGCCGTAGATCTTTTTTTACCGACCGCTTAAAGCGGAGTTCATAGCTTGCCATGCTTTTTCAAGTCCTCGAGCATGGCTTCGTAGCTGATCTCTGTCTCAGCTACACGATCAGCATAAGCAGCAAGGTCTTGCTGATCTTCTACCATCAACAGACGCACCGCCTCATCCACCAACTCGGAAAGCGACTGGTTCGAGATGGCGGCTCGAACGCGAAGTGCCTGATGCAGGGCAGGATCGAAATAGACGGTAGCGCGTTTGGATAACTCGCTCATGTAAGCTCCTTTGAGAGTTAGCACTATAGCGTTGTAACGTTATAACGTCAAACATCTTCAACCTTAGTTGGGTCGAACTCTCAGGTAATAATCGAAGGCCACCCCTGGATTGATCTCTCTGAATGCTACGGCCAGGCGTAGCATCTCCTCCAGATATTCCGCCGCCGCAAGTGGCCCCACAACCAGGGGTTCCAATCCCACGTCTTCTACCAGCCGGGCCACCCGCTCCCTGGCAGCCGGATCGTTGCCTGCGATCGGCACAGTTACCGGTCCCCCTGACAGTGAAGGATCTTCCATGACGGCATAGTTGAGCGTGTTGAACGCCTTTACCACGGTCGCTCCCGGGGCGAGTGCCTGGACCTGCTCGGCGAGTGAGTCTCGCGGATCGCGGGGTGACACCGCCCAGTTGCCCTCAAATTCCCACCAGTTGGTCGGGTCGATAATCAGCTTACCAGAGAGTTCGCCGAGGGCTTCGACCACTTCAGGAATCGCTGTCGGTGGAACCGGAATAAGAATAATCGCCGCCTGCTGTGCCGCTGCCATCTGAGTGGTGGCCGTTGCCCCATTTCCGATCTGGTCGATCAGTTCACGTACCCGATTTGAGTCTGGCGTGCGAGAACCAAAAATGATCCTATGGCCAGCCTCAGCCCAGATCTTTCCGAGTGTGGAGCCAACATTTCCTGTGCCGATAATGGCAATAGTCTCGGTTTGATCCTGGGCCTGTGTTTTACCCGATGAGCCAAATGGCAGCAGCACGAAACCTGCGGCAAGAAATACAACAAAACCCATCAGGCGTATTCGATTCACAGCTCGTCCTCCCATTGCAGGTTTCCAGGAACATCTCGCTTCAGGTCATTGTTCATTAGCATCGATCCGCAAAAAGTCATCCGGCAATTATTGATCAGTTGTCCCGAACAGCAGATCCCTGATCGCAGCAACAACTATCTCCGGTTGCTCCAATTGCACATAATGGCCGCTGGCAGGGGCCAGTATCTGACGGCTGTCGCTGGAGAGCAGCAGCAATTCCTGCTGCATTTCAAACCACAAATCGCTCATCAGGTTCCTGTATTCCATTGCCAAGGCATCGTTTCTAGCGGGTGATGTACCGGTTATCACGACCACGGGAATGTCTCCAAAGGAACTTATGCCTCTGGCTTCTTCAGCCAGCCGACTGGTAACCATGATCTCATCCAGATAGCCGCTCATGCTCTTGTGGAGCATCGCAGGAGCTACAAGGTTAATGCGGTCATCCGGATCGGTCTGAGGAATTTGCGCCAGTTCGCTAAATCGAAATATGCCAAAGGTATTCATCATATTAAAAAACCAGCGCGCGGGGAGTTGATTCAACTCCGCCGGCATGCGATCGAACTGTTCAGGATGAGAGGCATCGACCAGCACCACGCCGGCTACGTCACTGCCATACTTTGCGATGAAGGGTCGCAGCGTGATACCTGCCAGTGAGTGGCCTACCAGGATATACGGAGCAGAAAACCCGCCGGCCTGTAACAGTCCATGCAGATCTTCAGCCATAGCCTGCCCGGTCTTGCGGGCCTCTCCCCGCTCACTCCACAGAATACCGGCCCGGTCGTAGGACACGGTGGTGGCGAAATTCCGTACCTCGCTCTGTACCTTAAACCAGGATAAATGGCCCAAGGTATCCAGCCCGGATTCAAATACCACGGTGGGGCCGGCATTACCCTGGCTCAACACATGCAGGCGATGACCCCCGACATCGACCATCTTGCCTTCTGGTGAAACTGCCCCTTCGGCAATAACGCGAGAAACCTGCTCGTAGATGAATCCAATGCTAAACAACAGCAGCAAGAATCCGACTATTCCCAGACTTAATTTCTTAATCCATTTCATCAGTTGCATTGACTCGCCAGCATTAATAGGGACAGATTTATTTTTAGTAACTCACTGCGCAGCGGGAGTGCTGAACCAAAAAAGTGAGTTGTCCCACTATTTCATATTTCAGGATTCGACGTGAAACAGCTTGTTGTAGATTGACCACTGTCCGTCCACTCTGAGGAAAGACAGCGTGTCGAGGAAGCTCATGCCCAGATAGTCATCGCGCACCCGCGCTACTGCCGTGTCGCCGGCAATGTCCAGCGATACTACTTCAAGCACTTCAGCCTCACCCTTCTCCTTTGGTGAGGGCTGCTGCGCCGCGACAAACCCGGCGAAGTCCTCCACCGTCATTTCATGAAATCCGTCAGGCAAATAACCGGTGATGCGGGCATTTGGATGGAAGGCCTGCCGAGTCTTGTCCGGATCGGATTCGTACATGCAATCGAAATAGGTTTGGATAACACCCTGAATTTGTTGCTGGTCTGACATAGTTCGCTCCTTTTTATTCTATTTGTAATAAATAACTTATGAGGTCAGCCTTTTCCTGTTCTTCTAATCCTGTACCCATGTGCGTCGGATTAGCTAATACGTCACTTAGTTGTTGAGCTCCGCCATGATGCAGATAGGGCGCACTTAACCACAGGCCTTTCAAGGTCGGTGTGTTCTGCCCTACACCATCCAGAGAAACTCCACGCCCCAATCCAGATGCCACTACTTGAGTCCCTACATCGTGGGTCAGGTCATCGGTAAAATCGACCCCGGCATGACAGCGCGCGCATCCCCGGGCGGCAAACACGGCCTGGCCAGCAATTCCTGATTCAGTCAGCGATCCATCGGCAGCCCGATAAGGACTGTCAGGAAACGTCACCAGGGATGACACATAGGCTGCCAGATCATCCAGCGACCTGCTGAGCCCCGCCTTGGTATCTCCTAACGGTTGATTGCGGGTGCCAGCATTAAAATCGCTGTCCGCCATAAACCCACTGCCACCGAACCCATCACGAATGTCATGCTCAAAATCCTGAATCTCATCAAAGTTGGCAGTCCAGTGTACGAAGCCACCGTTGGTCCCTCGCCGACCGGTCAGGTCGATGGTATTACGGAGTCCCTCACCCACCTGTGTGAAATCCCACACCATCTGGTCGGAACCGCCATCCAGATGACAGCTGGCGCAGGAGATATAGCCGTCGCGACTCATGCGGGTATCGGCGGCGTTGTAGAATATGCGCTTGCCGTTTAACACGTTCGGCGCCAGGGCTTCGTTTGTAACCGACGAGACGGTAGTCACCAGCCGCGGCTGATTCACCGTGCCGTTTAACAGGCCCGACGTATCCACCACGGTGACTGAGCGATCCATATAATTGTGTACAAACAACCGCGTGCCATCGGGACTCATGGCCAGCCCATTCGGTGCACGCCCCACGCTCATCATGCCCAGCCGGGTGAGATCGAACGCATCCCAAACTTCAATCACATTCGAGCCCAGCAACGCCGTAATAAAGACATCGCCGCTGGGCGTAAACACCAGCGACTGCGCCAGGTCACGGTCATTGAAATCGATGCGCTTGTCCCAGGCCTCGATGCCCTCTAACAGGTTGATCTGGGAAACGATGGTGCGGGTTCTGCTCTCGTAGGTCAGGTCCTCGCCGGAGCGATAGCGACCACGGGCAATATTGTCTTTCTTCGACGGCACCCAGGCGCTGTTACCGTCCGGTGCAATGCGCACCTGGGACAGGTAATTCGGCACACCGCGGCCACTGTCCTCGGTGTCCGGCCCGACATCAAAGTTCAATTCATAGGAGCTCAGCTGACTGAAGCTGGCCGCATCCACCTCATGCACTTCACCAACTGATTCCAGGTCGGCATACTCCGAGACAAAACGGGTCACCAGAATGCGCGAGGAATCCCCGCTCACGGCGATACCACGCGGGCGTGGCCCGATCGCCAGGTCGCCCAGTATCGATCCGCTGCCATCCAGCTTCAACAATCGCCCGGAGGCGTTGAGAGTGACATAGGCCGCCCTGCCGTTCGGGCCGAACACAATACCGTAAGGAGCAGAACCATAGGGTAATGCAATAGTCTGTCGAGTCTCGCCAGACCGCGACAACACAGCGATGGTGCTATCACCCTCATTCGCCACCCACACGTCCCCATTCGGTGCCAACGCCAGGGTACGGGGATTGTCCCCCACCGCCACTTCCCACACCTTGGCGTAATCGCTGTTAAAGCGGGTGACGGTGTCGTTGTCCGGATTCACCACGAAAGTATCGCGCCCGGTGGTGACGATGGAACTGGAGGATACTGCTGGGGAGTGAGTTACTGGTGCGTGCACGATGCGCACCGCGCCGCAGCGAGATGTGCCGCCATCGTTGGACACCGTCAGCGTGACGAAACGTCGGCCCGGGG
>MPLX02404844.1_pt1 | contig 10455 bp, 8 predicted proteins | sample 1617341 | NCBI WGS metagenome assembly MPLX02 (sample SAMN05944804, study PRJNA350692) | marine metagenome | biome: marine; feature: ODZ; material: water; isolation source: 120 m water sample filtered on 0.2 um supor filter | place: Pacific Ocean | collected 2012-04-08 | depth 120m m | reverse complement strand
TGAGTATTCAGTAGAAAACTTCGGAATTCCTGACGACGGACATGTTCACGTTTTCGTCGATGGAGCAGCCAATTCTTATGGATCATATATGGTTTATTCCACTGATCCGATTGAATTAACAGGTGTTCCCGATGGTGATCATTCAATTACTCTTCAGCTTGTTGACACCAGTCACCAACCTTTTGATCCTTCCATTGAATCAATGGTAAATGTTACCGTTACAGAGGTTCAGAACACTGCTCCAGTGTTAGCAGCGATTGGTGCGCAGTCAACGAATGAGGATACTCCGTTATATTTAACATTAAGCGCCACGGATGTGGATGGAGATGCACTTACTTATACCGCATCATCTGATGAAGAGAATGTAACAGCGGTAGTAGATGGTACGACATTGACATTAACACCCGCTGCTAACTGGAACGGCACAGCGAATATCACGGTGACAGTCAGTGATGGAGAATTGGAAGATTCAAAGGTGTTTGAACTTACTGTCACTCCTATAAATGATGCACCGGTCATGGATGCCATAGAAACCCAGACAACTTTAGAGGATCAACCCATTTCGATGGCGTTGAATGCAACAGATATAGATAATGAAACAAGTGATTTGAGTTTTGATGCTTCTACGGAAAATACTGATATTGTTACAGTTTCTGTGACAGGTAATGTATTGACTCTGATGCCGGTTGAGGATGCAACAGGGCCAGCAGAGATAGAGGTCTGAGCAAGTGATGGTGAGGCAGAGTCAGGGCACATAACTTTTACTTTGACAGTTGCTCCAGTAAATGATGCCCCGGTCATGGACGCCATAGCAGCCCAGACGACGAATGAGGAAACACCGTTGATGATCATGGTATCGTCAAGCGATATTGACACAGGTACAGGTGATGGTGATGAGAACACTCCTACATACAGCGCTGTAAGTTCCAGCCCTGATGATGTAGCGGTTTCAATTAATGATGATCAGTTGACCATGGAACCGGCTTTGGACTTCCATGGTGATGTAACGATCTCTGTGACAGTTACAGATGATGGAGGGTTGAGTGATACCACAGATTTTGTTTTGACAGTTACTCCAGTAAATGATGCCCCGGTCATGGACGCCATAGAAGCCCAGACAACTTTAGAGGATCAACCCATTTCGATGGCATTGAATGCAACAGACATAGATAATGAAACAAGTGATTTGAGTTTTGATGCTTCTACGGGAAATACTGATATTGTTACAGTTTCTGTAACAGGTAATTTATTGACTCTGACGCCGGTTGAGAATGCAACAGGGCCAGCAGTTGTTGAAGTCTGGGCAAGTGATGGTGATGCAGAGTCAGGGCACATAACTTTTACTCTGACGGTTGCTCCAGTCAATGATGCCCCGATCGCAACAGATGCAGTCATAAATCCATCAATACCGACCATTAATGACGATCTTGTGCTCAGTTATGATTATTTTGATCTTGAAGGAGATGATGAGTCCGGTACGATAATTACCTGGTTTAAAGATGGAGTGGAGCAATTAGAGTTTTCCGATCAGTTGACCATACCTGCCAGTGCCACAGCCTGTGATGAAGAATGGTATACTGAGGTAACACCAAGTGATGGTGAGTTATTTGGTCAACCCGTCAATTCAAACACAGTTACGATCTGTGACAATACACCCCCGCAGTGGTCTGAAATTGATGATCAGCATATCAATGAAGACAGTGGAGAAAATACTATAGATATTTCCGGTTTTATCACTGATAACGAACAGGCTCCCAGTCAGATGACATTTCAAGTGATTAATAATTCTGACCCTGATCATTTAGGTACAGCGTTTGATGGGTACAATTTACTGATCACTCCATTGGTATTGGATTACCATTCAACTGAATCAATAATTCTGACTTTACAAGCAGATGATGGTTTCGATGAAGGAGTTGTTACTCAAACAGTCAATGTGTTCATAGATCCGGTAAACGATGCGCCGGTAGCAGGGTTCAGTTGGTCAGCGGAGGATTTGACAGTAACATTTACAAACACATCAGCTGACGCCGACGGGGATGCACTAACACATAGCTGGGATTTTGGAGATGGTGGTACATCAACGGAAGAGAGCCCCACCCATACTTATGCAGATGAGGGGACTTATACAGTAAGCTTAACCGCCAGTGATGGAGATTTATCAGATACTGCCGTAGATAATGCGGTTAATGCGGAATTAAGTATAGGTCATGAAACGATGATTCCGGGACTGTTTGCCTTACATCAGAACTACCCGAATCCTTTCAACCCAATCACAAGCCTAAGATACGGCCTGCCAGAACAGGCATTGGTTACACTCACGATTTACGACTTGATGGGCAGGAAAGTCACACAGCTGGTAAGTACTACTCAGGAAGCAGGCTACCAGTCAGTGCGGTGGGATGCTACAGACAGCTTTGGCAAACCTGTAAGTGCAGGAGTATACCTCTACCAGATCCGTGCTGGTGATTTTGTGCAGACCAGGAAAATGGTACTGTTAAAGTAGCGTATATTAGAAAATAAAATAAAAGGGCAACGAAGTTCTCATCGTTGCCCTTTTATTTACCAGATTTGTACGTAAGATTTCCTTTAGATACTTCTAATACTTTCTTTATTTTTCCCCGCATAATTTACAATCATAAAATTATTCTTCCGTTAAAATCTATTTTCAACGTTACAGGAAAAATGCCATGAAAAAACTTCAAATAATTTTAATTATATTTGTTCTCAGTGCCAGTACTGCCCACAACGCAGGTACAATCACACAACAGGCGGATTCCAGATCCCCAGGTATAAAGGCAAACCTTCCTGTTGATCCAAAGGTGAAAATCGGTGAACTGAAAAACGGATTGCGATATTACATCAGAGAAAACCAAAAACCACAAAAACGGGCTGTCCTCTGGCTTGCTGTAAATGCAGGTTCTGTCCTTGAGGATGACAATCAGCAGGGTCTTGCTCACCTTGTAGAACATATGGCTTTCAATGGAACAAAACATTTTGAAAAACAGGAACTTGTTGACTATCTGGAATCCATCGGAACAAAATTTGGGCCGGATCTGAATGCACACACATCCTTTGATGAAACTGTATACAAATTGCAAGTCCCCTCAGACAGTGCTGGCTATATCTTTTCCGGACTACAAATTCTTGAAGACTGGGCACATGGACTTTTACTTGATGAAAATGAGATCGATAAGGAACGCGGAGTTGTTACTGAAGAATGGAGAACCCGCCAGGGTGCCAGGGCACGGATGTGGAATAAAGTTGTACCAATCCTATTCAATAACTCCCAATATGCAAAACGGCTTCCGATTGGACAGGTAGCTGTTATTGATACTGCACATTATGAAACTATTAAAAAGTTTTACCAAGACTGGTATCGCCCTGACTTGATGGCATTGATTGCCGTTGGAGATTTTGATTCAAACTGGATCGAAGAACTGATCAAAACCTATTTCAGTAGAATTCCTGTAAAAGATAATCCAAGAGAACGTATTGTGTATCCGGTTCCTGACCATCAGGAAACCCTCATTGCAATAGCAACAGATCCGGAAGCAAGCGGAACCCGGATTTCAATCAATTACAAGCATCCTTTAGAAAGACAATATACAACAGGAGATTACCGAAATACGATAATCCAGAGCTTGTATACCGGCATGCTCAATAAACGCCTTGGAGAATTGACAAAACTTCCCGATCCACCAATGATGTATGGGTATTCCTACTTCCGAAATATGACCCTGTCAAAAGCCTCTTACGTTCTCGGTGCAGGTGTGCGTGAAGATCGTATCCACACGGGACTTGCCACCCTGCTCATAGAAGCGGAGCGGGTCCGACGGCATGGCTTTACCTCTACGGAACTGGATAGACAAAAAATGGAAGTGCTCCGAAGGATTGAGAAAAGCTATGAAGAACGTGATAAAACTGAATCAAAAACATACGTCCGGGAATACGTAAGAAATTTCCTTGAGGAAGAACCAATCCCTGGAATTGAATATGAACTCGAATTATACAGACGTTTTATTCCGGGAATTGCTATTGAAGAAATCAATAATCTTGCAAAAAAATGGGTAACGGATCATAACCGGGTCGTTATAGTCTACGCTCCGGAAAAAGAAGGACTGACCATTCCAACAGAAGATGAACTGCTGGCTGTATTTTCAGAAATCAAGTCAATAGAAATTGAACCTTATGTGGACAAAGTTTCAGACGAACCTCTCGTTGCTATTCAGCCCGAACCCTCTCAAATTTCAAACATTGAGATTTTGGAAGATATCGGAGTAGAAATTTGGACACTTACGAACGGGATACGGGTCATCTTAAAATCTACTGATTTCAAGAATGATGAAATCCTTTTCTATGCATACAGCCCTGGTGGAACATCATTGGCACCAACGGAAAATTATGTACCTGCATCCACAGCGGACTGGATTATTTCAGATAGCGGTCTGGGGCCATTCAGCCAGATAGAGCTGCAAAAAAAACTGTCAGGGAAAATAATCAATGTTTCCCCGTATTTAAGTGACCTGTACGAAGGATTGTCCGGCTCAGTATCTCCGAAAGATGTGGAAACATTATTCCAGCTTATTTACCTTTATTTTACCGCTCCCCGTCGTGATGAAACTGCTTTCCAGGCCGTGTTAGAACGGGGAAAAGGATTCCTTGAGAACCGCAGCGCCAGGCCAGAGTCAGCTTTTGAGGATACAGTCAAAGTAACTATGGCTCAATACCATCCCCGTCAACGTCCCTGGTCTCTTCAATTATTAAATGAAATGGAATTAGATAAATCCTTTTCCTTCTATCAGGATCGATTTGCAGACGCAAGTGATTTTACCTTCTTTTTCGTCGGAAATTTTGACAGGAAAGCCATTGCTCCCGGGATTTTAACCTATCTTGGTGGATTGCCTTCCGTCAATCGGAAAGAAACATGGAAAAATACAGGTATTGATCCGCCTCAAGGAATTATGAAAAAACATGTGTACAGAGGGATGGAAGAGAAAAGTATAACTCGAATTATCTTTTCAGGAAATTTCGAATGGAGCAGGGAAAATCGATACACTTTTCAATCTATGGCACAGGCTTTTCGGATCAAACTTCGGGAAGTTCTGCGGGAAGATATGAGCGGAGTGTATGGCGTAGGTGTCAGAGCAAAACCAAAGCATTATCCCGAAGGGGAATATACCATATCCATTTCATTCGGATGTGCCCCCGACCGTGTGGAAGAATTAACCAATGCAGTATTTCAGCAAATTGACAGTCTTAAAACAATCGGGCTTACTGACAAATACCTGACTAAAGTTAAAGAGAAACAGCGCAGGGAAAGAGAAACAAATTTACAGGAAAACCGGTACTGGCTGAACGTGTTAAAAACCTATGATATGCATAACGAGGATTTTTTAGATATTCTTGAGTATGAAAAGCTCATCGAAGAATTGTCTCTCGGGAATATCCAAAAAGCAGCAAACCAATATTTCAATGTTGAAAATTACGTGCAAATAACTCTCTATCCGGAAAATCCCCCGGGGGGAAATTGATTGGTTAAATCAGGTCAATAACTTCTTTTACTAATTTTTCAATTCCGTCAGCAGCTTCGCTGATTCGTCCAGCCAGCATGTATGCTGGTGTAGTAACGATTTTATTTCCCTTATCTACAACTGTCTCACGAACGGGGCACTCAATATGATCAGCACCCATTGCGTTTATGTCGTTTGCAGTTTGTGCATCCGTTCCAATCGTTAACTGAACAGATTTTTCCTGTTGACCCATGATTTTTGCCATCATAGCCGGCGCGATGCAAATGGCGCCGATTGGTTTCCCGGCCTTGTGCACTTCGGTCGCCAGCCTGAACACATCGGGATTCACTGAACAATCAGCACCCGCCATTGCATAATCGCAAAGATTTTTTGCCACTCCAAACCCTCCCGGAAATATCAGTGCATCAATATCTTCCGAAATTACATCAACAATATCCTTTATTTCCCCCCGTGCAATCCGTGCAGATTCCACCAATACATTACGGGATTCACCTTCCATCTCTTCCCCCGTAGCATGATTTATCACATGAAGTTGATCAATATTTGGAGCCATTATAACTATTTCCGCTCCGGCACGATCCAATGCAAGCATGGTAATCACAGACTCATGAATTTCTGCTCCATCATTTACTCCGCATCCAGACAATACAACTCCTACTTTTGGCATAGTTAACCCCTATCTGTTATTATTATTTGCGAAAAAATTTCTCTTTAAACCTTCAAATTTTGTCCTTTTTACAGCGGAATCCCTAAACAATTCACGAAACCCTTCCTCATCAAGGCTCTCCCAATCTTTTTTACTCCAATGGATAATTTCCCATCGTGGCTGAAAGGCAGGCTCATTCGATTGTTTCTGGAATTTCTGGTTCCAAGGACACACTTCCTGGCAAAGGTCACACCCGTACATCCATCCATGAAGCTGATCTTGATATTCAATTGGAAAGGAGCCTCTGTGTTCTATAGTTAGATAGGAAATACATTTCTGTGAATCAAGCACATATTCGTCAAGAGCCTTGGTGGGGCAAGCATCAATGCACGCTGTACATGAACCACATAAATCTTCGTCAAATGACGGATCATAATTCAGTTCTATGTCCAAAATAATTTCACCTAAAAATAACCAGCTTCCGTAATCCCTGGAGATGAGGTTTGTATGCTTCCCCTGCCATCCTAACCCTGCCTCCTGTGCCCATACTTTTTCCATAACTGGAGAAGTATCCACACACACCAATCCGTTAACTTCGGTTTTATGACTTTGAATAAAACTCAGCAATTCAAATAGCCGGGTTTTTAGAAGAGCATGGTAATCAACCCCCCACGCATAATTGCTGAAGTGCAGGGATGAATTATTTATCTCTCCATTTATACCGGTATAATAATTCATACCAACAGAAATGATTGTTTTTGCATCTGGGAAATAAGTAGAAATATCACTGCGCTCATCTCTGCGCTTTTCCATCCACCCCATGTCAGCATGAAAGCCATCCTTTAACCATGTTTCCAAATTATATTTTTGTGCCGGTGTTGTTTTGGCAGCCGTAATGCCAATCTTTTGGAAACCCAGTTGTTCCGCTCTGTTTTTTATACGTTCAGAAAAGCGTTCAGGCTTCACAATGAAAAAATAGAAAAATGCAGATTAATGTAATAACCTGTGAGCCCATAAAATCCCAATGATCGTTTTCACATCGGTTATCTTGCCTGACCAGACCATTTCAACAGCCTCTTCCAATTCAGTTGGCATTAGCTCGATGAATTCATCCTGATCAGTATTGGTCTTTGTGGATTCCAGTTGTTCAGCAAGGTATATCCACATTCGTTCATCACTGTATCCAATACAGGGATGTATTTCAGTAACCTCTGTTAATAAACCGGCTTTATAACCAATCTCTTCTTCCAGTTCACGCCCGGCGGTTACCAGATGGGGTTCACTTTCATCCAGTTTTCCCGCAGGAAGTTCAATCTGTTCCATTCCCATTGGATAACGATACTGGCGAATCAATCCAATCTTTTCATCAGGCAATACTGGAATTATCACAACAGCCCCGGGATGTTTAATAAATTCTCGGTAAGATGACTTTCCGTCTGGAAGTTCAACTTTATCTTTCCAGACATCAAGTAACCTGCCTTTGTAAATTCGTTCAGTGGAAAGACGGGTTTCCTTTAAACTGGACATTTGGAAAACATAATTAAAGAGGATTATTTATTCTGAAGATTAATGATCAGTTGGACAAGATCAGCAACTTGTTCTTCTTGGATTTGTCCTCGAATTATTTCCCTGACGATTCGATCCTCATCCAAAATAATCACATTATATGAATCTTCCTTCAGCCCCCACGCTTTTCTGAGGTCTCCATCATAATCAAATAGAACTGTTGTATCGTATTTTTTTGCTTTGGCTCCGCCAATTAACCGGATTGCAAAATCCGGTTTCCAGGATGATGCACAATCAGCGATTCCAATTCCTTTAAATGAATCCCTCGCAATGAGGCTGTCCACATCTATTGCATATTTCACCGCATCATTAAAATGTTCATTCATCTCCGATTCATCCGGATCAACATAATTGATCTGGAGAATTTTTCCAGACCAGAATCCCATGGTGAATAGTTTACCATCAGCATCTTTAAGTTCCCAGTCTGAAGCTTTCATCCCAACTTCTAAAGTACTCTGAGAGAAAAGGTCTGTAAAAAGTAAAAGAATAAATAGAAAATAATTCTTCATTTCAATCGAAAAGTCTTAAAAATATTCGATATATATAATTTTCAGTTCCCGATTAAAGTATTCCACGGTATTGTCATTAAGAAGGAGATTATTAAAGTCAAACTCAATATGTAAATGCTCTACAAAAGTCCACCGAATTGCAGCATTCAGATACCCTGTATCAACTGCTACGATATTTTCTTCATTATTATCATTAAAAGCAGCATTGTATTCAAGGAGAAATGAAAGCTCCGGGTTAAATTCCATATCCATCCCAAAGAACAGATTTGGATCTTTCTCTCCATCTTTCGTCTCTGTAAAATTATAGTTCATCCCGCCATGTATACCAAGATTTCCCAGAAAAGTTAACCAATTTTTACTCACAGAAAAGAAGGCACCATAAGCTTTTATATCATAACGATCACTTTTTGTAGAATCAATCCCAAGAGGATCTTCAGGATGATATTGGCCGAAACCCTGTGTGTTCAAACCCAAAGCGACGCCAGGTTTTTCCATAGTTTCATCAATCAGGCGATATTTCAGATTGGCTTCAGGACGTGGATACCAGATCAAACTATCATCGCCAACCAGCCGGCTCGCTCCATAAGAAACACCAAATTGAAATCGATCTGTAATTCCTGCAGCTAACCCAACTGTTAATCCTCCTCCTTTTTGCAGGCGCATATCAACAGAAAAACTTCCCCTTACTAACGAACCAGCTGTGGGAATTGTTATGAGATTTGTAGGCGGAGGATAACTATCAGACTGGGCAAAATTCTTTCCAAAAAGAACAAGAATTAGTAAAACAACCTTAAATACGTGCATAATGGATTACCCTATTAAATTGAGGTAAATAATTTAGCTCATCACTTAATTGAAAAGCAACAAGGGATCAGTCCCCTTTTGGATAAAGAATTTCACCCCACCTCGTTGTTAGAGATTCAACCTGTGCTCTGGGAATGGTTAAAATATCTGATTCATCTATAAATCGTAACAGAAATCCATGCTTGGAACTGGAAATATAATCCACCTGAATTTTTTCTCCTGATTTTAAAACTAATCTATCCCATTCCATTATCGGGATAAACCCAGGGCCGGAAAACGTAATTCGATTCAATCTCAGCTCTTCCATAGTAACAAACACTTCCTGCAAAATATTCCCTCTTTGAGGCGGTATCCGATTATATAACCCTTCTTCAGGGACCATTTCCAGCCCTACGTGACTCACCTGTTCTCCATTTTTACCATATTCCCAAATTTTACAGGATTGCTTTAAAAAGTTATGTCTTAATTCAAATCGTCTTACAACTCTGTTATCAAGAATGGATACCCAGAGCTCCTGAGTCAGCAGACCATGGTGATTATAACGAAACGATATGGAACCATAATAAACCCCGTTTACTGTCTTAAACAGAATTTCTTTGATACTCCCAGATTTATCCAAAAGAAATTCGCTTTCCTGTCCCATAAATGATAAAATTTCTGTTTCTGGAAAATAGTAGTTTCGAAATTCCAAGCTCCAGGGTTCAGTTTCTCCATAACGAAATACGTTGGTTATTTTTCCAACGAAATCGATACGGGATTTCCCCATTAACGCACCATCCTGATCATAAGATAATAATTCGCTTTTCACTGTCTCGCCATTTCTAGAGATCCAGTTTTTATAAATGGGCATTCGTTTTTCGTTGTAAGAAACTGCCAGATGATCAGAACTGAACCGTTCCATTTTTGGCAGGGCAGTTCCAGCAATAAAATCCTTTTCCGTCCGAAAATATTGTAAATAGGATACTGTACTCTGGGGCAAACAAAAATTGACGGCAAAAAGAAAATAGAATAATTTTCGCATCATAAATCAGGGGATAGGATTCAAATTTTCATCAAGCTGATTGGACAAACGATACCGGAAAATGCTGGATGAAGGTGTATCACAAATATAGATAACACCCCGGCTGTCTACAGTCACAGCTCTTGGTTTTTCCAGAATACCTTTTATCTCCTTCGTATAAAACGTATCTACAATAGAACTATCAGTTGGAGAAGTAAAAATAGTTATTGTTGTATCAACCGTAATGTATTCCACTCCTGCTTTTTTAAAAAAGTCTCCATGGGAATTAAATACCTGGATCTCCTGGGCATCTGTATTTGCAATATATACCATTTGGTTTTGATCCACTGCAATATCTTCCGGATAGAAAAATCGTGTCGTATCCATTATATCATT
>MPLX02135466.1_pt1 | contig 10457 bp, 12 predicted proteins | sample 1617341 | NCBI WGS metagenome assembly MPLX02 (sample SAMN05944804, study PRJNA350692) | marine metagenome | biome: marine; feature: ODZ; material: water; isolation source: 120 m water sample filtered on 0.2 um supor filter | place: Pacific Ocean | collected 2012-04-08 | depth 120m m | reverse complement strand
TGTCAATCGCCATATGCGCAAGCAAGACACAGGAGTTCCGGGGCTTGCAAACGGTTCTATAACAGGGAATTAACGCTGTCCGACATACCATCCACCAACCGGATTTACTTTCGTCGCTCATACGGAATTGTCGGCATCTATTTTCAGCTCGCGCAAGACACCAGAAAGAGATTCAGCCAAATCTTCCGCTATCAAACCGGGACCAAAGTTCACCGCCGCCTGTCCATGTAGCCAGCAGGCAGCCGACGCGGCGTCGAAAATATCCATTCCCTGCGCCAGAAGACCGACGGCAAACCCCGCCAGAACATCCCCCGATGCCTAAGTTGTTTGTTTAACTTTTCCTTTTTTGCCCTTGAAAAACCTAAAGAATTCGCCATTGTGTGGCGTAACAAGAACAGGATTTGCTTCCTGGATAACCCGAAACATGGAATCCGGATCGTCGGCTGAATAGGCCTCGAAGGCGGCTGATGGAGCGGCAATGGTCGATAACCCCGCCCCAACCCCAAGGGCGGCCAAGGTGCTGGTTGACTTTTGCCCCAAGTTTTCAAGCTCCACGACGGGTTTGTTCGTGGGTTTGTTTACCATCCAGTTACAATTAATCACAGTTTTGCCCTAATTGGGGCGAAATGCGTCATAAAGTCGCCACAGTAATGCTCTTAAATACTCCTTATGCGGTAACCCATATCGCATATCCAGAGACCCCCCTCTCTGGTCCCTCTGTAGGGCAAACTAAAGCCTCAACTTGTCGGCCGAGCACAACTCCCCTGTGGTTCGGTCGACATTTTTTTCTTTAGGGATAAAAAGAAGGCCATGAAAGTCTTTGAATCCTTTGTCGATGGGGCTTTTTTGGGATACTTTGCGCGCTTTGCTAATTATGCTCAGACGGGTTTGGGAGCGATGAGCGTTTTTTCCGGTAAAAATCTTGTATGTGCGCGCGGCGAGCGTACCGTTTTCTCCGGCCTTGATTTTACATTGAAGGCCGGTGGAGCGCTGGTGTTGATTGGTCACAACGGCAGCGGCAAGTCGAGCCTGCTGCGGCTGATGTCGGGATTGCTCCGACCGGCAGCGGGGAGCCTAAGCTGGGGCGGTGAAGAAACCGGTGATGATCCGGAGGCCCACGGCGGGCGTCTGCACTATGTTGGCCATCACGACGCTGTCAAACCTGTGCTTAGCGTGTCTGAAAATGTTTCCTTCTGGGCTTCTTTAAGGAACGGCGGGGCGGACGCGAATGAGGCCACAAAAACCGCCTTGGATGCTTTCGGCATCGGTCACTTGTGTGACGTACCAGGGCGTTTCCTTTCCGCCGGTCAGAAACGTCGGGTCAATCTGGCTCGCATTTTAGCCGCCCCCGCTCCCCTTTGGTTGCTGGACGAACCAACGACGGCGCTGGATAAACAAACTATCGCTTCACTGGAGACAACCATCGCCAGGCACCGGGAAAACGGTGGCATGGTGGTGATTTCAACCCATTCCGATATGGAGCTTGGTGCCTTTCAGGTGCTTGATCTTGCCGATTACAGCGTAAGGCAAACCGGACTGGAGCAGGCCTCATGAGCGGCTTCATGAGCATTCTGAAGCGGGATTTGCATCTGGCCACCCGGCAAGGCATGGACAACATGATGGTTGTCATGTTCTTCGTACTTGCCGTCATCCTGTTTCCTTTCGGGGTCGGCCCCGAGCCCAACATCCTTGCGCGCATTGCCGCAGGGGTGATCTGGGTCGCTGCCTTGCTGGCATCCATGCTGTCGCTGGAAAGACTTTTTCAGACTGATTACGAGGACGGCTCACTGGAACTGCTGACCCTGTCGCCTATCGCTCTTGAAGTGATCGTGCTGGCGAAAATCACCGCCCACTGGCTCACAACCGGCCTGCCGCTGATCGTCGCGGCGCCTTTGCTCGCGGTGCTTTTGAATATGAATACCGAAGGCTTCCCGATGCTGATCGTGGCGTTGTTGCTGGGTACGCCGTCCTTGAGCCTGATCGGGGCCGTAGGCGCTGCGCTGATTCTGGGTTCGCGCCGGGGCGGCGTGTTGTTGGCGCTGTTAATCCTGCCGCTTTATATTCCCGTTTTGATTTTTGGCGTCAGTGCCGTCGACGCCGTCATGGGCGGATTAGAGTCAAAGGCGCAATTGCTTATTATGGGCGCGTTTTTGTTGGGCGCACTTCCCTTGTGTCCCTGGGCTGCGGCAGCGGGCGTCCGCCAGGCAATTGAGTGATTATAATGTAATCGAGCGAGATCAAACTGCATTTGGGTGGATTGCTTTAGATGCAGGGTTAGCTAAACGTGACAAGTTCGGCGCTAAACATTAAAACGACCCCGTCGTAAATTAGGTTAGAAAAAGTATGCTACATCGCTTCGCAAATCCGACCCGTTTCCTGCGCATTGCCGCCGTTGTCCAGCCGTGGATGGCCTGGGCCACGGTAGTTCTTGCTGTGGCAGGCCTTTATCTCGGCTTGTTTGTCTCCCCCGGTGATTATCAGCAAGGCGAAAGTGTGCGAATGATGTATGTGCATGTGCCGGCCGCCTGGATGGCGCAGTTTTGTTATGCGGGTATGGCCATCGCCGCCGCTGTAGGCATGATCTGGAAGCACCCGCTGGCCGATGTCGCAGCCAAGGCGACGGCGCCGGTCGGGGCCTGTTTTACCTTTCTGGCGCTGTTCACGGGCTCTCTTTGGGGCAAACCCATGTGGGGCACGTACTGGGTCTGGGATGCCCGTCTGACATCCATGCTGGTTTTGCTTTTCCTGTATTTGGGATATATCGCGCTGGTCAACGCTTTTGATGACCCAGCCCGAGGGACCAAGGCGTCGTCTGTGCTGGTTCTTGTCGGTGCTGTTAACGTGCCGATCATCAAGTTCTCGGTTGATTGGTGGAGTACACTGCATCAGCCGGCCAGCGTCATCAAAATGGACGGGCCGTCCATCGACGGCTCGATGCTGTGGCCCCTGTTGCTGATGGCATTGGCCTACAAAACCTATTACGTGTGGGTTTTGCTGGTTCGAATACGCGCCGAAATCGTCGCCAACAAGATTCGTATCCTGCGTCTGAGACAGGTGCACGGCTGAACTGAGGTTGATGGAATATGGATGCAATCATGGAATTTTTTAATATGGGAGGTTATGGCGCTTTCATTTGGCCAAGTTACCTCGTTAGCGCTTTGGTCATGGTTGTCATGCTGGTCGTCAGTTTGCGATTGTTGCGAGCCAATCAAGCAATGCTGAAAGTGCTGGAAGCGACATCAGGGGAAAAAGCCGGTGAAGAGAAAACATAAGCGACTGACTTTTGTCGGCCTGGCGCTGCTGTTGATTGCAGCCGCCGCAGGACTGATTTTGAACGCTTTTGAAGAGAGCATCGTTTTTTTTCACAGCCCGACCGATATCGTCGAAAAAAAGGTCTCGCCGGATCGTCGTCTGCGTCTGGGCGGGCTTGTCGAAGCGGGTAGTGTTGTAAAAAAGGCCGACGCCGTGGTTGTCTTTAAAATTACCGACATGGCCAATTCCGTCAACGTGACCTATCGCGGTATCCTGCCGGACCTGTTCCGCGAAGGTCAGGGCGTGGTCGCCGAGGGTGTTTTCGCCGAGGGTGTATTCAAGGCCGATGAAGTGCTGGCCAAGCACGACGAAAATTACATGCCTCCCGAAGTCGCCGACGCCTTGAAAAAATCCGGCAAGTGGGATGAAATTAGTGAAGAGATGAAAAAGCAGGGCCATGTCGCCAGGGAGGCGCAACAGTGATCGCAGAAGCCGGTCATTTCGCCCTGACGCTTGCGTTGTTCGTTTCCATCGTTCAGGCGACGATCCCCATGATCGGGGCGCAACGGGGAAGCGCCCTGTGGATGGCGATGGACAGGCCTTCCGCTATTTCCCAGTTTTTGTTAATCGCCTTTTCCTTCGGCTGCCTGACCTATTCGCACGTCGTTTCCGACTTTAGCGTTCTCAATGTGGCGCAAAATTCCCATTCGTTGAAGCCGATGCTCTACAAGGTATCGGGTGTTTGGGGTAGCCACGAGGGCTCGCTGCTGCTTTGGGTGTTGATCATGTCCGCATTCGGTTCCGCCGTGGCGTTTTTTGGCGGCAATCTGCCGCCAACGTTGCGCGCCCGGGTGCTGGGTGTTCAGGCATTGGTTGGCGTTGGTTTCTATCTTTTCATGCTGCTGACATCGAACCCGTTTGAGCGCCTGTTCCCTGCCGCAGCCGATGGCCGCGATATGAACCCGCTGTTACAGGACCCCGGTCTCGCTTTGCATCCGCCTTTTCTTTATTTCGGTTACGTCGGCTTCTCGATGGCTTTTTCCTTCGCCATTGCCGCCCTGATCGAAGGCCGTGTCGATGCCGCCTGGGCTCGTTGGGTGCGGCCGTGGACGCTGGCTGCATGGGCCTTCCTCACGGCCGGCAACGCCTTAGGCTCCTGGTGGGCCTATTACGAACTCGGCTGGGGCGGCTGGTGGTTCTGGGACCCGGTAGAAAACGCGTCTTTCATGCCCTGGCTGGTGGGAACGGCGCTGCTGCATTCGGCCATTGTCGTCGAAAAACGCGATACCATGAAAACATGGACGATTTTCCTCGCCATCCTGGCTTTCTCCATGAGTCTGCTCGGCACTTTCCTTGTCAGATCCGGCGTTTTGACATCGGTCCATGCCTTCGCCACCGACCCCGAACGGGGCGTGTTTATCCTGCTTCTGCTTCTGATTGTCATCGGCGGCTCGTTGGCCCTGTTCGCCATACGCGCCCCGGCACTGAAGAGCACCGGTGTGTTCAAGCCGGTCTCACGCGAAGGTGGCCTGCTTTTGAACAACCTGGTGATGTCGACCGGTTGCGCCGTCGTCTTGCTGGGTACGCTCTATCCGCTGTTTCTGGACGCCATCGGCGGAGCCAAGGTTTCCGTCGGCGCACCCTTCTTCAATTCCGTCTTCATCCCGCTGACCATCCCGATGTTCGTGGCCATGGGTTACGGTCCCATCCTGTCATGGAAACGCTCAGATTTGGTGCAGGCCTCGCTCAGGCTAAAGTTCGCCTTCCTGGTTACTGGCGTTGCTACCGCAGCCCTTGTGGCGTTTGAAACCGATGGGCCTTTCCTCGCGATTATCGGTATTGCCCTGGCCGTATGGTTGTTTGTATCAACACTGGTTGAACTGGCCGAACGGATCAAACTGTTCAAGACCTCGTTTGCAAACTCGATCGCGCGTCTTATCCGTCAACCCCGCGCATCGTGGGGCATGACGTTGGCCCACTTGGGCATGGCTATAGCCATCGCAGGCATGGCTGGGGCTGGCGGCTGGAAGGTCGAAAGCATTCAGGTTATGAAACCCGGTGAGACGGTTAATGTTTCCGGATACGACTACACTTTCGAAGGTGCGCGTCAGGGACAGGGTCCCAACTATACCATCATCGAAGGCACCTTCAATGTGACCCGCGACGGCGACAAAATCGCGACCTTGCGAGCCGAAAAACGAAACTACCCGGTGCGCCAGATGCCGACCACCGAAGCGGCCATTTATTCGCTTTTCATGGGTGACTTGTACGCCGTGATCGGTGATGCGGAAGGAAGTGACGGTGGTTTCGTGACCCGGCTTTATTTCAACCCGCTGGTTGCCTGGATGTGGGTGGGGTCCCTGATCATGGTTCTGGGTGGCATGGTTTCCATAACCGACAGGCGCTACCGCATCGGGGCTCCTGCCCGGCGTGTGTCAAAAGCCGCCGCAGTAAAGGCCTGATCAGATGAAACGCCTGATGTACCTTTTACCGCTTGGCATCTTCCTGATTCTGGCAGGGTACTTCGCCATCGGCCTGACGCTCAATCCGCGCGATATGCCGTCCATGCTGATTGATCGGGAAGTGCCGCAGTTCGATTTGAAACCAATCAAAGGCTACGAGAAAGGTTTTTCCAGTGAAGACCTGAAGGGGCAAGTCACCCTGGTCAATATATTCGGCTCCTGGTGCGTTTCGTGTTTGGCCGAACATCCGATGCTGATGGAAATTGCGGCTAAAAAACTGGTGCCGCTGTACGGTATCGACTGGCGCGAGCGCGACCCGGATGCAGGGCCCGATTGGCTGGCCAGGCGCGGCGATCCATATACGCTGATCGGTAATGATCCGGAAAGCAAAGCCGCTATCGCCTTTGGCGTCACCGGCGCGCCCGAAACCTTCTTCGTCGATAAACGCGGCCTTATCCGTTACAAGCACGTCGGCCCCATTACGCCGGAAAACTGGGAAAGCACTCTGTGGCCGGTTATTCAGGAGTTGCGTAAACAATGAGAATTGTTTTTGGTTTATTTCTTTTGATGCTCAGTTTCTCACCAGTTTTCGCTGTCGAACCCAGCGAAGTCCTTGACGACCCGGTTCTTGAGGGACGCGCACGTGAAGTTTCCAAAGGCTTGCGGTGTGTCGTTTGCCAGAACCAGTCGATCGACGATTCCAACGCTGAGTTGGCCCGCGACATGCGCATCCTTGTGCGTGAACTAATTGTGGCAGGTGACAGCAACCAGCAAGTTGAAGATTACATGGTCTCTCGCTACGGTGATTTTGTGCTGTTGAAGCCGCCACTGAAAACGACCACATACGTGCTGTGGTTCGGACCGGTACTTATTATTGGCATTGGGGTTATGGCGCTGATTTTCTTCTACCGGCGGCGTGAAAACGACCCCGTCGAGGCAATTGAAGCCACTCCCACGACCTTAAGTGAAAAAGAGCGTCGCCGTCTGGATGCGCTGATGAAGGACGAAGACTAGGATTATGAGCGCCAACGCAATTCAACTCTGGGGCTTGGCGGTCGTTCTCGCCATTTTTGTGCTGCTCATCATGCTGTGGCCACTGATCAAGCGGAGGGGTGGCGATATGGCACCCCGCGAAGCTTATGATATCAACGTCTATAAGGATCAGTTGCTGGAAATCGATGCTGATCTTGAGCGTGGGCTACTCAGCACAGACCAGGGCGAAGCTGCGCGCACGGAAATTAAACGTCGCATGCTGGCCGCCGCTGATAGTGGAAAGGCCAAAACCGAAGATCCATCATCCGGTTCAAATTTCCCCGTCATCGCAGCGGTTTCATTGTTCGTACCCATCGGGGCGGTACTGCTGTATTTAAACCTGGGAAATCCAAACGCGCCTGACCAACCCCTGGCCGAACGCAAGGCTGGCGTGTCGGCAGCCCAATCGGCACAGGAAAAGGAAATCCTTGAGGCGACGGCGAAGCTGGCCAGACATCTTGAAAGCAATCCGGATGATCTGCGCGGATGGCGACTGCTGGGACGTACCTATTTAACCCAGGGACGGTATGCGGATTCGGTGCAGGCCCTGGCTGGCGCCTATAAACTCGTGGATAACGATCCAGAGATCATCGTCGATTACGCCGAAGCCCTGACTCTGGCCGCTCAGTCCCAGGTCACCGATCAATCCCGTGATCTGTTTAACAAGGCGCTCACATTCGATCCCATCAGTCCCAAAGCCCGCTATTACCTGGGCATGTACGCCGTGCAACAGGGGGATATTCGCGGCGCTATGCAGGAATGGGTTGACCTGGCAGCCATGTCGCCGCCGGATGCGCCGTGGCTTCAAACTCTTGATCAGCAAATTGCCCGCGCGGCTGAAGAGTCCGGAATCAACCCGACGAACATCGAACCCAGCGCCAAAGCCAAGGCCCTCACCCTTAAGGTTCGCGACGCCATTGAAAAGGCCAGCGCCGCCAAATTGCCATAATACATAAATCTGGCTCTTCGACGTTTCATATCGATCAACCATGGAAAATAATGTCTATCGGAATGCGAAAATGGGTACATGGGTTCTGATATATGACGATTGGTATTACCACTCGCCAGGCCGACAAACTGAAACAATCGACATTATTGGAAATGGCTTTCTGAGGAGGCTCTAATTATCTGGTACAGCCCCAAATACTTTACCAACTGGTCCGGTATTTTTGAAACAGGTCAAGTCCGCCATTATTAATTTCCGGGCCTAACAATTAGGCAGCTAACCTTTCGTTTTGACAGGTTCTGACACAATGACTTGGCGACATCTTCCGAGGCAATCGGACCGACACGCAGACGATAGAAGATGCCTTTGTCCGCGCCCAAATCGACGCGAACAACATTAAGAGAATAGCCGCCCAGCAGGTCGCCATGTTTTTTCTTCAACCGCGCCCATTCGCTGGTGGCGCGTTCCTCCGTCCGCACAGCTACTATTTGAATTTGATAAGCAACGCTGGATATTTTCATCACAGGGACAGGCCTGGGGGCGGGGGACGTTTCTGTTATTGGTTTAGGCTCAGGCGCAGACTCCGGGCGGGATGTGTCCAAATTCAGGAAATTTCTGATTTTATCCCATGCATCCCCTTCTTCCTTGGGCAGATCGTCAACTTTTTCTGATACCTGTTTGAATTCAACTGCTTCCTGTTTCTTGGGAGCAACTTGTTTTGGTACTGGGCCAGGTGTGGGAGCGGGCTCCATTTCCGCTACCTGTTTCTTTGGTGTGCTAATCTTGTTTTGAAAGGTATCATCAACGGCGATCTTAACGTTGGGATCGATGATTTGCTGATCGCCTTCGGGTCCCCGCACGGTGCCAATGATAGGCAGACCTGTTGTGGTGACCGGGGTTGTCTTGAAAGGGTCAGGGCCTTTAGGCAGGCGGGGTGGCGGGGCAATCACTTCTTCAACTTGGAATGCGGTTTCTCCTTGTATCGGCGCGGGTGCGGGCTGGATCGGTGTTATCGGGGTTGCTGCGATGGTTGGCGGGGCGGGCGTGTTTTTAGGTTGTTTCCGTTGAATATCGCGCATTCGCAACAGAAAATGAGCGATATCGAAATGCCCCCTGTTGACGGCCAAATCAATGGCGTTAACACCCCAGGAATTAAGGGCTTCAACGTCGGCTCCATCGGCAATGCTGATCTGCGTCCTAGCCAAGTCGTCATCGTACACAGCTTTGAACAAATCTTCACTAGCGGGTGAAAGGCTTTGAGCCAAAGCTGCACCTGACAAGAGCAGGACAGAAACGCCCAGGCAGAGGTAGATTTTGGCTCGTTGACAATAAATGTAGAAAATGCTGTCCATTGGTCATGCTACTTTATCAGGCATATTCAAGTTTGCATAGAATGCTTCCTCAGTTTCGCGCGGCGCTGTGTAGCCGCTCAGTATTGTACCAGTTAACCCATCTCAGAGTTTCCCATTCAATTTGGCTGACGGTTTCTGATCAACCCTGGCCTCGTCCTGCCCATGAGGAACCTCCGAATCTGTTTGTCCTGTTGATTCAGAATCATCACACTATGAAAGAAAGATAAAACCGGATCCGGCTACAGCAAAGACTGCCCCGATCAAAGCACCCAAGGCAGGCCTTTCGCGGGTCATAAACCATAGGATAGGCAAAATCATAATCGGCATCGTGGAAGACAGGGTCATGACGACACCAGTATTTTCACGCGCCAGAGCAAAGAGTAAAAGGCTCATGCCGACGCCCATGCCCAGGAAACCGCTAAACGCGATGCGACCAAATAATCGCAAGGTAATTTTGACTTTGGCTTTGGCCCCCTGGCCCGGCAACATCATCATCAACAACAGCCCCAAAGCGGCGACACCAACACGAATGGCTGAAACGGCGATCGGGTCGGCCCCGGCCATCAGTGCGGGTTTGGCGATGATTGCTCCGACCGCCTGGCAGAATCCAGCAAGCAACCCGAAGCCGACTCCGGCAACTAGTGAACCGTGGACATCTTCCCATTGATGGACCTGAGCGCGCCTTTTCCCAAATATAATCGACATGACGACGCCAGCCAGAACCAGAGCACAACCGATGATTGATCCGAAATTCATTACCTCGAAGAGAAAAAAATACCCCAATATCGCAGAAATCGGAGCGTTTGTGGCGAACAAGATCGAGTTTCGCCGGGGTCCCAACCGGCTGAGGCCAATGAACAGGGCCGTGTCGCCTACAAAAATTCCGATCATCCCCGAAAGCGCCAATATCCAGAAATCCTCGGGCTGGATCGTCTGCCATCCGCCATAAATTGTCGGGACAAGCGACAGCATGAAGAAGATAACAACCATTCTGATACGGTTGAAGGGCACGGCCCCCACCTCGCGCGCCGGACCGACAGAGACCATTGATGAGACTGCCCATATGATAGCAGCGCCGAAGGCGGCGAGATCAGCGATTAACATCTTCAGTTTCCTGTTCAGGCACAAATTCAGCGGGCGCTTCAGGGAAAGGCCCCTGAGCCTGAACTGCTGGAGCCAGAGTATTAGTGCGCCCTTCCCGAAGCGAAATGTAGACACCGCTGGCGATGATGACCCCGACCCCGACCCAGGTCCATGTATTGGGAAAATCGCCAAAGAAGAAAAAACCAATGACCGTCGTCATTACGATTTTGGAATACCCAAACGGCGCCAGTACTGAAGCCGGGGCATGGTCAAAAGCCTTGATCAATAAATAGTGGCCCAGGGCGGCGCATCCCCCCATCGCCGCCATCA
>MPLX02217286.1_pt1 | contig 10469 bp, 7 predicted proteins | sample 1617341 | NCBI WGS metagenome assembly MPLX02 (sample SAMN05944804, study PRJNA350692) | marine metagenome | biome: marine; feature: ODZ; material: water; isolation source: 120 m water sample filtered on 0.2 um supor filter | place: Pacific Ocean | collected 2012-04-08 | depth 120m m | reverse complement strand
GTCTTCCCCGTCGGAAGGGTATCGGTCGTATTCAGGGCGGCGAGGATCACCCGGTCGTGCATGAGTGCCTCGGTGTCGTAGTGTGGTGGCTGCTTGTAGGCCGGATGTTCGCCGCCTTCGACGCCGACGAGTTCCACATCACCATGTCCGGTGAATTCAAGTTGCCAGGCGCCAAGCGGGGTGGCACCACTGTCGACGAAAAGGTCGACCGGAATGAATCGGACGGCTGCAGTGTCCTTCGGTGTGCCCTCATCCATGCCCATCAATCCGATCGGCACCATCAACGCCACGATGATCCAGATGCTCCGTGTCATGAATCCGTTTCCTTCCCGGTATTCACCCGAACAATGCGAGCGGTGAGCACGTCGAGATCACGCGTGTCGAGTCGCCCATCGGAATTGAAATCCCTGATTGTGCCTGTCATACCTCGCTCGATGCCCTTGGCAACTGCGAACGCGTCGAGCACATCAACCCGGCCGTCGGCGGTCACATCCCACAGACTCGCGTCCGGTTCTGCTGCCATCGGGGCCATCGCCATGAACTCGTTCGAACGGTGCGACTTCGCCGTTTGGTCGGCAGGACGATCGGCCGCCATCATCCGGTCGGCCGGACGTGGAATCAGCAGCAGCGAAGTCACGCCAATCGCAACCGCGATGAGGGCTGCCACGGCAACTCCCCTACCCCAAGCCACCGGGCGGCGGACCACGTCGAGATCGCCCACGACCCGCCGATCCAGATCGACCGGAGCGGGGTGCCGATTCGCAAGTTCCCGAAGTTCAGCGGCCAACTGTGGATATTCGTCAGGGCCGGGGAACTCGGATTGAGGCTGCTGCGTGGACATGACCCCCATACAGCGCGCGAGGCGGGTCAATGGTTCACCAAAAAGAGAACATTCGAAAAACCGAGCATGAGATGAGCGGACGGCCAGCCGAATGCTCGATCTCTACTGTTCAGTCGCTCGAATGCTCGCCTCCGTCCCGGCGGATCGCCTTGAGAGCGTGATGGAGGCGGCTCTTGACGGTTCCAGTCGGGATCTCAAGGGCAGTGGCGATCTCGAGCAGGCTCATGTCCTCGACAAATCGCAGCAGCAGCACCTCTCGCTGGACGTCGGGAAGCCTGCTCAGCAGAACTTCCAACGTGTCCGAAGTCCCGGGCTCATCCGGCGCGGGCCGCTCCGGCACCTCGCCGAGAGACTCCCGGCTGGTTCGCCGCAGGTGGGTCAGGGCGATGTTGCGGACGGCCGGATAGAGGAAAGTGCTCAGTTTGGCGGTCAGCTTGAGCCGCTTCCGGCAACGCTGCAACAGCCAGGCGAACGCTTCCTGCGAGACATCCATCGCCAGATGCTCGTCTCCGCCGGTGATGCGAAGTGCCGTCCGCCAAACGAAGTCGCGGTGGCGGTGATAAAGCGTTTCGAAACAACCGGTCTCGCCACGGCGGATGGCGACGACGAGTTCCTGATCGGTCCGCTCGTCGCTCATGTGGCCCAATCGGGACGTGGTGACTCGACGACCAGACCGTTGATCGACAATCGGCAGGCATGAAGTCGGGGCCCTTCGGCGGACGCATCTCCTCCGTACAGCGCGTCCCCCACGAGTGGATGCCCGAGGGATGCCATCCCGGCGCGGATCATGTGGCGCCGCCCCGGACCGAGCAGTTCGACCTCGATCAGATCACCGCCACCGGCCCGCTCGCATACCCGCCAGCAACAACGCCCCGCCGATCGAGCATCGCCCCGCTGCGAGACGGTCATCTTGCGAGATCCGCGATGTCGTTTGGTGAAGTACAACTCGAATGCGCCCTGATCGGGCAGCCCAACGCCGCAGCGGGCCAGATAGTGCTTGCGAATGTCGACGCTGCCTCGACCTGACATGGCCTCACGAAGCGCCACGCGGATGGCCTCGTCGGTCGCTGCCAGCAGACAGCCCGACGTTGGCAGGTCCAGACGGTGCACAAGGCCCGCCTCTTCCAATTCACTGCACGCGGGGACCTTCCCCCGAAGCCAGGACTCGACATCCAACTCATCCCCTCGCCCGGCCACCGTATGCCAGCCGGATGGCTTGTCGATGACAAGCCACTGCTCGGTACGGTGCAGAATGACAGGATCCGCAGAAGGCACCCCCCAAAGGTATCGCCATACCACGGAGGACGCCTCCGCTACAATTCCATTCCCTCACGGGGCGTAGCTCAGCTTGGTAGAGCGCCTGCTTTGGGAGCAGGAGGTCGCACGTTCAAGTCGTGTCGCCCCGACTTTCCTTCAGAAACGGCCCTTCGGCGAATACGCCGAAGGGCCTTCTTTGTTGTCAGGGCATCGTCGAGGGAGCCGGTGCAGTGGTCACCGATCCCACGTCCACACATACGCCCACCCCCACCCCGCCCGGCTCCGGCGCTGGATCGATCACCGTTGTTTCATCATGACCCCGCCCGAGCGAATATGTGTCCACGCCGCCGAGATCCAAGAGCAGGCTGAAGGAAAACGCCTTGGTGGCATCCCAGTGGTAGGTGTTGTTGCCCGAGCCACCCTGCCCGGGATTGCTCGCCGTGTAGATGTCGTTCCCTCCGCAATCGATGAGATACGCGATCGCTTGCTGCGCAGCGGAACCTTGGGCCATCCCGTTGGCCGTGTAGGAATCGTTGCCTGACCGCTCAAGCAGCGCCCCCGCGGCAATGTCCCACGCCGAACCTTGATCGGCGGCAGTCATGGCGGTGTAGACATCGTCGCCAGCATCTTCGATCAGTACGCCAAAGGCCTGATGCACACCGAAACCCTGCGCGTAGCGGTTCCCGTGGTACACATCGTCGCCACCGAAATCCCGCAGCACACCGAGACTGTGGTAGTAGGCGCCGCCCTGGCTGAACTCGCCGGCCCGATACTCGTCGTTCCCAGACAGATCGCAAAGCATGCCGATACCACCCGCGGCGTACTTGCGGTAACCGAATCCCATGCCCTGGCTGAAAGACGCGTGAACATCGGGTGTTTCGTAGATGGATGGTGTGGGACCATCGGCCATGTGGTGATCGTCGCCGGCTTCATCGAAGACGAACCCGAAGCCGCGTGGTCCCCCGACCGCGTCGGTCAAGTAGTCACCGAGATAGTGGTCGCTGCCTCCACCGAGATCCATGATGATTCCGGCACCGTATATCGCCGCGCCGATCGACCAGTGGGTGCCCATGTACGTGTCGTCCCCCCCGCGATCGATGATCATTCCGACGCCGAAGGCCCCCGCGCCGGTCGAGAACCTGCCCCCCTCCTGCCCATATCGATCGTCTCCTGCGCGGTCATCGATGATCCAGGTTCCGAACAGGCCCGCCGCCGGACCCTGCCGATCTGTACCGCTGTAGATGTCGTTTCCGCCGAGATCCACGACGAGACGATCGCCCAGCACCAGATCGCTGGCCGTGTATCGATCATCGCCGCCGACGTCGAAGACTTCGGAGACCAGATTCATGTCGTAAGTATTCGGCCCCTCGCCGCCCACGACCTGCCATCCGTTCGGACCGTGCTGACCCGCAAGAATTCTCCCGGTAACACCCGGCGGCTTGGCACGACCGAACCATGGTTGCGTCTTCATCTCCGGCACGGCGATGCTCGCCACGATCGCGCCGAAGTCCACATCCATCGAGCGGTTGATGACATCCAACAGCGGCAGGGAATCCTCTTCGATGTAGAAGGTCTCGGCAGGAACTTCCAGCAGCGCAAGCACCTGCTCGGCCAACTCGGCATCACCTCGAATCCGCTCCCCATTTGTCGGATCAGCGTTCAGCATGTCTCCGACGAGCGTCTGAATGCCGGCCGGGTCGGATGCAAGCGTCCGAACTCGATCAGTCATTTCCAATCCGAGTTCGGGCAGGGCGAACGGATGATCGAAGGCGCCACGAACGCGTGAGAGTTGATGGGAGTCCGTCTCCGAGACGCCGCGATCTGCCAGAACATCGGAAATCCGCTGCGCGTGCATCAGAATCTCTTCAGGAAGCGACAACGACGGAAGGTCAATCAACGTGTGCTCCGGCGGTTGCCAAGTCTCGGTGAGTTGCCGCGGGCGATCGATGGTTCCACGCGCCGCAAAGGGGCGCACCCGCGCTGCGACGGGATCGTGGTCTGAGGCGCATCGCTCGCCACTTCGCGCTCGCACAATCTGGGCTCCGATCACATGCCATCTGGCGTTGCGGAGGATGTAATCGATCTGCGGCCCCGACGAGTGTCCGCTGAATCGATGGAAGGTGCCCTGCCCCGCGTCCACAAGTGGCGCAAACCCGGCCTCACGGAAGACATCGAGGCATTCGCTCTCGGGACCGGCGTTGAGATCGCCCATGATGATGACCGGCAACTTCTTCTGATCACACCATGTATCCAAACTCGACACGATCAACTCGGCGCTGCGGTTGCGGGCTTCCTCACCCTGATGATCGAAGTGGGTTCCGACGATCAGGAAAGCTGGACCGGATGAACCCCAGGTGCGGAGCATCGCCCATGTCGCCGTCCGCGTCAGCGCCGCGTCCCAGCCGACGCTGCCGACCTCTTCGGGCGTCTGCGACAGCCAGATCTGCCCCGAGTCCAAGACTTCCAACTGCCCGACATCGATCAGGAGGCCGCTGAACTCCCCCTCGCCATCGCCGCGGCGGCTCTGTCCGACCTGCTTGTACTCCGGGAACCTCGCGACCAAAGCCGCAAGTTGGTGGGGCAGCGCCTCTTGTACTGCCAGCACGGCCGGTTCGTACGCCGCAATGGTCTTCAGCACCAGATCCTTCCGGTGCGGCCACGCGTTCGGCCCGTCCGCTGGATTGTCGTAGCGGATGTTGAACGTCATCAGCGTCATGGCAGGCGGATCGGCGGCGACCTCCACCATCGGAACCAACATCAGGGCCGCAGCGATAAAGGATCGGTTCACTGACATGGGGAGATTCATCATAAGAGCAGGCGGTAGGCGCGGAGTCTGTCTCTGCTCATCAGCCTTCCATCATCGGCCGGGCCGCCCGAGCCAGACTCGGCGGATGGCCCCTCGGTCCTTCTGAGCAGGTAGGCTGCGCTCCATGGCCGGAACCTTCCTCTTCTATGACTTCGAAACGGATGGTGTTGATTCACGCTGTTGCCGCCCGACGCAGTTTGCCTGCATTCGGACCGACATGGATCTCAACCCGGTAACTGGCCCCGAGGGCAAAGGCATCGTCCGATGGTGCCAGCCGCCCGTAGATCGGCTCCCCACGCCGGAAGCCACGCTCATCACCGGCGTGACACCGCAGCACTGTGAGAATGAGGGGGTTCGCGAAAACGTATTCTTCCGCGAGATCCATACGCTGCTCAATGCTCCCGGCACGATCTCGCTCGGCTGGAACACACTCCGATTTGATGACGACGTATGCCGCTTCGGCTTCTGGCGAAACTTCCTCGACTCCTACACCCATGGCTATCAGGCGGGCTGCCGGGCGTGGGATCTGATCGACCTGACCCGATCCTGCTACGCCATGCGGCCCGATGGCATCGAGTGGCCAAGACGCGATGACGGAACTCCCACCTTCAAACTCGATCGACTCGCTCCGGCCAACAAAATCGAGCACGGCGAAGCGCACGATGCCCTCGCCGATGTCCGCGCGACCATTGCCTTTGGACGAATTCTCAAAGAAATGCAGCCGAAGTTGTGGGCATGGGGTCTGAAACTCACCGACAGGCACTTCGTGGAGTCTCTTCTCGGCAAGGGCACACCGCTCCTTCACAGCAGTGCCCGCATCCCCGCGAAATATGGATGCACCACACTCGTGCATATCATCGGCAAACACCCACGAAACAAACGTGAGTACATCGCGTGGGATCTTCGGCAGGACCCAACCGATCTGCTCGCCGCCGACGCCGAAACGATCGCAGCCCGCACCTTCGTTCGGCAGGACGATCTGCCGAAGGGGGTGGAGCGATTCCGCATCAAGGGCATCAAGAGCAATCGATCGCCGTTCCTCACCCCCGGAAACCCCGAGATGCTGAAGACATTCAAGACGGATCGCATTGAACTCAATGTCGATGCGTGCATGAAGCACTACAAGATGTTCACGGACGATCCGGCGGCAGCGGATTCGCTCGCCGCGCGAATCGAGGAGGTGTACCAGCCTTCGCACACCTCCGCTGCCGATGTCGACGATGCTTTGTATGACGGCTTTGTTGGAAAACAGGACGAAAAACTCCGGCCCGCAGTACACACCTCCGAACCCGATTCGCTGCGGGATCTGACAGGACGGTTCCACGACCGCCGACTTGCAGATCTGCTGCTGCACTACCGCGGGCGAAACCATCCCGACACGCTCGACGAAGCAGAACGCTCGCACTGGCGAGAGCGGTGCGCCAATCGGCTCATGCATCCGCCCGGACGTGGTGATCTTGCTTGGCCCGAGTGGCTCGCGCACGTTCAGACACTGCGGAGTGAGGAAGGCCGATCGGACCACGATCGCCATCTGCTCGAAGCGGTTGAAGATTGGGGACGCGCACTGGCCGAGTCACAGGGACTCGCGCCGATCTGCTCATGACTCTGGCTGTGAGTCCAACCGTCGAATACGGATATTGCGAAACGATACGGGGTCACCGTGGTCCTGCAGGCCGATGTGCCCCTTCGACTTCGTGCCGTACATGGGCATGTACGTGAACTTGCTGCCAGCGACGCGAGCCTTCCAGTCGTCGCTGCCGATCACGTAGTCGGCGGTCTTCTGGCCGTTGAGCCAGTACTGCACATGATCGCCCTGTACGCGGATGCGGACGCGATTCCATTTTCCAGCGCCGCGGCTCGAGTCGACCGGCGGAGCATGCAGGGCGTAATTGGCGCCAGCCGACTGCAAGGCGGAAACTCCATCGGAGTGACCAGCATTATCGAGAATCTGCATCTCAGGCGCGGTCTCCCAGATGGCCCCCCCCTCTTCGCCGCCGTTGAAGAAGATTCCGCTGTTGCCGCCCTTCTCCACCTTCCAGTCAACGTACAAATCGAAATCGTCGAACTGCTCGCGGGTGACGATGTCGCCGCCGCCCTGACGGACGAGTGCCCCGTCGCGAACAACCCATCCCGCCGGGAGTTCATCCTTGCGGTAGCCCCGCCACGCAGACGAAGCCTGCTCGCCGTCGAAGAGTTGCGTCCACCCCTCGGCGATCTGTCCGTCGGTCAGCACGTTGTGCGGACCGCTCGGCTCGGGACCAACATCGTGCTTCTCGCGAAAGGCGGCCGCCACGCGCTTGGTGCCAGAGGTGATTGCTCGCTTCGCCGGCCACTGAGACTGCATGGCGGTCTTCGGGACAACCACAAAGTCATCCTCCCCGGGTACTCGCCATTCGAGGAGTAGTTTCTCACTCACCTGATGCTCGAAGAACTTGACCTGAAATGGATGCGCCCCCGCCGTCAACGTCGCCACCCCCGTCTTCGCCTCGGCACCGTGCAGACCGTCGTGATTGATGACCATGCTTCCACCGATCCACAACTGTGATCCATCATCGCTGCTCAATCGGAAGGCGTACTCGCCGGGTATCTCGACAAGGAACGAACCATCTACGAGGGCTAGGAAATCATCGGTGAAGGGCAAGAAGTCGCCACGACTCCCCTCGAGATCGATGGTGTCGATTCGCATCCAGGCGTTGGGAGCCTGCCCGGGCACAAGCGGTGCCAGCGCCGACAAACCCGGCTCCACCTGCCACACCCGCATCACAGCCCCAGCCCCCGTGAGTGGATCGGCAATCAGTCCGCCAAGAAGAAGAACCAGTCCGCTCATCATCGTGTCTGCTCCAAGTCGGTTCCGCCGGCAAATCGCGCCGGGACGGCGCGGATCACACGGCTGAGATGTTCATACAGATTTCGGGCGGTCGCAACGTCCATGTCGACGCGGGCAAGTTCATTGCCTCCCACATCACGCAGGCTCATCGTGTACACGGCATCATCCTCACTCAGTCCGTCCCACCGCCACTGTCCACCATCGATAACGCGGCGGCCAGATACCACAGGCCCCGGTATCGAATCAGTGAGCGTCAGGTTCAGTCGGTGGGATTGTCCCGGCGGCGATGCTTGAAGCGTCTGGGCCATTGCTTCGCTCAGGCGAATCCCTGCATCGGTGCTGACACGGGCGCAGACAAGCCACGTTGCCTGTTCCGGCGATTCGATGGCGATCAACGTGCGCGGATCAACGGTCGCGCGGCCACCGCTGCCGCGGTCGTACACGGGACGGGACACGACCCACACCAATTCTCCCTGCGCATCGGCAGGTGACGCGATCGCCGCATCGGGACCAGCGGCCAAGCGAATGCCGTCGTGCGATCCGCCGCATCCGGCAAGCAAGACACAGAAACACCAGAGGGATCTGCTCACTTGCCTTCCTCGGCCCCGTCGAAATGGGCCTGCACGATCGTCGCTTGCGCAGAATCCAGCAGCAGTTCGATCTGCACCAGTGTTCGCTGCTCCAATTGGTCCTGCTGGTACCGCAGTTGCTGCAGAGCCAACTGAGACTCCATGCTATCCCGAGTTGGAGGAAATACTTGCGTGGCTCCCTTTCGCTGCTTGGCTTCGACCATGCCTCGCGCGAGGCTCGACCACTCCTGTCGATATTGGTCGGCCCGGGACTCGATCTTCTGCCGCTGCTCCGGAGTCACGTCGGTAGCAAGGAGTTCCGCAACGACCGAATCAACCGCTCGATCATTTCCAAAGATCTCGGGATAGGCCGCTCGCTCGTAGGCAGCGCGAAGCGTACCGCTCGTTTCCTCTGGAACGGCTGCGAAGATCTCCTCGGCCATCGATCGGTTGAGCTGGGCCAACTGTTCGGCCGATTCGTTGACGTCCGACCGCCGCTTCGTCCACCGCTTCCGCATGGCCTGCCGAACCTCGGGGTCATACTCCTCGTGCTCATCACTCCACATCCGCTCCTCCAGCGACCGGACGATCTCCATACGCTTGGCGAGTTCATCAACCGGTGCGACCACTGCCTCGTCGTAGGCAATGAGCGCATCAAGCACGACTGTCCGCTCCGATGGATCGATCTGTGTTGGATCGGTTGCCAGAATCATCGCGGCCAGATCGATGGACGCCTCGACCTGTTGACGCATCAGCCAGTCATCCTGACTCATGCGATGCCGTCGACGTGATCGCTGCAGCGAGGTTCGAATCCGCTCGATGCGTGACCGATCGATGGTATCGGGGAGTGCCAAGGCCAGATCATCGAACAACGCCGCTTCCATGGCATCCACGGCTTTGGTCGCCTCACCCCGCTTCTCTCGCGTCGCCTTGCGTCTGGCGGCGTATCCCTGATCCGAATCGGAGACCATCGCCCGCCCTCTCTGTTCCAACTCCGTGTTGGCCTTGCCTTCGTAGTCGCGCTGCAGCACCGCCATGAGTTGAATCGCCTCTGCGTCTGCGCCGAGCCATCGACCGAACTGTTCCACCTGTTCGGCAGTGAGTGGCGAAACATCGGTCTTGGCGATGGCATCCTCGCGAGACATGGTCCCCCCAGAGCCCCCCTTCGCTTTCGACTCTGCAACCTCCTCAGATTCCTTCTCCGCCTCCACGAAACGCTCCACGATCTTCATGGCCTGCTCGGCGATCTTCTCCCTGCGCGAACGCAGGGCCTCGATCCGATCCTCCGCTTCCATGGGCACTTCCCCCTCCAACTGGGCAAAGGTCCGCAACTTCTGCTGGGCAGCCAAAGCCTCCATATAACTCATCGCAAGCGTATCAAAGGACGCGTCCAAGGCAGCAATGCCATCCTGGATCTCGGCAGCTTCGGGCTGATCGGCATATTTCTCGAGCAAGCCGACCAATTTACTGCGAGCGTCGTGGACACCCCGACCAACCTTGCGATATCCGCTCTTGATGAACCGCCCACGAATATCACGTCCCGCATCTTCTGGCACCACATCAAGTACCGCCCGAAGCGCTCGCAGATTCTCACGGCTTGCCGATGCTGCCGCTTCCTGAAGCGGCTTGCTGAGCACATCAAAGAGATCCTTGAGTTCCTGCTGCCTCGCCTCGTCGGCAAAGAAGGTCATCATGGCCATCATGTCCATCTCACGCAGCCCGAGTCGGTCGATTTCATCGAGCAGCTTGTCAATGACCTCTCTCACTGCTCGCTCGAACTTCCGCAGCGCGGTGAGCATCCGTTGGGCATGCGTGTCGAGAACTTCATCTACGAGCATCTCGGTTTCAGTGTCGAGTTCGATTCGCCGCAGAATTCCAAACAGATCGGGCCCCGCACCATTATTGATCTCTGACACGAAATTGCGGTGCAGGATTTCCAGTCTCGCCAGCGCCCGGCGATGCCGCTCCTGCTCAAGCCGATCAAGTTGTGTATCACTCAACAGCGGCACAATCGAATCGAAGAAGGCGTCATCGATACGGTCGAAGTGGCGAATCGCCCGAATCCCCTCATCCACAAGGCTCGTGATCTCCGAGCGGGGAGGAATCTTCATCTCAGATTCCCCTCCCCACCACTGGAACTGCATCACCAGGTCCATGGCATGATCCATG
>MPLX02222544.1_pt1 | contig 10471 bp, 13 predicted proteins | sample 1617341 | NCBI WGS metagenome assembly MPLX02 (sample SAMN05944804, study PRJNA350692) | marine metagenome | biome: marine; feature: ODZ; material: water; isolation source: 120 m water sample filtered on 0.2 um supor filter | place: Pacific Ocean | collected 2012-04-08 | depth 120m m | reverse complement strand
CTCCATCTTTAACAATATAATCTTTTCCTTCTAATCTTAACTTTCCGGCATTTTTTGCTGTGTTATAACCATTGTAATATACAAAATCGTCATAAGACACCGATTATGCTCTAATAAATCCTTTTTCAAAATCAGAATGAATAACTCCAGCAGCTCTAATTGCCTTTGTATTTCTAGCTATAGTCCATGCCCTCGATTCTTCTGGACCAGAAGTGAAAAATGTTTCAAGTTTTAATACTTTGTATCCGGTTTTAATTAGTGAATTTAATCCAGTATTTTTAATTCCTGATTCCGTAATAAAATTTGCTCTATCTTTTTCATCCAATTCCATTATTTGATTTTCAATTTCTGCGCAAACTAAAACTATGTTATCTTTTCCATATTTTTTTAAACAAGCTTCTGTATATTTATTTCCTTTATTGAGGCTATTTTCATCAACATTACAAACATAGATTTTTGGTTTTAAAGAAAGTAATCCGGAGAAATTTATTTGCCTTTTTTCATGTTTTTCTAATAAACTAGAAATATCAATATTATTATTGATACAATTTAGGGCATCATTTAATATTTTTAACTGATCCTCATCTAGATTCTTTTTCTTATTTTTTTCCAATCTTTTTTGAATAGATTCTAAATCTGCCAAAAGCATTTCAGTTTCTACAATTTCTATATCCCTTACAGGATCAATATTTTTATGCACATTTTGTATTTCTTCAGATTCAAAACATCTAGTTAAATGAATTATTGCATCAACTTCTCTGATATGAGATAAAAATTTGTTACCCAGTCCCTCACCCTTTGATGCTCCCTTAACCAATCCAGCGATATCAACAAATGAAATCATTGTATTAATAGTTTTTTTCGATTTTGAAATATTTGAAATAATATTTAATCTTTTGTCGGGCACTAATACATTTCCGATATTAGGATCAATAGTGCAAAATGGAAAGTTGGCAACTTCAGCTTTTTTAGATTTAATTAAAGCATTAAATAAAGTTGATTTTCCCACGTTGGGCAAACCAACTATTCCACACTTAAAACTCATAAATTTTTACGATTGATTTATTTTGTTTGAAAAAAGACTCAGTTTTTTATCTATAAGCACTGGAAGGTATTCAACAATATTTTTAGTTGATTTTGTAATACTATTTTCTTCATCATCTGTGAAATTATCAAGAACATGGTCAGTTACCATCTCCTTTTTCTCTGGTCTTCCGATTCCTACTCTTACTCGAAAATAATCTTTTCCAATAAATTTATCAATTGATTCTATTCCATTATGACCAGCGCTACTTCCACCAAATTTAACAGTTACCTTACCAAGTTCTATGTCTAGATCATCATGAAAAACGATAACGTTTTTAGAATCAATTTTGAAATATTCCATTAACTCTCTGATGCATATTCCCGAATTATTCATGAAAGTTAGAGGTTTAATTGCATAAACTTTTTTATTTCCAATTTCTCCTGTAGTTAATAAACCTTTAAATTTGGGTTTTTGTTTGGAAAGACCAAATTTTTTATTTATGGCATTTATAATTTTAAATCCTATATTGTGTCGATTGTTTTCATTTTCGGGACTAGGATTACCCAAACCCACTAATAATAGCATCTCTTAATCTTTCAATTTACTTTTTAGTTTTATCTTCTTTTTTATCTTCTGCTGTCTTTTTAGTTTGATCTTTTGTTTTACCATCTTGATCTTTTGCTTCTTCGGCAGGTTTTTCAACTCCATCAGGAGAAGCTTCTGTTGTAGTTTCGCCCTCTACAGCAGTTTCTTCAGTTGGCTTTTCAGGTTCAATCACAACAGTAGGTGCGGCAACTGTTGCAACTACAAAATCTCTTCCCTGTATGGTTGGTACAACATTTTCTGGAAGTTTTATTGAAGAGATTTTTATACTTGTGCCAATTTCAGTATTATTTAAATCAACCACAAGTTCGGACGGAATATTTTCAGCGGGACACCTTAGCTCAACTTTTCTTCTAACAATATTTAGCACACCTCCCTTTTTTAGACCAGGTGATTTTTCACTATTAACAAATCTTACAGGTATTTCCAAAGCTAGTTTGGCACCTTTAACAATTCTTAAAAAATCAATATGAACAGGTTCATCGGACAAGGGATCAAATGAAATATCTCTTGGTAAAACTTTCTCTTCTTTGCCATCAATTTTTAAACTTAATATGGCTGAAAAAAAATTTTCTAAACTAATTAAATTTTTGATTGAGTTTTTATTTAAACTAATTTTTTTATTTTGTTCACTTCCGCCATACAAAATTCCTGGAACAAATCCATCTACTCGAAGCTTATTTATATCTCCTGTAGTTTTGGTTTCTCTTTTTTTTGCATTTATAATTGCCATATTAAATTCTATTTAAAGGAAACGCTTTTTAACTTATCAACAGAAATAAAACAAGAAAATTATTTAAATAGACTTGAAACAGAAGTTGAATTAGAGATACGCTTTATTGCTTCAGCTATCATAGAAGAGATAGATACAACTTGAATTTTATTACTTTTTTTTAATTTTTTAGAACTATCTATAGAGTCAGTTATCACTAATTTTTTTATTTGAGATTTATTAATTTTGTCAACTGCATTACCACTTAAAACCGCATGAGTTATATAAACATAGACATCTTTAGCCCCTTTATCCTTAAGTGCTTTAGAGGCATTAACAATTGTACCTCCCGAGTCTATTATATCATCGACAATTACACATATTTTACCTTTAACATGCCCAACAACATTCATAACTTCCGATTTACCAGGTGAAGGCCTTCTTTTATCCACAATTGCTATACTAGCATTAATTCTTCTTCCCAAAGCTCTTGCTCTTTCTACACCACCAACATCTGGTGAAACACAAACCAAGTTATTTGTTTTAATATTTTTTTTTATGTCTCTTGCAAATATAGGCGTAGAAAATAAGTTATCCACAGGAATGTCAAAGAAACCTTGAATTTGACCAGCATGCAGATCAAGAGTTAGTATTCTGTTTGCCCCAGCATTCGTGATCAGATTTGAAACCAACTTTGCTGATATTGCGGTCCTAGGCACCACCTTTCTGTCTTGCCTAGCATATCCAAAATAAGGGATTACAGCAGTAATGTTTTTAGCAGAAGATCTTCTCAAGGCATCTATACAAACCAGCAATTCCATCAAATTATCATTCGCTGGATGCGAAGAAGACTGAACCACGAAAATACTATTTCCCCTAATATTTTCATTAATTTCGACGTACACTTCACCGTCGGCAAATCTTATAATGTTTGTATTGACAAGCTTAACTTTTAGAGTCCTCGCAATTTCTTTACTAAGCTTTATGTTGCTTGTACCCGATAAAACCTTCATGTGGTGACTAGCTTATACATTTTTAAAAGATCTTTTCAAACTATTTTATAGCTATTGATTAAGTCATGATTATAACAGAAATACATCTTCCATAGTCTTTATCATTATCTTTTTTTGATCTTCTATAACTGAAAAAATTTTCCTTATCCGAAAAAGTGTCCATTTCAATATTATCAATATTATCGACACCAAGTTTAATTAACTTAGCATTGATATAATTTCTTATATCAAATAAATACTTTTTATCATTTGAGGCAATAAAAAATTGTTTATTGCTTTTACTTTTAGCAACAAATTTTTTATAAAAATCGTAACTAACTTCATAATGTTGACGATTTATACAAGGGCCAATTGCAACAACCAAGTCACGTGTATTGGAATTGAGTTCTAAAAATTTATCCATAGTATTTTCAATAATTCCGTTTAGTGCACCCCTCCAACCTGCGTGCACACATCCAATAATTTTTTTTTTTAAATCATAAAACAATATAGGTACGCAATCGGCCGTAAGCACACCTATTCCAATATTTTTCAATTTTGTAACAATAGCGTCTCCAATTATTTTATCTTTCACTTCATTCCGATTAATAAAACATACAATTTTATTACTGTGTGTCTGATTTAAAGTAATAATTGGTTTTTTTTCACAATTTAATTTTTTACATACAATATTGATGTTTTGAGTTACATTTTTTTTATCATCTTTGGAACTTAAGCCGCAATTTAAACTATTATAAATTCCTTTGGAGACACCATTTTTTCTTGAAAAAAAACTGTGTTTTAAATTTGAAATATTTTTCAATTGATTTGAAAAAAACACGATCAAAAACCTAAAGAAAATTTTCCATCTTTCTTTTGTGCAAATATTACTTTAAAGAGACTTCCCATTTCCTTATAATCCAATAATCTTTTTAGTCTATAAAACATATTCGCTTTTGCCTTAAAGGTCATTTTTTTGGATAAGATATTTGCCCTTTCTAAAATACCAATTTTTTTTAAAAATTCACTTTGATTTGTAATTTTTTTTACATCGAGATTATTTTTTTCTAATATATTATGAAACAGTCTAAAATTTATGTGAGATGTAATATCTGAATGACAGGGTTCAAAAAAAAGATTTGTGTATTTATGTTTTTTAACTGATTGCAAAGTATTCTGGTTTTTTTTAGTGGTATAACCATAATCAAAAGCTAGTAATCCGCCACCAAATTTATTGATTTTTTTTGATATAGTTTCAAGAAATTTTAACGCCACTATTGGATATTCAATAGTATTTCCATTAGAGGTTAAATCTAAGTCTTGTATTTGTTTTATTAAACTATTACTGGCCTTTTTATGTAAAAATCGTATTTTTTTATTATCATTCGATAAAGCAATATATTTTTCAAAAAATAATTTTTTCTTTTTATATATCTGTTTAATAGGCAATGCGTCAAAATATTCATTTGCTAGAAAGATTACAGGACCACTGTTTATTTCTTTTATTTTTTTGATCCACTTAACTTTTCTATTATTAATTTTTGTCATTTGAATTGTTTTTAACTTGTTGCTTATTTCCAATAAATTTATTTCTAAAGAATTATAAAAGTTTTTAAATTGTTCAAACGTTTTCAATAAACCTTTACACAAAGAACCATCTCCTGGTCCAAGTTCAACTAATAAAATTTTTCTTGGTTTTCCTATATGCTCCCAAAAAGCAACACACCATATTGCTAACATTTCTCCAAAAAGATTTGAAACCAAAGGTGATGTAATAAAGTCTCCACCTTTCCCAAAAGGATTTTTTTTCATGTAATAACCAAATTTTTTGTCATAAAGCGCAATATTGATAAATTGATCTAGAGAAATAGATTTTTTTTCTTTTAGTATATTAATTATTTTGTTCATTTTTTTTTATAAAGAAGATTATAAAACAACCAGCTAGAAAAGTTATAAAACTTAGTATGATACCCATAGAAAAATAGTCAAAAAAGTAACCAAGATGCTCGTCGGGTTCTCTAAAGATTTCTCCAATAATTCTTGCAATTGAATAAAAAATTAGAAAAATACCCGAAACGTATCCTGCTTTTAATAATAATTTTTTTTTTAAGGCAAAAAAATTTATTAAAAAGAAAAGAATAATTCCTTCTAATATCGCTTCATATATTTGAGATGGATGTCTAGCAAAATTTCCAACGCTAGGATATATTACTCCCCATGGCAAATCAGTTGCTTTGCCGTATAGTTCTCCATTAATAAAATTTGAGATTCTACCCAAAAATATTCCTATTGGTGAGACACATGAAATAATGTCAAGATAAATGAAGGTATCTATTTTTTTTATATATGTGAAAGTAATTGTTGCCAAAATAATGCCTATTAATCCGCCATGAAATGACATTCCGCCGTTCCAAATATAAAAAATTTCACGTGGGTCTTTTATATAAAAATCAAAATTGTAAATTAAAACATAACCCAATCTTCCACCTAATATAATTCCAACAACCAAGTATGGAATGAAGTCATCAAAATCTTTAACCCTTAGGTAACTCAAAGTATTATTAGTTTTTAAATGTTTGATTATTTTCTTAGCATAAATCCATCCAACCAAAATTCCAAAAATATATGCCAAAGAGTACCATCTTACCTCAATAATATATAAATCAATTAGTACTGGATCAAAATTGTGAGTAAACATTAATAAATTGTATAAAAAAATCTTTTGTTTTTTTGTAATAAAATATATTAAATTAAGGGAATATATATGTCCAAATCAAAAATATTAATAGATAGATTGGCCAAATTAATTGAAGAAGGCATGCTTACTTCAAAGGATATTGCTGATGAATTTAAAAATTCATTAAATTATAAAAAAGAAAACGTAATTACTAAATTAAATTTAGTGACCAGAGATGAGTTTGAAATACAGAAGGCTAGATTAGATAAAATTCAAGAAGAATTTGGTAAACTTAAAAGAAGAAGAAAAACTAAGAAGGTAAAGAAATCTTAACTCTCAATCCTTTTTGTGGACTTGTTTCAAGCAATATATTGCCACCATGAGATCTAATTATATCAGAGGCGATTGAGAGTCCCAATCCAACTCCAGATTTGTTTTGGCTACGACTTTCATCAATTCGGTAAAAAGGTTTAAGAACATTTTCTTTCTCATGATCGGGAATACCTGGGCCATCATCATCTACAAAAATCACAATATTATTCATTGTTTTTTTTAGAATAATATTTATTTCTTTTCCATATAAAACAGCATTATTTAAAACATTGGTTAGGCAACGTTTAATAGAATTGAGCCTCCCATTAAAAGCTGTATCGCCATTTATTGATAGATTAATTTTATTTTGTTCATAACGAGAAGTTATTTCTTTAAGCAACATATCAAGTTTAAATGATTCTGTTTTTTCATTTATTTGTGAACTTGAAAATTGAAGATAATCGTTAAGCATTCTTTCCATATCATCAATATCGTTAGCCATATTTTTCGAAATTTCTTTATTTTTAAGAAATGAGAGTTGTAACTTAAGTCTTGTTAGCGGTGTTCTTAGGTCATGGCTAATTCCAGATAACATTTCAGATCTTTGATTCAAATGTCTGGTAATTCTCTTTCGCATTCTATCAAATTCATGACCTGCTTGTCGTATTTCCAAAGCACCAGAGGGTCTATAATCATTTACATAATCACCTTTCCCAAATCTTTCTGCAGCTTTGGCTAAATTTACAATCGGCCTTGTTTGATTTCTAAGAAATAATATAGCTATCAAAATTAATAAAAATGCCGGCAGTGTAATCCATAAAGCAAAAATTCTAGCAGAAGATGGAGCTATTCTTTCTTTAGGAAAAAATATTTGCAAAACCCCATTATTAAATTTTATTCTTAAATCAATAACTTCTTTGTGAGCAGTGGTACTAAACCAAAATTTATTAAATTGAGATTTTAGTTCTCTTCTCAATGTTCTATCTATTGGACTAAACCATCTTTCTCCTTGAATAATTGGGAGAGTTTCTTCTTCTAGAAATCTTACTGAAAAATTAAAATTTTGGTTATACAGGTTAGTTATTATTTTTTTGTTCTCTTCATTTTCATTATTATAGACATCTATAATGGTTGCAATTTCACCAACTAATGATCTGGTCATTCCTTTATTGGTCTTTATCCAAAGACTATCAAAAAAAACTACTGTAATTGTTATTTGTAATAATATTATTGGAGCCGCAACAATTATTAAAGATCTATAAAATAATCTTTTTGGAAGAATATTTTTTATAAATTTATTCAATCCATAAAACATAGCCAGATCCTCTTATTGTTTGTAAATATTGGGGATTTTTTGAATCGGTTTCAACTTTTTGTCTCAGCCTTGTAATTATTACATCTATAGATCTTTCTTTATCGATATTAATCAACTTACCTATTTCTTTTCTTGAAAAAACTTTACCAGAGGATTGAATCATTTTTTGTAATATTAATTTTTCAGTGTTATTGATTTTATATTTTTTGCCATTTCTATTAATGATAAGTTTATTTAAGTCGAGGTTTGAATTTCCAATTAATACTTTGCTTACATTATTTTTTTGCAACGTTTTATTTAAAATATTTCTTATTCTTAAAAGTAACTCTTTTGGTTCAAAGGGTTTTCCTAAATAATCATCTGCACCAAGTTCTAGCCCCACCACTCTTTCATTGGTTTCTCCTTTTGCCGTCAAAAGAATGATTGGTAGATCAGTTTCTTTTTTTATTTCAGAAGTTAATTCTAGACCGCTCTTCTTAGGCATCATTATGTCTAATACTATAAGATCAAATTTGATAATTTCTATTTTATTTTTTGCGTCAAAAGCATCCGAAGCTGTAGTGACCAAATATTTATTTTCTAAAAGATATTGTTTAACCAATTCTCTAATTCTATCGTCATCGTCAACCACCAGAATATGTGCTAGGTATTTATCCATTGACAATTTTTTTTAAAACTTCTTTAAATTTTATAACAGATTCTGAATTTGAGTTTTTTAAAGCACGATAAATTCTTTTTTTTTGTTCAAAAAAAATTTCATTTGAAAGTTTTTTTCCACTTTCGTTCAATAAAATATGTCTGTGTCTTGCGTCAATCTCACCTTTTTTCATAATTATTTTTTTATTTTTATTTAAATCTTTTAAAACTCGATTTAAACTTTGTTTAGTGATTTTTAATTTTCTTTGTAAATCAGAAACGGTTATTCCCTCATATCTTTCGATCAAATGAATAACTTTTTGATGAGCAATTCCAAAAGAGTGTTTTTCCAAGATCTTTTTTGGATCTTTAAAAGTTTCTCTGTAAGCATAAAACAAATTTTCGATTAAATCTTTAATTTGTTCATTTTTTAAATATAAAAGTTCTTTCATTTTATTGGTAAGCTATATTGACATAATATATTAAGATCGATAGCTTTTTGAAGAAAATTAATCTAAAAAGATATAGGACAATAATAAAATGGATTTAGTGCCTTACGACAAAAGATCTGGAAAGATATGGTTTAACGGTGAAAAGGTTGAATGGACCAATGCCAAAGTTCACGTTTTAAATCATGGTCTGCATTACGCAAGCTGTGTTTTTGAAGGAGAAAGAGTTTATGATGGTAGAATTTTTAAACTCGAAGAACATACGCAACGACTGTTTTATTCAGCTAGCAGAATGGGAATCATAATACCCCATAGTCAAAAAGAGATTAATCAGGCTTGTAAAGAAATGGTACTAACGCAGAAAGTGAAAAATGGATATGTAAGACCGCTTGCATGGAGAGGCAGCGAAATGATGGCTATTTCTGCTCAAAAAAATAAAATTCATGTAGTAATAGCAACCTGGGAATGGGGATCATATTTTGATCCTGAGCTTAAATTAAAAGGTATAAAATTAAATATATCTTCTTGGAGAAGACCAAATCCAAATTCTGTACCTTGGGATACCAAATCATCAGGTTTATATATGATATGTACACTTTCCAAACACGAAGCTGAAAGCAAAGGTTTTGCCGATTCTCTAATGTTAGATCATGAAGATAATATTGCAGAATCAACTGGGGCAAATATTTTTTTCAAAAATGAAAAAAATGAAATTCATACACCAATACCAGATTCATTTTTGAATGGAATAACAAGAAGATGTGTAATTGACATGGCAAAATCAAAAGGAATAAAAATAATTGAAAGAAAAATTAAGCCAGATGAAATGTCCAATTTTTCAGGGTGCTTCTTAACAGGAACGGCAGCAGAGATTACACCTGTGTCTCAAATTGACAAATACAAATTTAACGTGTGCAATGTTATAAAAGATCTTTCCGAAAGCTATCAAGCTTTAGTTCAAAAGAAGGCTGCCGCTTAATTTTTTTCATCTTCTGAAATGATATGCCCAATACCCTTACGGACATAATCATAACCTGTATACAAAGTTAAAAATGCAGATAGCCATAGAAGAATTATTCCCACAGTCTGAGCATTATAATTTTCGAAATTTATAATTTTATTTCCAGTTTCACCAGTTAATAAAATTGCAATTGAAAACATTTGTATAAAGGTTTTGCCTTTTGCCAAGCTGGATACTGGAATTTTAACTTGTACATTTGAAAGAAATTCTCTTAATCCAGAAATTAAAATTTCCCTGGTTAGAATAATAATAGCGGCAATCACTTCATAATTTTGAATAGTTTCGTTCATAACAAGTAAAATTAATGCTGCTGATACAATTATCTTATCTGCAATTGGATCTAATAATTCTCCTAGTTTTGATTCTTCTTTGTATAATCTTGCCAACAATCCATCCAAGAAATCAGTAAAGCTTGCCAATATAAACAATAAAAAAGGAATTATTTCACCATAAAAACCTGGAAGAAAAAAAGAGATTACGAAGAAAGGTACAATAATAATACGACCTATTGTTAGAATATTTGGTATTTTGATTTTCATAATATTAGCCGTGGAAAAAATTGTGTATTTTTTTTGCGATAGATAGTTCTATTCCATCAATAGATTTTAATTCATCTAAACTAGCCGATTCAACTGTTCTTGCAGAACCAAAATGATTTAATAAAGTTTTTTTTCTTATTTTTCCAATTCCACTAATTTGATCAAGCAAAGATTTCTTCATTCCTTTT
>MPLX02123085.1_pt1 | contig 10479 bp, 5 predicted proteins | sample 1617341 | NCBI WGS metagenome assembly MPLX02 (sample SAMN05944804, study PRJNA350692) | marine metagenome | biome: marine; feature: ODZ; material: water; isolation source: 120 m water sample filtered on 0.2 um supor filter | place: Pacific Ocean | collected 2012-04-08 | depth 120m m | reverse complement strand
CAAGTCCCATAGGGCTAGATCTATAGCACTGATAGCACTCATAGTCACAGCTCCACCAGTCCATGTGACCCGTCTGTACAGTGAGGTCCAGATATATTCAATTGCAAAAGGATCTTTCCCAATCAAAAATTTTGAAAAATCTTCTATCTCTGCCATTAGACCGAGATCTTTGTATTGAAGGCTGCCCTCCCCGACACCATAAATTCCTGCGTCGGTATATATTTTTATAAATAACCAATTATTGGTATCTGATTTATGTGGCGTTGCGGACATGCGAAATGTTTTAATTTCTATAATTTTCAATTACCGTACTCCAATAAAGTAAATATAATATGACTAAAAGCTTTTATACCACTTCGTAGGCTCTAAGTCATATGTGATAGAGAACAAAGTAGCATTTAGATGACAAAAGTTTCAGAAATAAGTGAATTTGATCTTATATCTAGGCTGGAAACCGTCCTAGAAAATAATGTCACGCCCAATCCGGACAGTAAGATAGAACTTTCAATAGGTGATGACGCTGCTGTTATAGGTAACTTAGATAACCTTCAAGTGGTGACAACCGATGCCATGGTGGATAAGGTTCATTTCGTCATTGATGAAGTCGATATGCGAGATCTGGGCTGGAAGTCACTGGCTGTGAATTACAGTGATATAGCCTCCATGGGATGTAAACCGATATATTCTGTCGTCACTTTAGGAATAAGAGCGGACATATTAGTGGAGCAATTAGAAAGTCTTTATTTAGGTTTCTCAGATCTTTTGAATATCTACGGGGGAGAACTGGTCGGTGGAGACATAGTAAAATCGGACACATTTTTCATTTCCGTGACAGTGGTGGGATCCACAGATAAACCCGAGACCATGAAGAGGAAAACAGCGGTTCCCGGGGATGTTATTGCTGTTACCGGGGCCCTTGGTTGCTCCAATGCTGGACTAAGACTTCTTTTAAATGGTGAGCTCAAAAAACCATCGCATTTCTACGATGCGCATTATCTGCCAAAACCACGAATTACCGAAGGTATCAATCTTTTAGATATGGGAATAAAAACAGGAATGGACATTAGCGACGGATTACTTAACGATCTTAAAAAAATATGTGTTGCTAGTAACGTCAATGCGACTATAAATATAGACAATATCCCTGTACACGAAGACCTAAAAGCATCATTTCCTGATAATTTTACAGAAATGACAGTAAGCGGTGGTGAAGATTACGAATTGCTGGTCACAGGACACGAATCTCTCATCAAATACATTTCTGATTCAACCACAACGAATCTACATATAGTCGGAGAAATAGAAATTGGTTCCGGAAATGTAAATACTGTGGATAATTCTGGCAACAAAATATCAATGACAACAGGCGGATGGGACCATTTTACGGAGAATTAAAAGCATGGAAGAAGTCACTCTTGATATAAGGGGCCAAGGAACTTTAAGGGCCACCGAAATTATTTCGGACCTTCGTATTGTTGCAGAAACATTCTATGGACCTATGAAAATGGTCGGGTTTTGGGATTACCAAAAGGATATGCATTTATGCCCTCACATGGAACGTAGGCAAGATTGTCCTCATACCCTGAAAGAAGATGATCCAAATTTTGTCAGTTACACGAGCACGCTGGAAAGAGAACGTCATTGCAATCTTGCTGTATCATTCCCGCATGCAGAAATAACACTTTATCTTTCATGAATAGAAACCTAAGAGGTGTCATATGCCAGCAAATATCACAAGACCTTCATTAAAACCATATGGTGTTTATCCGGTCCACGATATTCTGACAAAAGCGTCGCTAAAGTTCCCAGATAAAACCGCCATAATTGATGGTAATAGCAGCTACACTTTCTCTGAATTGGAAGAATATAGCTCACAATTTTCAGGTGCTTTGAAAAGATCAGGAGTCTCGAAAGGTGATCGGGTTGGAATTCTTGCCCCCAATTGTGCTGAATTTGTCATAGCATTCCACGGGATAAGCCGCTCAGGAGCAATAGTATCAACGATAAATTCGGGATATCGGGAAAGGGAAATTGCGCACCAGGTGCAAGACAGTGGATGCCAGATTTTAGTGGTTCATGAATCGCTAAATGAAATCCTAGATGAAGCCAAAAAATTGATCAAAAATGATGTCAGATCAATTGCTATAACATCCAATAAAGCTACCCTCGGATCATTTTGGGAATTATTGGGCCAATCTGAAGCATATACAGCAACAAATATAAACCCTGAAAATGATTTGGCAGCCCTTCCGTATTCATCAGGAACGACTGGCCTTAGCAAAGGGGTAATGCTGTCTCATTTCAATGTGGTAAGCAATGTGGAACAGATCCTAGGCCTTACAGGCGGGGCGTCTATGGCGGAGGACGATGTGATTCTCGTACACCTTCCGCTCTTTCATATATACGGTATGAATGTTTTAATGAATCCTTGTATAGCTGCTGGTTCAACCCAAGTGATGATGGGGCGATTTGATATGGAAGAGTTTTTAGACTTAATCGAAACTCATCGGGTGACGAAGCTTTTCACCGTACCGCCAGTGGGATTAGGGTTGAGTCAGTATCCAGGAGTGGCATCGAGGGACTTATCATGCATCAAATTTGCCATGTTCGGAGCAGCACCCCTTTCTTCCGAATTACAGTTAAAAATATCTGAAGTTTTGAATTGCCCTGTTATTCAGGGATATGGAATGACTGAGTCATCTCCTGTAACGAATATAGATTTCACAGAACCGGATCTTCTAAAAGCCGGCTCCATTGGACCGGCCGTATCAGATACTGAAGAAAAAATAGTCGATGTTGAAGACCCTACTAAGGAACTGACCCCCGGGGAGATAGGAGAGTTGGTAATCAGGGGCCCCCAAGTCATGAAGGGGTATTTCAATAATTCTGAAGCTACACAGGAAACTATTACGTCGGATGGATGGCTGCACACGGGTGACATAGGGAAAATGGATGAGGACGGGTATGTTTGGATTCTTGATAGGAAGAAGGAATTAATCAAATATAAAGGGTTCCAAGTACCACCGGCCGAGCTAGAAGGATTGCTAATAGAACATCCAGAAATATCTGACGCAGCCGTGATTGGAAAACCAGATGTGGAGTCCGGAGAGATTCCTAAAGCCTTCGTAGTCAAGACAAAAGGAAGTAATATCTCCGAAGATGCTGTTATGTCATTCGTCTCATCAAAGGTAGCGACCTTTAAGTACGTTAGAGAGGTAGAATTTATCGATGCAATTCCTAAAAATGCATCCGGCAAGATTTTGAGGAGACTCTTAAAGGATCAGCAGGAGTAGAACGATATCTAAAATTTGGTGCCATATGTGTTGCATGTGTTGAATGACACTCCCTCTATAGCAGCACCTGTCAGATCAGCCATGGCCAAATTAGATCGTGAAAGATTAGCTCCCACAAGAGATGCTCCAGAAAGATTGGTTCTCCTTAAATCCCCATCGCTTAAATTGACCCGTGCAAGTATTGATCCTGAAACATTTGCCTCTAGCAATCCAATAGATTGCATGTCGGAATCAGTGAAATCGGAATTTTTCAGAATTGCCCAACGCAAATCCACGTTCTTTAAGTTAGCTCTCTTCAGTGAAGCCAAGGACAAGTCTGCTGCTCCCATATTTGAGTGACTCAAATTAGTTGAATTTAAAACCGCGCCAGTTAAGTCTGTATATCTCATATCACATGAACTCATATCTACAGAGGAAAAATCTATACCTGACAAATTGGTTTCAGATAGATCTGACCCAGCTAAGGAACTTCCTGACGCAAGAATTATTTCCACCTCAGCCCGATTCAATTTCTGCATAGACAAACACCAACCTATCTCTAAAACGTCTAGTTAACAATAACAAACAAGGTGTATTTTATTCGAACTGAGTCCATATAAGTGTAAACACCCGTGACTAAATCACTCATATGTAATCTAATATTAAGTAAGATTTTATTTAATGCCAGTAAAACTATACTCATATGCAAATTAGAAGAATCGGTAGATACCAACTTCTTGAGATCGTTGGGAAAGGTGGTCAAGGAACCGTTTATCGTGGACACGACCCTTCCACCGGTCAGATAGTTGCGGTCAAAATTCTCGCCGAAGCACACAGTGATGGTGACTTCCTTGAGAGGTTCCAGCGAGAAGCCTCAATTCTTGCATCCCTTGAACATCCACATGTTATAAAGGTGTTCGATCATGGCGAAGAAGAGGGTCGACATTATATAGTCACCGAATATGTCCCTGAGAACTTAGCTCGAATAATTGAGCAAGGTGACCCGCTTCCGACAAGAAGAGCCTTAACAGTAGCGGCTCAAATCGCCTCGGCTCTTGCAGTAACACATGAAAATGGTGTGACCCATAGGGATGTTAAACCAGCAAACGTTCTAATCTCCGATTCCGGCGACGTGAAATTAACTGATTTTGGGATCGCCACAGCTGATGTGATGAACACAGTCAGCACTCCTGATTCTACGGTTGGAACCCCACTGTATATGTCCCCCGAGCAAATTCAAAGCCGTGACATAGATGGCAGATCTGATATTTATTCGCTGGGCTGTCTGCTTTACCAAATTCTTACCGGAAACCCTCCTTTCCAAGGAGAAAGTGCCTACGACATATTCAATGCCCATATGAACGGTGAGTACGAACCACTCTCTAGCGTTATAGAAAGCTGTCCAGAAGAACTAGATAATCTTCTCAGCAAAGCTTTAGCGACAAGTGTAAATGACAGATTTCAATCGGCTGATGAATTAATGGACGCTATTGATGAGGTGGCAGATCAGCTTACAGATACTGGTGATCAAACATTAGCAACCAGGGTTATGCCTAGGACAATAAGATCGTTGTCTAAACGTAATCCTATTTGGAAAAGAAGAAACACATGGGTGACGGGAGTTGCGGCTGTAGCCGTTTTGGCTATCGTTGGATTCGCTGCCAGCACAATGTTGGGAGGGGGATCCGCCGTCGGTCTGGCAACAGGTGTAACTGACACAACAGAATCCTCTTTGGTGCCTCAAGCCCCAATCATAATACCTGAAGAACCCGAATTGGCGGCTGACCTACCAATCGCAGAAAATGTCCTTTTTTCTTATGGCCCCAATCCTGACTACGTATACGCACAAATTTCGCTTCCTGCTGTTGCTGATGTAGGACACCTATCCAATATCTCTGCCTCTACAAGAGACCTTGACGGTAATGAGGCAAAGTTGAACGTAGCAAGTGTAAAAACAGATGGATTAAGGGCGCCTCTAAACGTTATTTTCCTGAGAGCAATGGAAATAACCGTTGATGCGGGTGAAGTTGTTACAGACACTTTACCGGGCATAATTGAGTTCCAAGTCAAAAGACAATGGATAGAAGAATCCGGAATCCAAAAAAACGATATCGGCCTTTACCGCTTCAAAGATGAGTGGCAGATTTTGCCAACAATACATGAAGGTTCATTTATTGGATCTGAAGATTTATTTTACGAAAGATTTTCAGCCACAACTCCAGGGTTTTCTAGATTCGCCATAGGCCTTACCCTTCAAACTCAAGATGCTCAGTCTATCGCGCCTGACTCAAGCAAAGAAACTGCTTCCCCTCAACAACCTCCAGCTGATTCCCCTATTCAACCTTCAAAACCTCAATCAGCCAACGAATTTCCTGCTGCTACGCCCCTTACTCCTACGCCCCTTGCATTAGTTGGTTTACAGACAACTGAAGTCCCAACACCAGAACCTATGCCGACCCAATCTGTGCCAACACCGATCCTGGCTGCGGTAACGCCTCAGACTTCTGTAGAGGCATTACCAACACAAGAACCACTCCCTACAGCTACTCCCATACCTCCAACACAAGTCCCTACCCCAACACGAGTCCCTCCAACATCGACTCCTACCCCGAGCCCCACACCTGTCCTTGCCGAAAAAGTGAAAGACGGGTCTTTAATTCAATTGTCGACTACCCAACAAGCTCATATCGAATATCCAGGGGACGTTGATGAATGGATATATGTTCCAAGTTCCTCCATGATCGGAAAGTCCGTAAACATTTCAGGAATCACTGATAATCCTGACTCAGATGGGTATTTGGAATTTCTTTCCCCTTCAGGGGATGTGGTTGGGGAAGATGACGACAGCGGACTCAACATGAATCCTGTTATCAGCAACGCATTGTTATCTGAAAGCGGGGTCTACACCATTAGGTTCATGCTATTAGACGGAACCTCAGGGGGTTATACACTTCAAATAGAACCTGCGGACTCAAATCTTCTAACACCCACTGTCACTCTGACACCTACACCTACACCTACACCTACCATCACTCCTATTCCTCCCATCTCTCACACAGTTTATTTCAAAGATTCTAATCTTGAAGAAGCAGTTAGAAATAGCCTAAGGAATACCATAGGAACAGCACCCGACGAAATAACTTACGGGGATATGGCAGAATTAACGAATCTTGATGCCTATGCAGCCTCAACAGGCGCAATAACTAGTCTTGTTGGCCTCGAGTTTGCAACAAACTTAGAGTCTTTGTACCTGGATAACAACTCCATATCGGACCTTGGTCCTATTTCCTCGCTTACAAATTTACGTTGGGTAGAGTTTTGGGGTAACAATATAAGTGATCTAGGTCCTTTATCTGGGCTAACGAACCTGGAATCCTTGGGTCTAGGCGAAAACTCCATATCGGACATTGGACCTATTTCCTCGCTTACAAACTTAGAGTATTTGTACATGGACCAAAACTCCATATCTGACCTCAGTACTATTTCCTCCCTTACAAATTTACGTTGGGTAGGTTTCAGAAATAACAATATAAGTAATCTTGATCCTCTAGCTGGACTTTCTAATTTGAATAGTTTAGACCTATATCAAAATGAAATATCGAATTTAGAACCACTTCAATCTTTAACCTCATTAACCTATTTAGAAATTAGTGATAATCCTATCTCTGACTACAGTCCAATAACTGAACTCTGTAATGCAACCAATACATATTGCCAAGGCGTCCCTGGTATTTATTTCGAAGATCCTGATCTTGAAGTAGCAGTTAGAAATAGCCTCAGTAATGCGCTAGGTACAGCACCCGATAAGATAACTTACGGGAATATTGCACAATTAACGGTTCTCGATGCCTATACACTCTCGGAAGGTTCAATAACGAGTCTTGTCGGCCTGGAATACGCAACGAACCTGGAAAGCTTGTATCTGTACAACCAATCTATTACCGACCTCGGACCACTTTCGGGGCTCACAAACTTAGAATCTTTGTACCTGGATGAAAACCCCATATCTGACCTTGGGCCTATTTCCTCGCTTACAAATTTACGTTGGGTAGGGTTTTGGGATACCAATATAAGTGATCTAGGTCCTTTATCTGGGCTAACGACCCTGGAGTCCTTGAGTCTAGGCGGAAACTCAATATCCGACCTCAGCCCTATTTCATCGCTTACAAACTTAGAATCTTTGTACCTGGATGAAAACTCCATTTCTGACCTAAGTCCTACATCCGCGCTTACAAATTTACGTTGGGTAGGTTTCAGAAATAACAATATAAGTAATCTGGATCCTCTAGCTGCACTTTCTAATTTGAATAGTTTAGATCTATACCAAAATGAAATATCGAATTTAGCTGCGCTTCAATCTTTAACCTCATTAACCTACTTGGAAATTGGTGAAAATCCCATCACTGACTACAGTCCAATAACTGAACTTTGCAATGCAACCAATACATATTGCAGCGGAGTGCCTGTACTTACACAAACCACAGTTTCATATCCAACTGACTTAACCGTAGCGGATCTAGCAGGGGGAGGATATGGTGGCAACTACCAGATGAACGGATCTTATAACGGGCGCCCAGTTTGGACCAATCCTCTTGGCGGAGATACAGGATATGAACCTCGCCACATTTTCTTTAGTCCCCAACAGGTCGTGTCATCTAACGGTACCTGGGTTATTCAGTCGGGATCCCCCACCGATGAGTGGGACGCTGGCGGCTACTATGACTGCCAAGGTCTTCCCTGGGAAGAATGCTCCCCTGGATGGGAAGGTTTTAAGTTAGATGTGACTGTTGAGGCCAGTACTGCATGGCAGGAATGGCAAGACTCACCATAATGATGAGGGTGACCTCCGGCCGTTGCCCTCAGGAAGTAATGGCAAGAAAACTCAACTGGTTTAACCCAACCTTCTGCCCACAACCTTTGCGATCGATAATCTTCTTACTAATTGTTCCGAAATTCGCATAGTTCCTACTCATTTTCTTGCAATAATGGTTCCAAGTGGTTTCAAGATCACGGCTGTTGCAAATAGGCTAAGGACAATCATATGGCTAGATGTGAAAACTGCGGTCACGAAAACCCTGGTTCGAATCTATTCTGTACGAGTTGCGGGACCAGTTTAGCTACAGAAAATATCTCTAGCCATTCTGTTTCAACTGCCCCAGAAGAAACTCTAAAAAACCCCACATCGACCCTGAACAGCAATCTTAATATGGTTCTGGAAGAATTGCGGAACGTCCTTTTTTCTATAGATGCCCTTAGAAGTTCTGATAGCGAAATACTGGATGATAGCAAGTCTAACCTTGAAAATCGCAAATCAGAGTTACTAATTACTTTAAATCGTGTTCTTGAATCTGAATCTAAATTCAAAACTCCAACCCGGATAGAGTATTTCTCTAATTTCTTACAGGAAGTTTTGGAGTCAGACAATTCACTCGAGTCAGAGTCAGAATTATTGGATATCATAAGGTCCAATGACCTTGAGGTAACATCAGATAACGAATCCAAAAGGATCACCGTTAGTCCTCCATCAAACCCGGCTGGCATAGATCCGTCGGTTGTAGAACAACCAATACCGCCATTCTTTGGTTGGTCTCGCCTATGGACAACTCTTTTCTCAGAAAATGCCATGTCCACTTTTCTAGGACTAGGGATATTACTTATGACAGTGAGCTCTCTAGTTCTATTAGTGAATTGGTGGTCAGATCAAAATTTACGACCTTATTTGATTGTATTAGCGTCAGTGCAAATGCTAGCTTTCATCATAATCGGACATATAGTCAAATGGAAGATTGGTCTTCACTTATCTGGTCTTGCCTTTATTACTATTGGAGCTGTTTGGTCCATATTCGCCGCTGGAATGCTTGCTTATCTGACATTTGATCCACTTACGGAATATCCACGAATACCAGGAATTGATCTACAAGTAAATTTGCAGCCATTAGCGTGGCTGATGGTAAGTGGGATCGCGACCCCTGTATGGCTTTTACTTGCCTACAGGTACCAGGGTCATATATTGACACAAGGTGCCGCTATATTATTTACCACATCGTCAGTTTTAGTTATTGCGTCATTTGGACATAGATGGGAATTGTGGGAATGGGCAGTCACAACTCTACCATTAATCGCGTTGATGATTCTGTTCCTAAGAAAATATATATATAGAGCCAATCAAAGCAATGCCATGGATCAACTGTTATGGACGGCGCTTGCGATAGGAATTGCATCTCCATTAATTCTTACGGTAAATTATCTCGCAAATTCGGTTCAACATCCTGGCCCAATAGCTTTCTCTTTCTTTTTCACGGCAATCAGTTGTGTATTGGGCTTTAGATTCAGTGGGGTTCGTTGGCTAGAACATGTAACCGCATTGTTTCTCCCTGTGTCTGCGTATTTGTTTTTTTATAACTGGATAGACGATACCGCCCCTTATATTAAAATAATTCTCAGCTCAATCGGATTTATATATTTATACGTAGGACTCAAACCAAGATTTGGTGAATTAAATAAAATAGAACGAGAGTGGCCGATACTCCGCCCCTGGTTTTTGGTTTCGCTCCTTACAATCATTTTCGTTTCTATTCCTTACGGTGTTCCTACGTGGACAAGCGTAACCAGTATGATCACGGGAGCTGTAATTGCTTTTTGGATGGTCAATAAATGGCAAGGAACTCTTTGGCGTTGGATCCCGATCCTACCTCTCATAGCCGGCAGTTTATATTTCCTATCCTCAATCCCAAAGTATTTATCTATATCTTTCATCGATTGTGGATTTTGCGATACGCATCCTTTCCCTCCATTGGTAGCAGCCTTACTTTCCGCAGCCGGACTTTTGTGCTTGCGATTGATCAAAGGCAAATTCAACACCACAACTGCGGTTACTTCCTGGTCGATTTTACTTATATTCACCTCTCTAATCTTATCTATGCCACAAGATCAGGAAGGAGAGATTTCAGGAATAGTGAATAGATCCTATGTGGCTACTCTTCCAATCATAATTCTGTCCCTATTGACGGTTTCGAAGTTGCTGCGTCATCCCTACAGCAAACCTAAATTGGTCTCTTTAAACTTATTTTTACGGCTACCACGGAAATTAACTTTTAATAAAATGGTGCCTGAACGGTCAGTCTCATTACCTGAGTTTGATATCATCTCAAAATTTGCTGCCATGTTGCTAATACCCCTATGGATAATTTCCGTACTTCAATTTGTT
>MPLX02104100.1_pt1 | contig 10479 bp, 10 predicted proteins | sample 1617341 | NCBI WGS metagenome assembly MPLX02 (sample SAMN05944804, study PRJNA350692) | marine metagenome | biome: marine; feature: ODZ; material: water; isolation source: 120 m water sample filtered on 0.2 um supor filter | place: Pacific Ocean | collected 2012-04-08 | depth 120m m | reverse complement strand
TCATTAAAGGGATAGTCCGATCAGATTATTATCAACATTCAGAAAACTACTAATTTGCAGCAGTGTTGAAGAATGCAACGAAAGCCTTGGTTGCCCTACCTCTTTACATCGTGCGCACATCCATCCCCATCATAAAATTGACTATTGTAATATCCATTTCTAGTTCCAAAGTAAAGTGTTATCAGCACAAATGGGATGGAAATCCACAAAAGTAAATCAGACAAAGCCAAGGGGTTGATTACTCGATGATATTTTCAATGCTAGTGAATGAATCCAATAAGCGCTTAAGAGATCTAAGAACCTTAATAAAAAGGCAATCCTTGAATAGTTGAGGCAACAAGCCAATGCACAGAAAACCAAAGCTTTAGTCAATACTCACAACACATGTGAGGCTCGTGAATCAACAGGGGCTGATATCAGCCGAAAACACTAAGTTGATTTTTTGCTGTTTCGAACTCGAGAAGCAGGCTGAGTCTAGCCTTAAGAAAGGCTAGAAAAACGGGTCTCTTTAACCCAAAATATTGAGGTTAGCAACGTGATGGCCGACGTACCTGCCACCCAGTAAGCAGGGCTTATTGGGTTAGCACTTTCTTCAATTAACAACGTGGCTATTAGTGGTGTAGTGCCACCAAATATTCCTATCGAAGTGTTGTAGGCAAAAGCCAAACCAGTGCAGCGTATTGCCTTTGGCATAAGCTCGACATTAGCTACATTCAACCCACCTGAAAGTGTTGCAAGTGCAATTACAAATCCTAGTTGTCCGCAAAATATTGTTATTGGATCGACGCTGTGTATTAGATGGAAAAAGGGTATAGCACCAATCATCAGCATAAGGCCACCAGTTATCAATAAAGGCTTACGGCCAATGCGATCAGAAAGCCATGCTGTCAATGGATAAATCATCAATAGTATCGCCATTGCTGCTGTATTAAGATTAAGAGCTAGTCGCTCAGGTAACTGACCAATCTCCTTCACATAGCTAACTACATATACAAAAGCTGCATAGAACCCCACTCCTGAACCAATATTAAGCAAAAAAAGGCGGAATACAGAATTGCGATATTCTCCAAAGACCTGCTTAATTGGATTGCTTATATCTTCTATAGCCACATCCGAGTCAAGACTACGTCGTATAATTAATCCTACTGCAGCAACAACAGTACCAAGTGCAAATGGCACTCTCCATCCCCACATATTCAACTGTTGTTGATCAAGATTGTTCGCAAGAATACTAGCTATGGCGGAGGCTAAAAGGATTCCTAGCACTGCTCCCCATAGACCCCATATAGCAAAAAATGCTCGCCGTTGCTTTGGGGCATTCTCAACAAGGTAGACGATAGAAGTCGTGTATTCTCCACCTACTGAAAGACCCTGTATGATGCGCAGTATTACGATTAAGATGGGTGCAGCTATACCTATAGTGTTGTAGTTGGGCATACAAGCCATCAAGATTGTTGGTACGGCCATAGAAAATAACGTGAGGATAAGAGCATCCTTACGACTAATTAGATCACCAATACGGCCAAAGAAAAGACCACCTAGAGGTCGAACTATAAAGCCAGCTGCAAAAGCTCCAAAGGCAGCAATAAGAGAGACTGAGGGTTTATCAGAGGGAAAGAATTGCTGTCCAATTGTGGTTGCAAAATAACCATACAAGGCGAAGTCGTACCACTCGATCACATTACCTACTAGACCTGCAAGTATTACACGGAGGTTGGATGCCTTTCGCTCCTTAAAACTCATGACTTTATCTAATTAATAGAACGAGTGATTCATATACTGGAGGAACAAGCTCATAGGTCTTTTTCAATGATAATACATAGAACATAAGGGAGATATTGAAAGTTCCTTATCAAGCTGATTTGCCTTGATTCCATAAGAACAGATAAGGAATAGGAGTAGGATTTATGTTAAAGGATGGTATGTAGTGTCACTGAAAGTGCGATGAGAAAAGCTTGCCGTTAGTTGACGTAGTTAGGTTTCTTCTCCTGCCCCTACGACTCAACACGCAAGAAATTTTAGTAAGTCGAAAATCATGTTACTAAAAACCTATATAGCAAGAAGAAGCTTTACTTTGTCACGCTCTTCCAATGCGTAGACGTAGCTCTCTTCCGAAACACTGCTATTTTGCGGGTTTTACCCCTGTCGTTTTTGAGCCTGACGGTTCTAACAGTTGTACTAAAGCTTATCTAACAAGAAAGTAGCCTCAAGCTTTTTTGCCAGTGTGGCAAATACTAAAGACATGTTGTTAAGTAATTTCGAGCTTCAGTTGTTTTGTGTTTGTAGGCTTTCCAATGCTTTTTTATTGCATTGGGCTCTTGGACGGAGGTAAGACTCCGCCCAAGATTGGATTTTTCCTATGCGTCGGCTGGATCGTTATTAGCCAGGTAGAAGAAGAAGGCAAAAGCAAGAATGCCCAGTACTCCAAGGGCAGCAGCTGAAGGGATCATTTGAATAGAATGCAAAGCCGGTTAACTATACACTAAAGAACCAATGAAATTCGCAGCTATCGCCATGTTTTGACATCAGCATGATCGAGAGGCCAGCTAGATCGATGATTGATCAGGCCATTCAGCCCCTCTAAAAAAGACACCGACCAGTATCCGCTATTCAAAGTCAAGAAGAACATCATCACTAGTGCCTTAGAAAAAAGAAAACAGGCCTACTAGGCAAAGATTTAACTGTTTAAAACCGCTACAAGCTCATGGACTACAGGCTATGTCCTCACACCGATAACGAAACAAATGCCACTGAGCTGAGATTGCTCTAAGGGCTCACTCAGAAGAAAAAATCAAGCGTGGCTATCCTCACACCGTAACCCCCATACCCATTGCCCTGACTGGTTTGATGCAATCAGGCATTGGCTGGGCAAGTTTAGGAATGAAGAGTGACTTCAACTTTGCAATAAGTCTATTCTCAAACACCCAAGCAATGCTAGAAATAGGGGGTCTTTGATCAACCCTGGAATTATGGGACGAAAAGTAGGTGATCCAATTGCCGCCCTTGATGGTGCGCCTAAGTGGATGTACCGGTGGCTGGCTCCTCCTATTATTTGGTGGCGTGGCGTAGAGGATCTTCAAGTAGCTGCTATCCATGCACTTTTATTTGCTGGTCCGGCATTATTTGTGATGTACCTCTGGTTCTTTGGTGTAAATGCTGATCCTAATGGAGTTGGATCAATTGCAAGCTGCCCTGCCGAATGGCGTTGTCTCAACCTCGGCTGGCTTCTAAACTTCAGCGGGTCCTAAAGCAATAGAAGAGTAGAAACATAAATCCTAAGTTTCTCAACTCGCCTAGGGAGGTAAAAAAGGCCTGCACTGTCTGCAGGCCTTTTTTTTGAGCCAAAATAGTTTGCCTATCAGCATTTAAAAGACCATATAGTTTCTCAGCAACAAGAAGCTGCAGCTTACGTATGCCGGTTCTTTTAATATGAGAAGAGAAAAGCATCTAAAGCAATTAATGGCCTATTCATAGTTCCCCAGATTGATTTTCATATACAAGGGAAAACCTACAGATCATCCACGATGATTGCCAGCACTTAAGGTTGAACTTGCGACTATTAGTACTAATCAATTCACTAACTATCTAGATTATAAAAAAGCATTTTAAAAATGAAAACTCTTCGTACTCAGCTAGAATCTAATTAAAAAAACTGGTGCGCCCCCACCACCAAACAAACCAAATAACTTGTAAATATTTGGAACCGACAAAGTTTTTAAGCCAAAAAAAACCCCCTGCACTAGGTGCAGGGGGTTTGAAACTGATTAGATAAAGATTATCAGTTCAGTGTAATTGTTGCGTTGTCGGCATTACCGATTGCATTAGTAACTCTCTTGAAGTCAAATCCGAGAGCTCTAAGGGCATGCCACAGATGACCTTGGATGTAGAAGAATCCAAGATAGTAGTGAACATTGGTCAGCCAGCAGCGTGAGGTATTGAAACCATCAGCCAATGAAGCTGTGTCTACCCAGTAGGGTGAAATACTGAATTTGAGATCAAGTACTTCGCCGAAGAACACTTCTGGATAAATCGTTGTGTTAGTAGCACACCAGAATGCTGCAACGATAGCCATCCAACCTACACCTGCTAGGGCCCAGGAAAGTTGAGCTTCAGCACTGAGGATTCCTTTACCTTTGAAAGTGGTGTACTCACCAGCTTGCTTGGTAACGATGTGCCATAGACCACCAACCATCAAGAATAGTGCGAGGAAGGCATGGCCGCCCATCACATCTTCAAGGCTGTTGATTGAAAGGAAGTCGAACTGGCGCTGCCAAACCATAGCCAAGCTTAGATTTGGTACAACAGTACGAACTACACCTTCTGCTGAGTCGTATAGACCGTAGTACTTAGCCCACTCAACAAATTGAACGTTGCCAAGACCTAGAAGGAAAAGGTGATGACCAAGGATAAAAGTCAGCTTGTCGGGATCGTCCCACTTAAAGTCAAACTTTCTAGCCCATTTGACGTCCATTGCACCGATATCTCCATTGAATAGGAGGGAGTGCATAAGTCCGCCAGCTGCATACACCATGGAAATAACCAGGTGCAGCACTGCTGTAACTACAATCGGATGTGTATCGACAATTGCCCCACCATCTCCAACTCCTAGTCCAAGAGTTGCAAGATGAGGTAGCGCAACCAGGGGCTGATGGCCCATGGGGACTGAAGGGTCATAGCGGGATAGTTCAAATAAGGTGAACGATCCGGCCCAGAAGGCCATCAATCCAGTGTGGGCAATATGCGCTGCCAGGAATTTTCCTGATCGATTGACAGTTCCAGCATTTCCTGCCCACCACCCATAGGTGGGGTTAGGATTTCCATAAGTTTGCACGAGAACGGAGCAAGAGAAACGCCGACAGCATTATGAACCTTTACTAAGGGATTTACCTACGTTCTGTAACAAGACTCCACCTCGGCGAGCTTTTGAAGTTAATTACCTAGGTATTTATGCCATTTTGGGTCAATTTTTAAGCATATCTACTCTAGACCGGCTGATCGGCTGTCACTTTAAGACATGCAGCCAGAGTCGAACAATGCTAATTGCACATCAACTTTAAATTTTTTAGTAAAAGAAGATAGAGGGTCTAGAGCTATTTAGGTATTGCCTTTGAAAATTGCCAGCTTGATGGTTGTTTAGGCTTAGCTAGGCTCTGCATTCAACCTAGACAGTTGAAAACTACGGATTTTGAATAAACTGAAGCAACGACTAGCATTTAACAGGAACTCACCAAATATAGATAAGACTAAATGTGTCATTAACAGAGCACTTTCAAATGTACTTCGAAGAAAATAAGGCTATGGCAAGGAAAGAATGGTTGGCTCACAAGGGTAAGTATGTACATAGAAGTCTGAAGTTGATGGAATTGGTCTCATTCCAATAGAATCTGAATAACTTGATGAAAACAAATAAAAATAAGTTGATCAAAAGAAAGTATATGAATATGTGAAGATCTTATATTCGCAGTAAATCGGCAAGGCTTAGGTCAGCCTAATAAGTAGTCAACTCTTTTTTATGGGGAGCCTAGTAGGACTCCCGTATTAATTATCTCATAGCTTCTAGAATGAGTTGGTTGAGAATGCTTGATCAGACAATGTAGGTACACACTAAATAGCAGGAGTCTTAAAGGAAGCTACTGCTACATACACAAAAAGGCACTTGAGAAAACATAAAGACTGCTCAAGCAATTGCCAGGAAAAGGCATTAGAGGCTTAGTCGCAACCTGTTTAATTGTGCAATGCTGATATTCACATCAGCTAAAGTGTCCCATCTAATGTGCATTACATATAAGTAAGAATTACTCTTTGCCATCATTGAGCTTTTTACGCCAAACAAGAGGGTTTTTGCCTTTTGTGAGGATAGTAATCAAAGCACCAAACAACCAACTCGAACTTAGTATTGCAACTACAACAGCAGCAATCGTCAAAGTGCTTGGACCTCCAGCTTGATTCAATAAGTGCATCTCAAAAACAATTCAGAGGGAATTCTGCTGGCTTTACTGACCATGCCTGCAACAAATTCTACATGGGTCGCATACTTCTGCCGCTGACCGCTCTCCTTTAAGTTCACTACTTCACTCATTGCTAAGAGATGAATGATTTGATTAAAAAGATCAGTCAATTAAATTTTGACGCTTGCGCAGGCCCTAAGTTTTACTTATTGAATATTCATTGATTAACTTGGGCTCTATTATTTCTAGCAACTCTGCCAGAGGTTTCCTGGCCAATAAGGAAGGGGCCCGTAGGCCCCAGTGATCAAGCTGAATAGCTTCAATTAGCTCTATTGCGAATTCTCAGCAGAAGGGCTCAGAACAATCCAGAGCATCCATAAGGCTCCGATGAATGGGATAAGAACGATAAATATCCATTGCCAGCCACGACCGGTGTCGCGTATTCGACGTACCAGCATGGCGATGCCAGGAATAATGCTGGCAACAGCAAAAAGAACGTAAATCGCAAAAAGTTCTTCTGGCAGACGGCCCAGCACAAGGCCGAGCAGGACATTGATCAGAACAATGACCCAGTAGTCAATGCGCTTGGTTAGACCCTTGAAATCAAAACCCTGAGTCCAGAAGGTCAGGTAGGTATCAGGAATTGACACGTCCCAAAGTCAAATTGTCGATCACTTTCTATCAGAAACAATCAAAGCATGCGCTAAGAGGTAATGAAGGGGAAAGAAAAATTCCATGGCCGATTTACGTGAGTGGTTTGTGCCCCCATTGATCTGCTTTCTGTTGGAGCGTCGTCTGTGGTCTCTCCAGTCTGCCGAATTTGTGGGGTAACTTTCCCACCAATTGCGATATAACCCTGTGCAGGAAGAAGTATGCGCTAGTCATTGACCGCTATTCAGAGCATTAAAAAAGCCAGTGATATCAAGGCTTTTCCCTGAGATCCACTGGCCTGATTTACATGGGTCGCCTGAGATTCGAACTCAGGACCAGCCGGTTAAAAGCCGGATGCTCTACCGCTGAGCTAGCGACCCACCCTTTGGGCATGCCTTTCAGGCACGCATGGAAATTATCATGCAGCCTGTCGCACAAAAGGTGAGCATTGCTGGAGTATCCATACAGGAAGCTCCAGGAACAAAACAACGAAATGACTGGGGCGATTGCTGCAAATTCAATCAGCTGCTTAAACCAGTCACGTCAGCTTGACGTAATTCCGTAGTATTAAGTCTCCCAAAGAACCACCTCAGCGTTCAGCCACCTCATGATTCTCATCGTTCTCCTCCCTATTTTGGGCGCCGTCACCTGGGCATTTATCAACATCCGCGGTGCTGCGTTAAGGCAGCAGGGCTTGGGACTTGTAAGCAAGAACAAGGCCTGAAATCCTTTTTAGGTACTCCCTGGGCTCGAGTTCAGGCCAGTGAACTGAACTCTTGAGTTCCCTCCCTTCGGTAATAGTCTTAGGTGCCGGCCTTGCCGGCACCGAGGCTGCTTGGCAAATAGCACAAGCAGGGGTCTCCGTCACCCTGGTGGAGATGCGGCCGATCAAGCACTCTCCTGCACATCACAGCGATGAATTCGCAGAGCTGGTCTGCAGCAACAGCTTCGGTGCCCTAAGCAGCGATCGTGCTTCTGGTCTCATAAAAGACGAGCTACGCCTTCTGCGCTCAATTGTGATCCATACAGCTGATGAACACGCCGTTCCTGCCGGTGGTGCGCTCGCAGTTGATCGAGGCAAATTCAGCGCAGCACTTACCGAAAAAATCTCTAACCATCCACAAATAACAATCGAGCGCCGCGAGCAGAAAGTACTACCAGAAGAAGGTCAAATAACTGTTCTGGCTACCGGTCCTCTCACCAGCGAAGCGCTTGCAGAAGAGCTACAGGCCTTCACTGGCCGCAGCGCATGCCACTTCTTTGATGCCGCTAGCCCGATTGTCAAAGGCGAAAGTATCGATTCCGCAGTTGCATTTCGAGCAAGCCGCTACGACAAGGGCGACGCTGACTACATAAATTGCCCGATGAACAAAGAGCAATACATTGCCTTTCGTAAGGCGCTGCTCAGTGCCGAGCAAGCCCAGCTCAAAGAATTCGACAAAGAGGTTGCCAACTTTTTCGAGGGCTGCCTACCTATCGAAGAACTCGCTCGCCGAGGCGAAGACACGATGCGATACGGGCCACTAAAACCAATCGGAATCTGGGATCCCCGCTGGGGCGATCTAAACGATCGAGAGGTACGCCGCTCCAAGCGTGCCTACGCAATAGTGCAACTGCGAAAAGAGGATCAAGATGGCCGTCTCTGGAACCTAGTGGGCTTTCAAACCAATCTCAAATGGAGCGAACAAAAACGCGTTTTACAGATGATTCCAGGCTTAAACCAGGCTGAATTCGTCCGTTATGGGGTCATGCACCGCAATACCTTCGTCGAATCCCCTCAGCTGCTAGAGCCGACCCTGCAGTTCAGCAAGCGACCCAACCTCCTCGCCGCAGGACAGATAACTGGAACAGAGGGATATGCCGCTGCAGTAGCCGGAGGCTGGCTTGCTGGTACTAATGCAGCGCGACTGGCCATGGACTTAACAACCACTTCCCTTCCTCCCTCAACAATGATCGGAGCGCTTACTCACTTTGTGAGCAGCGCTAATTGCACTAGAGGTAGTAAGAGGCAATTCCAGCCAATGCCTGCAAATTTCGGCCTATTGCCAGAACTATCTGAGCGAATCCGCGATAAGCGCTCCCGCTACGGTGCCTACCGAGATAGAGCCCTAAAGGCTCTTCAAGAAGCCCAGCAGCTACTCGAAAACAGCAAGGCCTCTATCGAGACAACCACTGCATGCCCCTCTCAAGCGTGACCACATTGGTCATTATTCTGCGAGCGATGAAGGAACGCTTCGGCAAACTTCACAGTCAGAGTTAGCGAGTTCAGAGTTGCAATTAAGCCCTTAGCGTCAAATCACTAAGCCCACCTCATGGAACCGATCAGCATCGAAAAAGACACAAACACACAGCGTTGGGATGCGGTGGTGATCGGTTCTGGCATCGGCGGCCTAGTCACAGCAAGTCAGCTAGCTGTCAAAGGTGCCAAAGTTCTTGTACTTGAGCGCTACACGATCCCAGGTGGTAGTAGCGGCTCATTTGAACGAGAGGGGTACACCTTCGACGTGGGTGCGTCGATGATCTTTGGCTTTGGTGAAAAGGGCTATACCAACCTGCTCACCCGAGCCCTAGCCGACGTGGGAGAGCACTGTGACACCCTGCCTGACCCTGTTCAACTCGCTTACCACCTCCCTGGTGGACTGGATCTAGCAGTTGATCGTAAATACGAAAAATTCATCTCTGATCTCACCACACGTTTCCCCCACGAAGAAAAGGGGATTCGTCGCTTCTACGACATCTGCTGGCAAGTGTTCAACTGCCTAGATGCAATGCCGCTGCTATCGATCGAGGATCCCGCTTATCTAGCTAAAGTTTTTTTCAAGGCGCCCCTAGCCTGCCTCGGTCTTGCGCGCTGGTTGCCCGTAAATGTGGGTGATTTAGCCAGACGTCACATCAAGGACCCAGAGCTCTTGCGGTTCCTCGACATCGAGTGCTTCTGCTGGTCGGTGATGCCGGCCGACCGCACGCCAATGATCAATGCCGGCATGGTGTTCTCAGATCGCCATGCTGGTGGCATTAACTACCCGAGAGGAGGCGTAGGCGTAATCGCCCAAAAACTAGTAAAAGGGCTTAAACGTCATGGGGGTGAGATCCGATACAAGACACGAGTTACCCAAATTGTTCTAAAAGGCAAGCAAGCTGTTGGCGTGCAGTTAGCGAATGGCGAAGTCATCCACGCAAAGAAGGTGATCTCCAACGCTACCCGCTGGGATACATTCAGCGGAGCGGGATCAAAACAGGCCCTTGTGGATGCCGAGCACACACCCGTAGCAGAGCAAACCTGGCGGAAACGTTATGTTCCCTCTCCATCATTTCTCTCTCTTCACCTTGGGGTAAGGAGTGAGGCCATTCCAGACAAAAGCCACTGCCATCATCTACTCCTAGAACATTGGGATGAAATGGAAGACGAGCAGGGTGTTGCATTCGTGTCAATACCAACGCTGCTCGATCCCTCCCTGGCACCGGAGGGACATCACATCGTTCATACCTTCACACCATCATCAATGCAAAAATGGCAAGACCTGAACCCAACTGCATATGCAGAAAAAAAGCAGGCCGATGCTGATCGTCTAATCAAAAAGCTCGAAAAAATCCTGCCTGGTTTAAGTGACGCCATCGTGCATCGAGAGGTAGGCACACCTCGTAGCCATCGTCGCTTCCTAGGACGATTTCAAGGTAGCTATGGGCCAATCCCCTCAAGTCGCCTACCAGGCCTTCTGCCCATGCCCTTTAACCGCACCGGAATCAAAGAGCTCTACTGCGTTGGAGACTCCTGCTTCCCTGGCCAGGGCCTAAATGCAGTGGCCTTTAGTGGCTTTGCCTGCGCACATCGCATCGGTGCCGATTTAGGCATCAACCCCTGGGCTCTTCCGAGTTGATA
>MPLX02315706.1_pt1 | contig 10484 bp, 10 predicted proteins | sample 1617341 | NCBI WGS metagenome assembly MPLX02 (sample SAMN05944804, study PRJNA350692) | marine metagenome | biome: marine; feature: ODZ; material: water; isolation source: 120 m water sample filtered on 0.2 um supor filter | place: Pacific Ocean | collected 2012-04-08 | depth 120m m | reverse complement strand
TACCTTGAGCAGATGCGTCAACACCAAAAGCTTGAGATTTTACTCCATTAGCGGTTGCATTGATACCAATTGCCTGAGAATAATCGCTCTGGCTCATCGTATTATGACCGGCTGCTAATGAATAATTACCGCGTGCCAAGGCTTCTCCTATTGCCATAGAATTATGGCCATCTGCTGTGGATTCACCGAATGCATAAGACGAATTACCATTTGAACTAGCTGCAGAACCTATCGCTATTGAATCAATACCTGAAGCAGTAGCGGCTTGTCCTATTGCTATAGACGCTGAATTTGAAGCATTTGCAGATGTACCGAATGCCAAAGAATCATCGCTTAATGCTTCTGCCCCTACCCCCATGGCCAGAGCGCCATTGCCAGTGGCTTCAGCCCCGGCAGCGGCAAGGGAGTAAGAACCGTTCGCTGCACTCTCATAACCCAATGCAGTGGAATATCTCCCGGAAGCTGATGCGTAAAAACCAATTGCCTGTGATCCGGTTGCTGATGCCTCTGCCTTCATTCCGGTTGCCGTAGAGCTTTCCCCGGAGGCAATAGCGCTATTGCCAAGAGCTATTGAAGAGCGAGCACTAGCTGTTGCATTATAGCCAAGTGCGGCAGAGTAGTCACTCGAAACATTTGCTAAAAAACCTATTGCTGAAGAGAATTGGGATACTCCTGTCGTTGAACTAACCCCAATTGCAAACGATCCCCTCTTTGTTGATGTGGCACTGCCTATTGAATCACCCGCCATAGGAGGGTTGGCTTTTATTGGTCGGGATTGAGATATCTCAGCAATTAAGAGGCTGATTCCTCCCAGTTGCCCCACAACAGCCCAGCTAGTAAAAATTGTTTGCGCAGTCTTGCTCCATCCCTTGGTTCGCCTGCGTCTACTGCCTGCACGTACTTTACAGAGACCAGCCACTCGTAATATGCAGATCAACGCGTAATTCATCTAAAGATAATTAAATAAGATAATTGTATTCCCGCATTACCAAGAGATTATTAATACTTTGCAAAGATATTGCCTGTAATAGCGCATTATTGCTGTGCTGGCTTTCGCTTTGGCAGCATGCTTTGATTTAAAGCGAAGTGAGATTCATGCCCTTGCTGATTAAAATAGTGTATCTGTGCATTTCCCTGGATTGACACTGATAATCAAGAGGTAAGGCTTCATTTCATGCATTTAGGTGCTCAATATGCCTGCGCTTCTTGCTGAAATACTTGAGTACGGGATTTGAAAGTTCAATGTCATCATTGGTTCAAAGCACTGCCTCAGGCATTTCGCTCAAACTAGTGGCCAAAGCTGACATTCATCACTGCCAGTCAGACGCGCTCGTTTAATCGAAGGGGCTTTGAGCAATGGAGATAAAATTATTCTGTGTTTTGAATGCTGCTGGCTTTCTGTCCGCCACTTGAGGGAAGTTTGGCGATAGGGCTATAAAAAAACCCACACTTGCCGTGAGCAAAAGTCAATCAGTCTCATGAATTAGGACCAAAAGATACTAGCACAAATGAAAACGGTTGGGATTCCTGCAACTCATGAGTTCAAGCAGACATCAGTTACCACTGTGTATGCAATTATCGCTGACAAGGGCTAGGGAACTCCTACACCCAAGGAGATTGCGGACGCCGACTGAAATCTTATTATGTGTCAATTAATGACTATGTCCATGTCCCTTATGGTCATGACCAGAGTGATCTTCTCCTTCATTGTCTTCCTCACATGGCAACCAAACACCTTCCCATTGATAAGCCCCCTCACATCCAAGTTCCTGAGCCTTCTGAAGAGCAGCCTCTTTGGTGTCGAACATGTTGTCATCTGCTTTGGCTGTCTGTAGAGAGATCACAGCAAGTAGAGGTAGAAGCATAACGATAACGGTGAAAAGGGGCATGTTTGCTTTCATACTGATTAATCAACTCAATCTATATTAGACGTGATTCCTGCGGAATGGCGATTCATTGTGAGGAGGCGAGCATGCGCCAGCTAAACCTCACTCTGAAGCCCAGCCCATCACCAGTAGTCGCTCAACCAGTCAGGGTCACGTCAGATAAATCAGCATGACTGAAATAACTATATAAGCTCTTAGTAGACAAGTCGATCACGTTCAATTGTGCACCCGCACAACTTGGCAAGCTGGAAGCAAGGCCAGATTCAGCCGATACCTCATGAATAAACAAAGAGATGTCATCCAACTCCTTACCTTTGAGACCTAACAGTTAGCTTCACCAGAACAACTAATTCACATGCTATCAAGCATAATGTTGCGTTTCATCATCTGTGGCTGGAACATCTCAAGCGCCACGATCTCCTTGTCATCATCATGTTTTATCCAGCTTGGCGTTTGGTTCACTATTAGCAAAATAGGAATTTCATTTCCTCAAAACTGTCCTGGCTTCCAGGTGCCTTCGACACGCTCAGGTCTATCGGTAAACCAATTGATCTGATCCACACCCTTCAGGATCATCCTGTAGCTGCCGTTCTTCCTTTGCCTGATGCGACCAGAGTCGGCTAGTGCTCCAAAGAGGAGTGAGGCACCTGCTGGGATTTTGGTCATTGGTGGGACTCTAAAGTGAAGGAATCATCGCAGGGGTGACTGTGCTGACGATAAAATAAAACGAAAAAACACTCCTAGTTGAGTTTTTTGTACTGATGGCAACAAGAGATACGAACAAGAGATCCTGGAATTTTAGTCTCTACTTCGTGAATTATTGGCTATGGAATGAAACAATTAACCTTCGTTGTCTCTAGTGGTATTATCGTCTATTTCAGAAACAACTATGAGATCCTTAGCTCTCACCTCAACGTCAAGATTGCCTTCATTACACTCTTCAAATTCATACCAAGTTTCTTCTTTGTCATCCGTGTGCAAAGATTTCTGATAGTGGGCACAGCCGTGCACATCAACACCTGTGCTCGCTGCCGCTTCCTGAAATTTCTCTGGGATATCTGACAACAAGATATCTTCTTCAATCTCAACTATCTTATTGTTATCAGAGCCTATATCAACTTCAACCTTATTTGTTCCATCAGAAAAAACAATCTCATATGTTGGATTGCTCTGAGAATCATCTTCAACATGAAATTCCCCTGTAGGCGTTTAGCCACTGAATCCATTTAACTCCAAAGCCTTAGCAGCCGCAGTGATAGATTCCTCTGGTGCTGAGGACAAATTCGCAGCCGAATCGCCAGAAGCGCCACATCCAGCAATAACGAATACAAAGCCAAACGCCGCTACCAGCCCAGAGGTCCTTGAGAGTCTCATTTGGAAATTTGCAGTACTAATAAAGACTAGCAAGCACAAGCAAAACTGTCGGTCGAGATTGATTAAGGTTAAGCTGTTGAGTCGTCAACAGCCAATAAATATAAATATTTAACCAACAGAAGCTGCCTTACGAATAAGACCGTGTGAGATATAATCTAGCAATCAATGAAGGATAGCCCTTGCTTCTTAGTCCTAAAGTGTACGATTCGACCGTGGCATGAGTAGAGCGAAACTAAATCGAGCTTGGTGGGAAGAATCTGATTATTATTTAGTCCCAGGTATCGGGAGCAATTATTGCAGCCATGGCATGAAGTCAAGGAATAATAAGCATAGAGTAGAAAAGACTTTTTGAACAGGGAGTCAATACCCAATCGACTCCAGAATCGATCGAGGCAAATACCCCCACAATCACTCGCGTTATACATCAACATTCTTCCCCCAGCTACATTCTCGAGGCCTTCTTCAGGCAACTCCTTTCTAGAGTTCTGAAGGTTGTCTGCTGTGATCACATAACATTCTCCCTTAGCAATCGTCAAAACAGCATCTGTCTCCTCGATGTCGGCTGCAGCCCGCAGATTCTGTTGCAATGACTGATCTGCTTGAACCTTGTCGATGAATGCCTTGAATTGTTCTTCTGCCTTTGGGTTCAGTGTTGTTAGTTACTAGTAAGTCTAAGGTGCCAGGAACATCTGGCGGATCTGGGCTGAACACCCTTAGCTATAAAATGGCCTGCATAGATTCACGCTTTGATCGCTAGCAAGATTCCACTCCAGATAGATTTGCAAAGGGTTGGGCGTCGATCAACGACGATCCAGTGGTCGTAGCCGTTGCTGACAAGTATTGCCAAATTATCAATAGCTTGATTAAAAGTATTAAACCTCAATAGGATTCACGGATGCAAATAGTGCACTGTCGTTTTCAACCCTCCTGATAGGTCAAATCCTTAGACAAATAGAGCCTTTCATCAATAGTGAGGTTGCTTATGAACTGGCCTCAACTGCTCCTGCATTGCCTAGGTCTTTGCCCTCTGTGATATGTACGACCACAGTTGAAGCCAAGGCAAGCCTACAGGATTCGCTGACATCAGCTGACAGTTGGATGATGCTGAGCCAACATAATAATTAAGTCATCATTCTCATCATGACCATAGAGAAAGCAGTTGAGATACGTCAACTGATAAAGGAAGAAGGCTCAGGCCTAGTTGTCACGGAAGAAGACATCTCCTGCGCAGGATTGAAAGCCAACGATCTCCACGAAATGTCGATGGAGCAGGCCTCAGCATTGACTACTCATGTCTTTGAAACTGCCTTTGAAAAAGTTGTATCGATAGAGTGTCTGCTTGCTGAACCGTCAGACCTGATGTGGACGGGAATGGTTAATGGATACAGCTGGGAGATCCTGTTTCAGGGGGATGACTGGATCATCGACTTTGACATTGAAGAGGTTGGCGAAACCGAAGGACTGTAAGGGCCATAAGACAAGATCGCCGCTCAGCCCCAACAATCCCCAGGCCATCGGCTGTGACCAAAGCCAAGAGCGGCACAATCGCAACCCGAAACCTTGAGGCCCACCTTCTCAAGGCAGTCAAAGCGGCTTCAACAATTGCGGTAACAGCTGCAGTGCCTTCAGGCCTGGGACCATTTGCTGCTTAAGGAAACTGAGTGATCGAAAGCAAGAGCTGACACGGGAAGAATTTCCAACTACACTTGTTTAAAGTTTCTGTGAGCGCATGCGCCCCCTTGCTGTCCTCCTTGTCAGTGCCTTCCTGGTGATCGGTTGCACTGCAGAAAAAGAAACTCAAGGCGAGTCATTTGTAGTTCCTGAAAACACCGAGGCCATCAAGAACGACAACAAAGACGAATAGATAGCAAAAGGAGCAATCCGATTGGCTATCAAACAATAGTTATTGAGTACATACTTTATAGCATTAACATCATAAAATGAAACGTCCAGTCATTTCTCGGCCAAGTCCTTCATTTGCCATAAAAGTCATCGATGAGTGGAATGTATTTTATAGCAGCCGTGTAACAAATAGAAGGACTCTCGCGTAGATGACCTCGTCAGAATGTGGACAAATCTTGTTGCAGATTGATTAACTTGTTTTAAATTGTTTTTGAACCCATATGCAATAAGATCCAAATGAAACTGATTGATTGGTCTCAGGTTTTTGACTTCGTCGGCAGGGCAGGCCTGGCGGCTATTTTTGTGAAGGCCATTCCAGGCAAGATCACTGGGTTCTCGGCCACGGTTAGCCACATTGCTTCCAAGGGCATCCCAGAACCATTGGCGACGATCCTCTTGCTTTGCTCCATCGTAATCTTGATCATCGGCACAGTCTTGCTGGTGTTCAGCCGTGAAACCAAAGTTGGTGCTTCACTGCTGATGATCTTCCTAGTCCCAACCACCCTGATCTTTCACACGTTCCCCCCGGATCGCGGTCTGATCATCAATCTCACAATTATTGGCGCCCTATTACTTGCAATTACTCGTCCACATCTTAGTAATAGGATGGAAACAAGCCATCAGGACTAGCGAAATTCAGTCTACAGGGAAATCAAGCATAGCCAAGAGTTAACGATTCATTCAGCGCTGCTCAGCAAAGCTGACGTAGAAAAAGTAGAAAATTGAGGTTCGTAAAGAAGAAACACAGGCCAGTTTTGCAATGCCTCAATAGCTACGCAGAGAACCTTAAAGAACTTAACGGCAGTAGTATACGAACAGAGCCTTGATTTTTTAAGCCCAATATAATTTACCAGAGAAGGTGCCATATCACTAAAAGAGAATCGTATCAGCAGCAGAGGATGGTCGCCAAAAGTCTTTTTGGCAGGATTGACTCTCCTAGCGCGAATGACATTGTGTCTAAGCAGATCTGCTATGGCAGCCAATATCTCCTTGCATGTAATTTACATCCACTAGCCTGAAAAAAGTCTGCTCCAGCCTGAAACTCTCGGCTCGCTTTGCCGAGCTAGTAGAGCTCGCAGCCTCTACCTCGTCGGGAGGGCACCGCTCCTGTGAACAGTTAGAGGAGCCATGGGGCCTCTGTGGCACAGATAAAATGGACAGACTAGGGCTGCAGCATCATTTGCAGGGGTTTGGATTTAGCGGAATGGCATTGACCCTATCGACCTGCCATCAAAGCCGGGGGGAGAAAACTTGACAAAGTTGCCAGATCCTAGATATGGATGCCAAATTGATAGGGCTCAAGCAACGGATGCATGAACCTCAAGAAAGTAACTGTTTTTGCAGCACCGCTTTTAGTGGCAGCTGCGTTGATGCCTGGCTTTGGCAAGCCAAGCTTTCCCACTGGGAATGATTTACTGGGAACCTGGAAAGGTTCCAGCAAAGGCTACCAAGGAGATCTCTATAAAACCGGTGAAGCCGTCAAGATTATTATTACCGAAGCAAAGGGCAAAGCTTTTAAAGGCTATGTCATTCATTCGAGGCTCGGTGAGCCTGCAAGAAGAGAAACTGTAAATGGGTTTATCGCTGCAACTGGTGATGTTTTTGCAACCGACAGCAACGGCTTTTACGATATGAAATTATACGAGAACGGCAGCCTTGGAATTGTCTATCGAGAAAATTCTCCTAAACAGGTGGCTTCCACCATGTTTGGCTTATACAACTTAAAGTAAAGTGTCATCTATCTCTAGGCCTCATCTGCCACGATTCATTCTATCCACTCAGCTCTTCTCCTCAACATGGGCAAGCTGACTCTATGGAAGAAGAAAGACGCATCGGTGTTAATCAATGTTGAATCGCGGGGACTTTAAACTATTAAGATCAGATCCGAAAAAGCGGACGTGCAAAACGTCCTCAAGAGAAGTTCCTGAACAATCCTCTCACTGCCAACCTTCAACCGACCATAGGAAGCCAAATGCCGCGAAACAACATTTGACATACCCTGCGGATTATATGGGTCAAGTATTAGTATTAGCCAAAACACCAGCATCTAGCCGATGGCAACCTATCTGATTACTGGCGGAAATCGAGGGCTAGGATTTGAATTGTGTCGCCAGCTCCATCGCCAAGGCCACCATGTCATTGCCACATGCCGAAGCCAATCACCTCAACTTGAGGAGTTGGGTATTCAAATAGAGACTGGGATGGACATCACAAAAGATGCGTCTATCAATAGGCTGATCACTTCACTGACAGGCATCTCAATTGATGTTTTAATTAATAATGCTGGCATCCTCGAAAAAACAAGCCTGGATGAACTCAACCCTGAAAGCCTGCGTCGTCAATTTGAAGTCAACGCCATTGGCCCTCTCCGCTTGACACGATCGTTGCTGGACCAACTAAAGCCTGGTGCCAAGGTCGTTCTGATCACAAGCCGGATGGGCTCCATTGAAGACAACTCTTCCGGTGGTTCCTATGGTTACAGAATGTCGAAAGCAGCACTTTGCATGGCTGGAAAATCACTTTCGATTGATATAAAGCCCCGTGGCATTGCCTTGGCCATCATTCATCCTGGACTTGTAAGTACAAGAATGACTAATTTCACAGCCCACGGCATTACGCCGGAAGTTTCTGTTGAAGGAATCCTAGAGCGAATCAATGAGCTAGATCTTGCCAGCTCAGGCAGCTTCTGGCATGCGAACGGGGAAAGGCTCCCCTGGTAGGGATCGCAGCGCAAAAGATACGCACCAAATAATCATTTGATACATAAAGTCGCTGGTCCCTGCTGGAAGAGGGGGGGTAATATTACAATTAGATTGCATAGGCAGGTCGCAAAACATCAAAATAAATAAAATTTCCATAGAGCTTAAATTAACCAGCCCTAAAGCATACCCCAAGCCAAAAAATGCTATCAGTGAGAACAAATTTAATTTCGCCATAGACTATTCACTTGAGCCCTTAAGCGGCATGCATGAAATAAGTGCATTTATAAATAATGGCACACATCCTAATACTAGGTACTCCTTTCCAGGTGACCACATTCCCTCTAGACCAATGCAGACTAATTTTAGACTAGGCAGCCTATGAAATCCTCTATTAAAGTCTCCTCCAAGCTGTTGCTCAAGGCAAATTTTATTGTCATCCTAATACTTGTTATAGCTCATTTAATTTTTGGGTCCGAAACCTACAGTACTACTGTCGATCCTAGGGATTGGGCAAGATTCTTTTCATTAGACTGGGAAGAGAATCTTCCTACACTATTCTCTACTTTATCGCTACTAATCGCAAGCCTTTTATCCATAGCAATTGCACTAATCAGTGAACTTAAGCGCCAAAGCAGATGGATCTGGTTTAGCATAGGATTGATATTTCTTGGGCTTTGCATAGACGAATGGGAAATGATTCATGAGAGGCTAGAATTCAGCGGAACTGGCTCTTGGGCTTACCTCTATCTCATTGGAGTTGCTGCATTCATTTTATTATACTCATCTTTTGTTTTAGGGCTGCCCAAAAGGATTAGAGATTTGATGATTGTGTCATTTTCACTATTCATTCTAGGAAGTGTTGGAATGGAGCTCATTGCACTTCAAGTTCTTCAGCTAGAGCCAGACCCCAAAATTCCAATGTACTTTTTCTTTAGCACACTTGAAGAGACATTAGAGATGAGCGGAATTGCCATATTTAACTACACACTTTTGAAATACTTCTTGCATTATAGAACTGTAATAATTGATCTCCCTGTCAATGAAAGAATTGGTATTGGAAACTAAATTCAACGTGTCAATCAGCGTTGATCAAACACCAAACTGATTAAATTGATCAAGAACTTCTCAAGTCGAGGGGAATTAAATTAATTTTGTATGATTTGAATCCATTTCCATACAATCCTTCTTGCTGAATTGCCTTCAATGTGCGATTAATTGAACTACGTAACTGGATCAAAAGACTTCGACCTTGGTCCACCAAGACCGACAGAAGCGAGTGCATCCATCTGTTCATAAAGCTCCTGCTCGGAAATTTCAATCTCTTCTCCGCAACTATCAATAATCATCAACACAAGAGATGAGACCATGTCTTGCTGCGGAATAGACTTTAACTTCTGCAAATCACCTGAGAAGATCAAACCGCCAATCATTTCACCGGCAGCAACCTTGGCAGCAGCTTCTGAACTAATACCATCTGAAGTCGCGGCACAGTATTTTTTCGAAAAGGTCTTAGCGAGATCAGAGATAGGTGGCGAAAGCCCGGGGCCATTTGCGAAGACTGGAGCTTGAACAATGAATGAAGAGATTAGAAGTATTGTGGAGAGAAATACTGAAAGTAATGGCTTCAGCAGATGCTGGACGACGAACTTCATGTCTATACTCAACTCTGAATTCAATAAAAGTATAGTCGCCTAGTTAACACCAATGGTCAACAAAAGTCTCATGTGATGTAATTATTGATCTATTTTCCGCCAGAACAGATAACCTGCTTCTATTGGTGCCTAAATAGGCACCAGCCATTGCCGATAGTTCAATGATAATGCTCTGCCTATCTTCATAGGAATAAGAAATTACTCAATCTCAAACATCTAAAGATAGGAGGCGTTAGCCATAATTGCTCTAAGGTCTTCGCCAAATTTTTCGAACAGGAAGCTATAAACATCAGCGTAATACATGGCAATTTCCTTACCTAGGTCCATAGGTAAAACATCGGGATCCGGCGAAGCATTGACTCGCTTTTTGAGAGCTGGGACCATGGAGCCAAGCTTCAGGAAAGAGGTCAGCCGAGAGAATTCTGAGGCAGAAAAAAGTGTTTCATAAAATCCATAAAAAATATTCTCGCTCGTGAATACTGACTCAAGCTCTGTAATTGTACGATCATATCTTGTCCTCAATTCAACCTCGGGCAACTTGTATGATAATGCTGTCATCTTTAGCAAACTAGATGAAGAATCCCAAAAACCTTGCCTGGATTGATTCCTTTTAAGCATTCGGAACATCGACCAGATCCTTTCGACAGGATCCCTGAGCAGGAATAAGACTTTCACCTCAAAGCCTCTAGATTCAAGCCCACTTTTGATAACTCGGAAGGCATCACGATCCAACATAGAGTATGAAGGAGTTATCTCACCAACTGCAACAGTAAGAGGACTTCGTCGCCACAGATAGTCGAAATAGCAGTCTATAGAATCAAGGAATGAAAGATGGCGCAAAAGATCAGGTCTAGCAAGTGCATTGCATGCCAACTCATTATTGCGCAGCTTTTTACTCAACTCATCCAAGCGAAGCTGACGGAACTCCTGGCAGTGCGTAGAGAATATCGCGTCAAAAACATGATATT
>MPLX02155341.1_pt1 | contig 10485 bp, 10 predicted proteins | sample 1617341 | NCBI WGS metagenome assembly MPLX02 (sample SAMN05944804, study PRJNA350692) | marine metagenome | biome: marine; feature: ODZ; material: water; isolation source: 120 m water sample filtered on 0.2 um supor filter | place: Pacific Ocean | collected 2012-04-08 | depth 120m m | reverse complement strand
GAAAAGTTTTGGCGACCATGCCGTTTGCCTGTACTTGCCCGGCGGCATCTTCTTCCGAGCCAGTGCTATGCGCGGCTTTGAAAACAGCCTCAAGGATCTATACAAGCAACGAGAAATGATCACCGCGTTGATGGATCAGATTGAAGACTATTGTGTGCGCCTGTCGGTGAATGCTGTTCGCGCAGCCGGCCCCCAGGATATTGACGTCATCTTTTTCGCGGAAGATCTGGCGACCCAGGATGGTGCGATGTTCGATCCCGAAGGAATCTACGCAAAGATGATCAAGCCACGCCACGCCAACTTAATCTCCTCCGTCAAAGCGCTGTCCGGTGCCAAGATCGGTTGGCATTGTTGCGGTTCCGCGTATCCCTTTATCGAGCATCTCATAGATATCGGCGTCGAAGCTCTTAACCCAGTCCAGGTAACGGCTCGGAATATGGAGCCGGACCGTCTGAAATCGGAATTTGGGAAGCGCGTCACATTTTGGGGCGGTATCAATTCACAGGAGATCCTACCCAACGGCAGTACCGCAGAAGTGGCTGCCGAAACATGCCGCATCATCGAAATATTGGGCAAGGGCGGTGGCTACGTTCTGAACAGCGTCCACAATATCCAGGGCGGTGTCCCACCCGAGAACGTCGTCTCCATGTTTGATACTGGACGCGCGCACCGTTACGACGGTGCAACTGAAACTCAACAGTAACTCATATCGTAGTCCGCTCAGGACGAAATTTACCGACTCAAAAGTGACCAGTCGGGAATTGCCTCAGGGTCGCCCAGAGGGCCAAAGGCGTTTTTTACCACCCGCCGCTGACTGTCGAACCAGTCCTGCATCTGGGTGCAGGGGAGCAATTGGTCACCGCGGCGGCGTTGCAAGTCCTCCATCTTCGCCTGCAATTCGCTTTCCAGGTCCGTGGCGGCAGGCAAGCCCGCCAGATTATTGAGTTGCAGTGGATCGTTGACGAGATCGTAGAGCACGGTACGGCCATCTAGCCAGACAGCGTAGGAGTGGGTTTTAGTGCGCACGCCGCGCCAGTCCATGCCGTCCTCGAACATGTCATATTTAGCCGAGAAATTCATCGTCAATACGGCGTCCTGTTCGCTCGCCCCATCAAGGCCGCGCCAGGATGCCGAAAGGTCGAGCCCCTCGACTGATCGCGGCACTGGAATGTCTGCTAGGCCGCATAGGGAGGGAAAGATATCGGGCATCGCTGTAAGCGTGTCGCGTATCACCCCGGCTGCCATGATGCCGGGAAACCGAATGATTGTCGGCACCCGGATGGAGTCTTCGTATGGATATTTTTTCATCCATGGCACTACGCCATGGCCACCACCTTGGGTGCCGTGGTCGGAGTGAAACACCAGGATGGTATCGTCCAGTTTGCCGGTCTCGGTCAGATGAGCCACCAGGTTGCCGAGCATGTCGTCCACGGCCAGGATCATCGCCAGGTAATGGCGGTACATCTCTAGCGATTCTGCTTTGAGATTAGCAGGCACATTTTTTGGCAGGGTCAGTTCGTCCGGTAGGCGCTCGTAGTAGTGCGCCGGTGCGAATTTATACGGCGTAAAATGTGGCTGGTGGGGTGACAGGAACAGACAGAACGGATCGTCACCGGCCGCGTCGATGAATTTCTTGCCGAAGTTCAGCAGACCATCGGTCTCATAGCCTTCCCAACGTTCGAATTCCAGATTATCGCCATGTACATAGCCATCGAAATAGTCCATGTGCTGGTTGTAGGCACGCCAATATTGAAACCCCAGGCGATCGCGTCCCTCCGGTACCCAGGGGTGATGCGACCATTTGTCGACGGCCGGAAACACGCATAGGCCGGTATGCAGATGCCATTTACCGACCCAGCCTGTGCGGTAGCCGGCGTTGGCGAAGGCGTCGGCGATCGAGATTTCGCTGTGGCGGGTGCGCACGGTATTCATGATATGACCGGTGGTCTGCGGGTGGCGTCCGGTCAGAAGCATGGCCCGTGATGGCGTGCAGACTGGACACGGGGCGATCGAATTAGTAAGCGTCGTACCCGCAAGAGCAAGGGCATCGATATGCGGTGTCGATATCTGGGTTTCGCCGAATAACGGTAACGACGACGCCCGCAATTGGTCGACGAACATCACAACGAGATTCGGCTTTTCCGTCATAGTTGCTCTCCAGGCTGGCGGGTAGCGTCACCCAGGTTCAAAGTTTTGCCAGACTACCGGAAAATGCGAACTGTCAAGCGGGCTACCTTCAAACAGCTCATCTTGCAGCAGCGTCGCTGTTGAACCCAGGTGCGGATCATAAACTACGTCGGCACCGGTATAGCGAATCGCGTAGGCGCGCCGCAGCACATTCTTTGTCGTATTAGCCGGGGCGCCGTGCAGGTTCATACCGTGAAACGCTAGCACATCTCCGGGAGCAAGGTCCCATGAGATGATATCGTATTCGTCGCGATTGCCCTCAATATCGATACCTTGCTCGAATTTCGGATTAATCGAGAATTTGTTTTCGCCACTAAAATTCATCGGCTGGATCCAGCGGTTCCACCGATGTGAGGCGCGCACGAATTCCAGGGCGCTGCTCTCACGGGTCAAATAATCGAGGGCGATCCATAGGGTGATGACCTGATCTCCTTTGATTGGCCAGAATGGCTGATCGTTGTGCCATGGGGTCGGGTCATCCGTTTGTGGCTGCTTAACAAAACACTGATCGAACAGGAGATTGATCTTGCTGCTTTCCATCAGCGCGGCGGCCACTGCTGGGAGGTGCGATCCGCACGCGAAATTCGCCAACGTATCGTTGTTCTCCCAAATCTTGAAGGCCATTTCAAAGGCTCCTCGAGTGCCGCTGTTTCGGGCCGTGTGGTTGACGTAGCTAGACGTCTTTTCGTCCAACGTGCGAGCGATTTCGCGGCGCAACAACTCGACGTCCGCTTCGCTGACGCAGTTGCGGATACAGATCACGCCATCCCTGTGGTAGTCAATGGTGTGCTTCTCACTTAACTGCCTGGGCATCTGCGCTGACATGGGCCTCTCCTTATGCAATGCTTACCAATCTCCGTCCAAAAGTGGCAGCTTTTTCAAAAATCTATTTTTTAGGAATAAATTTCATGGACTATAACCAAAAATAGATTTTAGATGATAAAATCTATTTTAGCAGATAAAAAACCCTCAATTTATTTATCGTTAAAGTGGGGTACAGATATGTGGCGTTCAGGAAATTCACCCGGCCATTCGGCTCTGGCGGGTTCGGGTTTTGCTTTAGCGCGGACACCACAAGCCGTTTCCGTCAAAGTCATAACCGTATTCGAACATCGAAATCTGTTAAACAAATACTATATGGAGGAGGTTATGCCAGAGGTGCTCCAAGGTGCTCGAAGAGATCACGCCCGAGTCTTGCAACTCCATCAATTTTCCTGGCGTACTGACTACCCTGAAGAACGCCGTCAACGTGCCGCCACTTCCGGAATATTGGGGGGCCGTCGAAATCCTAATACGGCCTATCCACCCGTTCGTGGTTAGCGAACTTGAGGTCAAGGAGGTGTTGGATCAAGCCGCCAAGGAGGCCAAGGCTCACCTGCACAAACGCCGTTATTCCAAGCAAATTTCGAATTCGGTGGCCGTCTTGCTACGATAGAATGTCAGCTGACCATCTCGACAGCAAGCGTGTATTCGGGGGATCGTTGATCCAATGATGAAATGGCAGCGTGATCTGTGGCTGTTTGCTGCCCCCAGCATGGTTCTGTTGTTCCTGGTTCTTTTTTATCCAATTGCCTCGGCCATCTATACCAGCCTGTTTGACTACTATCTCGTGCGGCCAGACGACAAGGCGTTTGTCGGTCTTGACAACTATCTGGAGCTGTTGAGCAGCGAGCGATTTTGGTCATCCCTGTGGAATACCATCATCATCGCCGGCGGTGCTGTTGCGCTCGAATTTGCCATCGGCCTTTCGGTCGCCATCGGCCTCTACAACCTACGGTATGGCGCTAAAATCTTTACCGTGGCGATGCTATTGCCACTGATCATCACGCCGGTTGTCGGCGCCCTGTTCATCAAGTGGATGTTCATTGCTCAATGGGGGTTAATAGACTCACTGCTGGCCAGCTTTAACATATTTGGCCCCAACTGGTTAGGCAACGGCTATTGGGCCAAATTCACCGTTATCATCGCAGATGCGTGGAAATTCGCGCCGTTTATGATCCTGGTACTTTATGCTGGCCTACAGTCGATGGACCACAACATCATCGACGCGGGGCGCATTGATGGAGCTAATTCATGGAAACTGTTGTGGCATGTGATGCTACCGGCCCTGCGGCCATTGATTCTGTTTGTTCTAGTGATTCGACTGATGGATGCCTTCCGCTTTTTCGACACCATTTATATCCTGACCGGTGGTGGCCCTGGAACCGCCACTGAAACAATCACCATGTACACCTTCTCGCTTGGTTTCGGGTCGCTTGAGATGGGTAAGGCCTCGGCACTAGGTGTGTTGACATTGGTTGTTGTCAGCGCCATGATCGCCGCGCTCGGTTATCTAATCTACCGGCGCGAAAGGGGCGCGTTTTGAAGCACATTGGCAACCAGACTGCGCTGATTCTCGTTCTCGGGTTTTTTACATTCGTGACCATGGTGCCGATCCTCTGGGCTTTTCTGATCTCCATCAAGGATCCGATCGACGCCTTTACAATCCCGCCCAAGATTATCTTCGATCCGACCATCATCTTCCATATCAAGGTTTGGGTTGAGTTAGGGTTTTGGTCGTTTCTGATCAACTCTGTCATTATCTCATTGGGTACCGTTGTGGTTTCGATACCGATCGGCACACTGGCCGCCTATGCGTTGGCCCGTATCCGCACCCGCCATACCCGGTCAATGTTGTTCGGATTATTGACCATCCGCATGTTCCCGCACATTCTGATCGTCATTCCGTTTTTCATGATGGCTCGCTTTTTGCACTTGTTCGATACCTATCTGGTACTGATCCTAGCCTTTGTCGCCATGAATCAACCGTTTACAATCTGGTTGATGCGCGGCTTTTTTGTCGATATTCCACTGGAGCTTGATGAAGCCGCTCATATCGACGGCTGCAATAACTGGCAAACCTTCATCCGGGTGATCCTGCCGGTAGTTCGGCCAGGTCTGGTAGTGACCACGCTGTTTAGTTTGCAACTCGCCTACAATGAATTTCTGTTTGCCCTGGTGCTCACCGGTTCGCGCACCAAGACCCTGCCGGTGGCCATCGCCGGGTTCGGCGGCGAGGATATTTCTTACTGGTCGATGTCGGCCGCCGGTGCGATCGGTATCTCGCTGCCGATCCTGTTATTCGTTCTGTTCATGCAGCGACATCTGATACGGGGTTTGACCCTGGGTGCGGTAAAAGGCTGAGATATGGCATTTGTATCCTTAAGCGATGTCTGTAAATCGTATGGGTCGGTGCCGGCCGTTCAGAATTTCACCCTTGAGATAGAAAAGGGCCAATTCGTGGTTCTCGTTGGGCCGTCGGGCTGCGGCAAATCCACGGTCCTAAAAATGATCGCTGGGCTGGAGGCGATCACCTCTGGCGAGGTTAACATCGATGACCGGATCGTCAACGATGTCGATCCCAAGGATCGGGACATCGCCATGGTGTTCCAGAACTACGCCCTCTACCCCGACAAGACCGTCTACGACAACATGGCGTTCGGCCTGAAGATGCGCAAAGTACCCGCCGATGAGATTGACGAGCGCGTTGGCGCTGCCTCGCAGATTTTGGGCATTGGCGAATTGCTCGAACGCCGGCCAGCACAACTCTCCGGGGGTCAGCGTCAGCGGGTCGCGGTCGGCCGGGTCATCGTCCGCGATCCCAAGGTATTCCTGTTTGACGAGCCCCTCAGTAATTTGGATGCCCATCTGCGCGGTCGTATGCGCAAGGAACTGATCAAGCTACACAAGCAACTTGGCGCCACCATGATCTATGTCACCCATGACCAGATCGAGGCGATGACCATGGGGGACGTTATCGTCGTGATGCGCGATTGTCGCATTCAACAGTTTGGTTCGCCGCTGGATGTCTTCGAGCGCCCGGCCAACCAGTTCGTCGCTTCGTTCATCGGCGCTCCCCCGATGAACATGATTGAGGGTCGGCTTAGCCTCGATCGCTCACCGCACCTATTGACTGGCGGTGTCTCCATTGCACTACCCGAAAAGATGACTTTGCCACTCGCTGACTATAACGGCGGCGAGATCGTCTTCGGTATCCGGCCGCAGCATATTGGTCTCACTCCTGCCTCGGCCAAAAAGGGGGATGAGCTGTACGGCACCATTGGATTATTGGAGCAATTGGGAACGGAATCGGCAATCGATCTAGAAGTCGGCACTAACGCCCTGGCCGTAAATCTGCCGCCGACGCCCGGTCTCAAGGAAGGCGACCAGATGCGCATCGAACTGGACTTCACTCGCGCTCACTACTTCGATCAACGTAGCGAGGGCATTATCTGCCACGGGATTGACCATATGACCGGGCCTTGAATGCCTAGGCAATTGTCGACCGACTGCGCCAGCGGGTTAAAAAGCCCTTGGCGCCGTTGGCGGATCTTCGTTGGAGTGGCACGGTCGACATTCATCGTCTGCAACGGGCCGCGAATTGGCGCGGTTGCGATCAGTTTGCAGCAGTCAAAGTGGGGACGCGATTCGGTTTCGCCGTAAGGAGCAGAATAATGTCTACAGTCAAAAAAGCCAAACGGTACACCTCACCGGCTCTTGAGAAAGGTTTCGATATTCTGGAGCTGCTGGCCGACACCGCGACACCGCTCTCGGCCACCGAAATCGCCAAACAACTGGGGCGCACCGTCTCCGAAGTCTATCGCATGATCATTTCCATGGAACTGCGCGGCTACCTGGCCCGCACGGAAACACAAGATCGCTATTATTTGACTTCAAAATTGTTCTTGCTCGCCAACCGACGCCTACCTGATAGCCGCGTCATCGAGGCCTCTGTTCCGGAACTTCGGCGCTTGAGCGGGAAGATTCATCAGTCTTGCCATCTGTCAATCCTGATGCACGACGAGGCGATGGTGGCCGCCAAGGAGGAGGCACGTGAACCTTACGGTTACACGGTGCGGCTTGGGGCGCACGTACCGGCGCTCAAATGCGCGTCGGGCCGCTCCTTACTGGCATTTTTGGAGCCGGATAAACTTGGCAGCATCATTGGCAAGAAGGCCAAAGATCCGAAGTTGCTGGCGCGCTTGAAGGTTATTCGAGACAACCGGGTCGATGTAGCTGATAGCGAGTTTTCCAAGGGCATTTGCGATATTGGTTCACCGGTATTGGACCAGCAAGGACATGTACGCGCCGCCATTGGTGTGTGCACCATGGAATTCATCGGAAAACCGCTGGAACGCTCAATAGTTGTGGAAGCAACGATTGAGGCGGCGCAGCGCATTTCGACGCTGCTCGGCTTCACCGACGGTCACGGAGCCGACGCATAGTGGTCAGGCGGAACCGGCCTCTCATGGGCACGGCGGCTGCTACGTATCAATGAGTCATGGCTAGACCTGGGCCCTGGGTATTTTCAACGCCGCCTGGGCCGGCAACACCGGTAATCGCCCACAGATACGATCAAAAGTCGTTAGACTGGCCCGGAATATTCCCGGGCTTCGTCAAACATTGCGACGATGTTCTCGGGCGGAACATCTTCCTGGATGTTGTGTACAGAGTTGAGGATTAAGCCGCCGCCCTCACCGAGAATGTCAATGATGCGGCGAACCTCTGCGCGTACTTCCTCGGGTGTTCCGAACGGCAATACGCCCTGGGTATCGATGCCGCCCCAGAATGCCACGCGTTCGCCGAAGCGGTCTTTCAATTCCCGCGGGTCCATTCCCTCGGCGGCAACCTGCACAGGATTAACGGCATCGATACCGACATCGATGAAATCGTCCAGAAGCTGCGAAATGCCACCGCAACAATGGAATAGGAATTTCACATCGGCCTTTGCTTTGACGGCGGAAATCATCCGCTCATGGTACGGTTTGATTTGCTCGCGGTAGATTTGCGGGTCAAACATCGGCCCCTGCTGAATGGCCACATCGTCGCCGACAAAGACGATATCCACGTAGTCGCCAACGAGGTCTATGGCGTTCTCGGCAACCGCTACCCAGCGATCGGTGACCATCTCCATCAGCCGTGCAGAAAATTCGCGATTCTTGTAGAGATCCTTCAGCCAGTCGCCGAAGCCACGCACAAATTGCGCCTGGTGGACGCCGCCAACGTGCATGTTCAAAATAACGGCGCAATCGGTCGCCCGTTGCGCCTTGGCGCTTTCAACTAGCCCCTCGTAGTAGCTGGGATCGTCAGGATCCGGCCATTGTCCATTTTCAATCTCGGCAATATCAGGTTTCTTTTGATTGAAAAACGGCCCATCGACATAAAGGAAGTGACCATCTTCGGCCCGATTCCAGGTAGTGCCCCATTCGTCGACAACGGTATTTTCGTCGATGACTTTCTGGCTGCCCACGTAGGGACGGATTGCCACCATGCGGGTGTCGATGTCAAAGCGCTCCAGAACTGAAATGTGCGGTTCGACAAGGCCCAAGCGTTTCTTGTAGCAAAAGCGGGTTTCATGGGTCAGCCCAAGATGATTTTTCAGAATGTCGTAGGCTGAATCGGTTGCCGTGGTCACATAGGTGCCACCAAAATCGACTGGGCATCGGTCCGGTTGTTGATGGTTCAGGGCAGCAAGAACCCGCTCTCTGTGTGTCATCTTCTCCATTTATGTCTCCAAAAAATTGCCCGTGGGTTGCAAGTCCGTTTTCACTTTTTCGGTCGATTGCTATCAAGGTCCCTATAACTATTTTAGACATAGGACTCCAAATTGCGAATAGTATCTGCAGTGGTCGATCCCAAACCTGGCCTTGAAGACCGCAAACGTGTGAGGCGTCGAAGGAGTAGTAATGATATATGGCCGGCTCAAGCGGAAACGAAACCCCTGGCCTGGTCGACAGCGGCCGGTGCGTCGACCCCATAAGCATCGGCACCGATCCTTTTGGCGAATTCTTGGGTAATAGGTGGTCCGCCGATCATCACTTTGGCTTTCAGATTGCGGTTGGCACTCGCGTCCTGAATGGCGGCCACTGCCTTTTCCATTTCTGGCATCGATGTTGTCAGCAATCCCGAGATGGCGATGATGTCAGCATCGGTTTCCTGGGCTGCAGAAATGAAACTACCAGCTTCGACATCGGTTCCAAGTTCGACTACCCGGAAGCCGGCGCCCTCAAGTAGCAAGCCGACGAGGTTCTTGCCGATATCATGCAGATCGCCCTTGACGGTGCCTATGACTACCGTGCCGATTGGCTTGACGCCGGTATCCGTCAACAGCGGCCTCAGGATGTCGAGGCCGGCCTGTACTGCCTCGGCGGCCATCAGCATCTCTGGCACGAACAAAGTACCGGCGCTGAACTTCTCGCCAATCTCATCAAGCGGGGCGACAAGACCTTCCTGGAGGATAACGCGTATGTCAGTTCCGGTGTCGATTTCGCTTTGCACCAGTTCTGGGACGATATCCTCTTCGTATTCCATCACCGCATCGTAGATGTCAGCAACCGTCATTTCATCGGCCCCCAGATTGAGTTCAAAATCTAACTAACCATATCATGTATGAAAAAAGGATTTCAACAACAAATTCCGGTGGCCTAAGGAATGAATGCGGTCGGCATTTCTCTCGATAACGCGGCTGGCCAAGGCGGGTCAAGCGCTGAAGTAGAACTGGCCAAACTGCCCCGGCGCACGGATTATGTGCCGATCACGGTAAGTGAGCGTCTTGCGCGGATAGAAAAGGCCCAACGGCTGATGGTCGAACAGGGTATCGACGCCTTGTACCTCGATACCTCGACCAGTCTTTATTACTTCACCGGGCTGCGCTTGTGGGCCTCCGAAAGGCTGCACGGGACACCCTCTGAGATCGCGATCACCCAAGCTAGCGTACGTGTGGTTGATTCATCGAACCATCAGCCACCTGCATCATTAAGTGAAGAGTTTATCAGGGATCACACTGGGGATTTTCACGGCCCCGCGAGTCAGCACGCGCGCGACTTCCCGGACGGCCGGGTGGGTTCACATTCGGAGCTCGCCAATATTGAACACGGTGAGGCCCTGATCGCTGCCGCGGCCAGCGCCCTGATTGGTGAATTTACATCATGGATGACTGAATCTGATTGAAGAACGCCTAGTCCTCATCAAGCGCCAGATGTCGCTCCAGCCAACGCACCCCCGAAGACGCAATCAGAATCAATACGAGGTATTCCAGAACTAAAAATGTATAAATTTCCAATGGGCGGTACTCCGTAACAACTAATTCATTTGCCCGACGGGTGAGGTCCTGCATCCCAATAACGGAAATAAGTGAGGACATTTTTAGCATGTAAATGAGTTGATTACCCAATGGTGGGAGTACGCGCCGGATAGCCTGTGGTAACACGATGAATCGCATACGCTGAAAATAGGTTAGTCCCAGTGCATCCGCGGCTT
>MPLX02112360.1_pt1 | contig 10489 bp, 9 predicted proteins | sample 1617341 | NCBI WGS metagenome assembly MPLX02 (sample SAMN05944804, study PRJNA350692) | marine metagenome | biome: marine; feature: ODZ; material: water; isolation source: 120 m water sample filtered on 0.2 um supor filter | place: Pacific Ocean | collected 2012-04-08 | depth 120m m | reverse complement strand
TTGCGCCACTGTACTCGCCCCCGAAGGGACTTTCTCGTTCGACTTGCATGTGTTAGGCACGCCGCCAGCGTTTGTTCTGAGCCAGGATCAAACTCTCCAAATAAATTCATTTGAGTTTAATCTTATTTTAAAGTCTTTGTTCTTGACTTAAGACCCACATTCACAACTTGGCACGCTATTTAGTTTTCAAAGAACAAAATTAAGGCAACTCACCATTATATAAAATTGAAATTACACTGTCAAGGTTTAAAAGAATAAATTTTGAGATTTTTTCAAAGGGCCTTCACAGATAAAGACAACATAAATATATTACACCCTCTGTTTTTTGTCAAACATCAAACCGGAAAATTTAAACAATTTTTTTATGCCTGGTTAGCGCTTCCCAGTACATTAACATTTTTGTGTTTAATCAGCTCAATTAGTTCTGCACGGGCCGGACCTAAATATTTACGTGGATCAAACTCCGCTGGTTTATCAGAAAAGACCTGTCTAATTAATGCGGTTACAGCTAACCGTCCGTCACTATCGATATTAACTTTACATACCGCGCCGGTAGCGGCTCTTCGCAACTGGTCTTCCGGGATTCCAATAGCAGCTTTCAGTTGTCCGCCATTCCTGTTAATTATATCTACATATTTGGGAACAACGGACGATGCGCCGTGTAACACAATAGGAAATCCGGGCAGTCTTCTTTCAACTTCTTCAAGGATATCAAACCTTAGTGGTGGAGGAACAAGAACGCCTTTTTCATTCTTCCTACATTGTTCCGGTTTAAATTTATATGCCCCATGACTTGTACCAATAGAAATAGCCAGACTGTCCACACCTGTTTTAGCAACAAAATCTTCGACCTGTTCAGGGTTCGTATAAATAGATTTTGCCGCTTCAACATCATCTTCAATCCCAGCCAAAATTCCCAATTCTGCCTCAACAGAAACATCATTTTCTTTAGCATACTCAACGACCTGTTTCGTAAGTTTTATATTTTCTTCATAAGGATGGTGTGATGCGTCTATCATTACCGAAGAAAAGCCCGTGTCAATACAGGATTTTGCTAATTCAAACGTATCGCCATGGTCAAGGTGAAGTGCAACAGGGAAATTTCCTCCCATCTCTTTAGCCATTTGTACGGCACCTTCTGCCATATAACGAAGCAGGGTCTGATTCGCGTATTTCCTTGCTCCGGAAGAAACCTGTAAAATAACCGGTGAGTTAGTTTCCTTGCATCCGGTAATGATTGCCTGAAGCTGTTCCATGTTATTAAAATTATATGCAGGGATTGCGTATTTTCCTTCCATTGCTTTTTTAAAAATTTTTTTGGTGTTTACCAATCCCAACTTGCTAAAGCGAACCATAGTGGTGCTCCTTTCTAAGGTTTTATGGATAATAATTTATCATTGTTTAGATTTTTTTTGAGTTTGCATTGGATCAAATTTTTAATAATTATATCACAACTCAATTCATACATGCTTTCTTTTGGATTTATTTTTTTATGAAAGGATGGAGAAGGTCAATAATGAAGATGTATAGATTAATTTTTCCACAGCAAACTGGGATGGAGCCCTGTTTTTTTTAGCAAAAGAATATGATAAGATTCAGCTACAGAATGGGAGGAATTAATGCAAAGAACGATATATGTAGCAGATGATGTTCCCAGCAATATACATCTTGTAAAGGATATTTTTGGCAGAGATAAAAACCTTGTCATCAAAGAGGCAAAGGATGGCAAAGACCTCCTCGATCAAATCAAAAAGAATGGACTACCTGATCTTATACTCCTTGATCTCATGATGCCTGTGATGAATGGTTTTGATGTTTTAAGTAAGCTAAAAAACCAGAGACAAGAAAATTACTTTCCGATCATTGTTATCTCAGGACTCTCCGAACAACAAAATATTATAAACGCCCTCTCTTTAGGGGCGGATGATTACTTGATGAAACCATTTTTCATGGACGAACTCAGGCTTAAAGTCAATAACATGTTAAAACTGAAAGAGCATAGAGAGTTTTTAAATAAATCCCTCGATATCATGCAAGCAGATAGGCTGGAAAAGATCTACCAGTTAGAACAAACCCAGATTGAGATTACAAAAAGATTAGGTATGGCTTCAGAATTCAGGGATAACGAGACAGGAAAACATATTGAAAGAATAGCGGATTTTGCCGAATTAATGGCAAAAGAAATTGACATGAGCCGGGAAGAGAAGACGATGTTAAAATATGCGGCTCCCATGCACGATGTGGGAAAGATAGGTATCCCTGATCAAATATTACTTAAACCGGGCAAGTTGACAGGCGAGGAATTTCAGATTATAAAACTCCATACAGTTATAGGAGGCAGGATTTTAAGAGGTACGAATGTTCCACTTCTTGAATTTGCGAGAGAGGTTGCGGTGAGCCACCACGAAAGGTGGGATGGTAATGGTTACCCTTTTGGATTAAAGGGAAAGGATATTCCCCTGTCAGGAATGATAGTGGCAGTTATAGACGTATTTGATGCCTTATCATCAGAAAGGATTTATAAAAAGGCATGGCCTACCGAAAAAGCCCTTGATTATATAAAAGAGCAACGAGAGAAACAATTTAATCCAGAAGCGGTAGATGCCTTTTTTAATATTGAAGACCAAATAATAGAGGTTAAAGAGGCAAAAGCGGATGCGGCATTAACCAAACCAATAATCCAGGAAATTATTGACGGTGATCACGCTATTCATGAACTGATAGAGCGATGGCGGTAGCATAGCTTAAGAAAAATTCCAAGTTAATTTGAAATTTATAGTTTTCTCTTTTGTAGTTCACCCAATAATCACACTGTAATTATTTGATACTTTTTGCTCCTCGAAATCCGATGAAATTGAATTTACTATCCGACGGCATATAATTTCTGTCAAAAGTGTAAGAATAATCTGATCTCAAATGAACAGATAAAATGCCTCCCCTTATTACTTTAAACTTTTTTTCATACTCTTTTGGCATTCCTTCAAATGAATACCAGTCAGAAGTCCATTCCCAGACGTTTCCTACCATATCATAAGCGCCAAACGGACTAACCAGGGCTTTTCTTTTTCCTACCAGCTCCGTGACTAACCCTGAAAAGCCGTAGTTAGGCGGACCAAAAACTTTATCTCCCCAGGGAAACATTCTGCCATCAGTTCCTCTTGCGGCCTTTTCCCATTCCTCCTCTGTGGGCAGACGCTTGCCAACGAAATTGAGATACTCTACTGCCATGCTATAAGAAATATGAGTTGCGGGGTAATTGCTTTGTCCTTCTGGATACCGGTAAGTGGAATCAAAATTTTTGTACTGTTCATTGGATACTTCAAACTTGTCTATCAAGTAAGCGTGAGTATAAACTTTTTTCCCTCTTACAGTTTTGTCATGATCGGGATGTCCCATAATAAATTCGCCTTTCGGGATATAAACCATATCTCTAGGTACAATCACATCAGGTGGCGGAGTGGGCAAGTTCAGTTGAGGGATTTGTTCGGACTGACAGGAGATTAAGGTTAACAGTAGAGGAGTAAGATAAAAAAACGTATTAACAAATCTTTGAACGTGCATAGCGAGCGCAGTCCCCGTGGTTTTGCCATGGGGTTAGCGAGCGAACTTAATAAAATTAAACTCTTTACACAGAAGATCCCCTGTAATTTTGCCGCAGAGAGCTTCAATTTTCTCATGCATTGGCAAGATCATTTGTCATTGGTTATTTTAAGGCAATATTTCCCTATTGACCAATGACAACTAACTAACCCAGTTTATCAAAAGCGTGAAAGACTTCTCCCCCGTTTATAAATATTCTTTTTTTTCCTTTATCGAGGGGATGATCATAGCCCGGCTGGATGCTACCGTCCAGAGAATAGGATCCTTCATCAGGCCAATACCCTGATTTATCCTTATCCAAAAATTCCATCCTTGTGATATATTTTACGTTCTTGTATCCGTATTTAAACGGGATAATCAAACGCAAAGGCGCTCCATGTTCTGGTGGCAGTAACTTATCGTTCATTTTGTAAACTAAAAGAACTCTTGGATTGAGAAGATCTTTTAGCGGAATAGTTTCATAGTAGCCATCTACAGAACGAAAATAAACCCATCTTGCCTGTTCCATGGGCTTAACAATTTCAAAAAGGGTTTTTATAGAAACTCCTTCCCATTTTGCCTTAGCTGACCAGCATTCAACACACTTTAGTCTCGACAGCTGTGTTTCTGATTTTAAAGAGACAATATCATCAAAATAAAAAGTCCTGGGTTCTTTTGTCAAGCCTCCAGCAAACAGAGACCATTGATTTTTATTTATGGGAGATATAGGTTTGAAGGATCGTACATTAAAATCAGGCCTATCTTCATTTCTGATAATTCTGCTGATTTTATCGGAAAATTTTTTCTGAATGGCTCCATGTTTATTCTGATTGCCATTGTTACAAGCCATGTTGGGCCACAGCCCCAAAGATACCAACCCGGATATCAGGAATTTAAAGAATTTCCTTCTTGGGATTAAGAACATATAGCTATCAGCTATAAATTAATAGTTACTTTAAATTAACGTACTTGAAGATAGAGCTTTTTAAGTTGCTTGGCCGGAATCCCCATGTAATACATTATCAATAGCAGCCAGTTTCTAAATGTGGCATACAAAATCCCCTCTTTTTCCCAACGACGGGCAGAAGTTAATATCTTTTCATCTAAAATAACTGTTTTTCCCGAAGCCCTTAACCTACCATAAAACTCAACATCTTCCATAAGGGGAGTAACCATAAATCTTCCTATTTCGAAGAATTTTTTTTTTCTCACAAAAATACCCTGATCTCCATAAACAAGGTGGAAAAGTCGCGATCTTAAATTGACAACCTGTGAGATGATACTTAACAATAATTTATTCGAATCGATTTGAAGTCGAAAAGCGCCGCCAACATACACAGATTCGTTTACTATTTCTTTTAGTTTTTGGAAAGCATTGGTTGTAAGCATTGAATCAGCATGTAAAAAAAATAATACTTCACCTTTGGCAAAAGCCGCCCCATAGTTCATCTGGTTTGCTCTGCCCTGTTCGGTTATAAAAACTTGATGAGCGTGCTTCGAAGCGATTTCTACTGAATTATCTATACTGCCACCGTCTACAACAATAATTTCCGTTTGAGAATTGATAATTTTTTTAAGACTGCACAGTAATTTTTGTATCAGCAGATTTTCATTTAAGCAGGGTATAATTATTGAAATTTCCACGATGTTTTATTAATTAGGTAAGAGATTATCTCCCTACTTTTTTAACTATTAGGCTTTTTAGAGAATCATGGATTTTTTTGGAATACTGGCTGTGCGGAATAAATATCGTATAATTTTTCTTTAAGTTCATCGGATCTTCTAATATGTATTCAAGAATCTTTTCCACCCCTACTTTTGCGTCATAGGATTCACAGAAAAGTTCTCCCCAGCTGTTCAAATAGATAACAGAAATAGTTTTTATTTCTTGTAACCATCTTGGAGAATCAAAATTTAATACTATCAGTATTCTTGTTCTTTTTTCATGCGAGAGCAAATCCTTATTACTTATGGAGGAAATTTTTGATGAAGGGAAAAACTCTATTGTGGTCTCCATTAATTTCTGGATATCTGCCAAACCTACAGGGGAGGGATTTGGAAGAACAAAATATAACGAGGTTTTCTTATCCAACATTCCGTTGTGGATAGCCCAGATCACTATACTTAGAATGTTAAGACCTTGTTTGAGTAATTTATCTTTTGCCTTCCAGCTGGACAAGTCCTGCTTGTTATGTTTTCCGCTGTAAAAGCTCCATAAAACTTTACGTTGTTTATTGTAATCGGCTGCAAAAGTAATGCTTTCCTGCCAGAGACCTTCATCAAAGGCTTTTTTCATCAACTGAACTTTTCCGGGTTTTTGAGAATAGAAAGTGAAAAGTTTTCTTCCTAATACCGTAATGTCTTGTTCGCTGATCATCTGTTTTGCTTGGTCTTCTTTTTTAAGCCTATCTGCCAGATTTCGATAAGTCTGGATTAAAAAATTATGGACTCGGTTTCCCAATGACAAAACTTTTTCAAACCCCCATTCTTTAAAATCATTTAAATCATCTAACTTGTTCTGGTCCCATCCCCAGTTTTCAATATAATCCAACATAGTTTTTTGTTTAAAATTCAAGTTAGTGCTGCCGATTAAAGACTTTCGGGCTTTAAATCCGATTTTTATATAAAAGCAGGTTTGAAGAAGATCAACAACATCGTTTCTTTGTTTCTTCACATAATAATCCAGAATATGATCGAACATAGTTGCGTAAGGATCGTAGCGTTTCCAATCGTCCTTTTTAGGCGTTCCTTCATGAAACCTCTTTTTTACGATATTGCAGAGAAGCTGCGATTCTACTTCAGGATCCAAAAAGCCTTCCAGCATTGCCATCTTTAGAACCGATTTATAAGGTGAGTCCATGGCCTTGTTCATTTGCCATAAAGCTGCGCCAAAAAACTCTCCAGTTGTTATTTCATAAAGGTTTCCCAGGTCCACAAGCATGCCGGTATTCACTTCAGAAGATCCTTTGGCAGCCTTTTTATATTGGTTGTACTCGTCATCAGAAATCCCGGTTGGAATCAGACACCAGAAAGGCATCCTGCCGGCAACCAGAACGCAGGTTCTGTAAAATTCTTCCTTTAGCAGCCTGGCAATAGCAGAACCAGCGCTCTCTTTATCAGCTTCCCCAAAATTATTTACCTGTGCTCTTTTTATATCCGTTGGAAAGAAATGAACCTCCAGATCATGATCCTTATCCGCCCATTTTTCAATCTCAAGTAATTTTTTCTTAAATAATTCCAGTTGTTTTGGATTTAAGCTATCTTCATTAAAACAAACCCAGTAATCGAAATCTGATTTTCCTGTCTGCGCCATAGAACCAACACTACCCATCAATAGAAGAGATTTAATAGAAAGTTGGTTCGGGCCAGTGTCTTCTGACATTCTTTGCCGCAAGGGATAACCTGGAAATATTGTTGAAAATTCAGCCTCGAAACCAGGAGGGAAAGAGTAGTTTTCTATTCCGTAAGGGACTTCTTTGTCTTTGATATAACCGGGTAGGTCTCTAAGATTAGTGTGCAGCAAAAACGTTAAAATATGAAACAAAGGTTTCGTTTTTGGATGCATGAGTTCCAGAAGACGAGTAATTCTGGAATTGTTGTACGCAAGATAAGGTTTAAGATTTTTTGCTAGTAACGTATCCATCATTATAATTGCTGAAGAAATCGTTCAGCCTCAATAGCTGCTGCGCATCCCGATCCCGCTGCAGTAATAGCTTGTCTGTAAACATGGTCTTGAACATCACCACAGGTAAATATCCCTGGTACAGAAGTTTTGACTCCATCTTTGGAAACAATGTAACCCACCTTATCCATTTCCAGTTGCCCATTAAAAATTGTGGTATTTGGGCTATGGCCTATAGCAAGAAAAACGCCATCGCAATTTTTCTCAGTAACTTCACCGGTTTTTACATTTTTTAGTTTGATACCTGTGACTTTCCCTTGATCCGGATCCATAATATCTTCTACCACGCTATCCCAGCAGAAGTTGATTTTATCATTTTCAAAAGCGCGATCCTGCAATATTTTAGATGCCCTTAATTGATCCCTTCTATGAATAACGGTAACCTTGGACGCGAACTTAGTTAAGAAGTTTGTTTCTTCCATAGCGGTATCTCCCCCTCCTACAACCACGACCTCTTTTTCCTTAAAGAAAAATCCATCACAGGTAGCGCAGGCAGAAACACCATATCCCATTAAGCGCTTTTCAGATTCCAGGTTTAAGAGCTTGGCAGAAGCCCCTGTGGCAATAATAACTGTTTTTGTCTGGTACAAATCCTTTTCATTTACCGTGACTGAAAAAAGGTTTTTTGAAAGGTCTACACTGGTAATTTCACCACTTAAAATCTCAGTGCCGAAACGAAGGGCCTGTTTTCTCATCTCATCCATGAGTTCGGGGCCTTTAATTCCCGATGAAAATCCTGGGAAATTATCTACTTCCGTAGTAGTCGTTAGCTGACCACCGGGCTGCAACCCTTCTATTAAAATCGGATTGAGGTTAGCCCGTGCTGTATATATTGCCGCCGTATAACCTGCCGGACCTGATCCGATAATGGTAACATTTTTCATCGTGCCATGTAATGAAAGCCGTCGAATATCCTGGCTATAATATTAATAACATTTAGTAGGGGTTAAGTTTGAAGCTCCCCCAGCAAGCTGCGGAGAATCTTTAGTGCAGAGTATAATTTTTTTTTAAATTCACTTGATTATCCCTTGGCAAGTCATAGAAAATTCACATGCTGAGTATTTTTAAATTTTTACACACCTAGAAATCAAAGTCAACCTTGGATGTTTCTCAAATCATAACAGGCATGCCATTTTTGTCACCTTTATTTTAAATCTTTATCCTGTTATTCTGGTTAAATTTATTATAAAAACATATTTAGATTGAATACTTAAAGATGGTTTTTCGATTTTTAGACATTGTTCCGAAAGAGCATGGGGCATGGGCTATGTTGCTTGTCCCATATTTCTCTGGTGCTTTTGCGAAAGGTAAACCGGGAGTCCCGACTTTCCTGCTGCTTGTTTGCGTGATATCGCTTTATTTTTTAAGAGGATGCGGAGAATTTTATTTATCGAATCTTATTAAAAAAAAAGAACCCTACCAAAACATAAAGTCATTTTACTTCCAAACCATTTTCTGTTTTGCATTATTCTTACTCACATCAACGCCGCTTTTATACTACTTCCAACTGTGGAATCTGTTGGTCTTGGGATTAATGGTTTTTTTGTTTATTAGTTTGTATTACCTGTTAATTTTTAAAAAAAAGAGCTATCGAATGTCTCAACAGTTTGTTGTTATTTTAGCGCTCACTCTTTCTGCTCCGGCAGCATATTATGCCACCACATGGAAATGGGATGCTAATACTCTAATCCTCTGGGTCCTAAATGTAATTTTTTTTCAACTAGGGATGTTGTATGTCCATAACAGAATAGGCTTGCATAAAAAAAAAGAACAAATTATATGCTTTTTGGATAAGTTTGGGTTTGTCAGAAATCTGATTTGGGGATGGTGTCTCTCTTTAATTATTTTTTTTGGTCTCTTCTTATCGGGACTAATACATCCTCTTTTTTTTATTATCTTACTTCCCATATCCGTTCATATCATTGTTGGTATTTTTTTTGACAAAAGAGACTTAATAATTAAACGAATGGGATATTCCCTTGTGGGCCAGAACATCTTCTTTCTTATAATTCTAATCTATCTTTATCGGATATATTGAAAAGTATGTGCTAAAATATCATTTAAAACGAAATGATAAAAAAAGATTTATGATTTTAAAATCCTTAATAAAATGTCCTGAATGTGATTTTGAGAAGGAAGAAACAATGCCTGTTGATTCTTGTCTGTTTTTCTATGAATGCACAAACTGCAAAATAATGCTTAAACCAATGAAAGAAGACTGTTGTGTATTTTGCTCTTATGGTGATACAAAATGCCCGCCAATACAAGAAGAGTGTTGCAAGTAAACAGTAATATGTTTCCTAATATTTTTTTCTTAATAATTTTAATAATGGTGATTTAATGAGTTTATTAGTTGTTGGTTCTGTGGCATTAGATTCTGTTAAGACCCCTTTTGGAGAAGCGGATGAGGTTCTCGGAGGTTCTGCCACATATTTTTCTGTTTCCGCAAGCTATTTTACTGATGTCAATCTGGTGGCTGTGGTTGGCAACGACTTCCCAGAAGAACACATCAATTTATTAAAGTCTCATTCCATTAATGTTGATGGTCTGGAACAGAGGCAGGGAGAAACTTTTCGGTGGAAAGGAAGATATGATTTTGACCTTAATGAGGCTCACACTTTAGACACACAGTTAAATGTTTTCGCTGATTTCAATCCTGAAATTCCTGACAGTTATAAGGATTGTAAATATGTTTTTTTGGCCAACATCGATCCTGACCTTCAGATAAAAGTCCTGGATCAAATTAAAAACCCGAAACTGATTGTTTGCGATACCATGAATTACTGGATTGAAGGGAAATTGAACAGTCTAAAGAAACTTTTGCCCAGAATTCATATTCTTGTTATCAACGATGGAGAAACGCGGGAACTTGGCAACGATCCGAATGTAGTTAAGGCAGCTCAGAAAATATTAAGCTGGGGTCCTGAATGTTTGATTGTAAAAAGAGGTGAATATGGATCCCTGATGTTTTCAAATTCATCAATTTTTTCCGCTCCCGCATATCCTCTGGAATTTGTTTACGATCCTACCGGAGCCGGTGATACTTTCGCGGGAGGGTTTATGGGATATATTGCCAGAGCAGATAACGTATCAGATGAAACCAGAAGGCCCGCTACCGGATTCGGCAGCACCATGGCTTCTTTTAATGTGGAAAAATTTAGCCTCGAAAGATTGCAATCATTGACGTGGAACGAGATAGAAGAGAGATTTAAGTTTTTTAAAGGGATC
>MPLX02011485.1_pt1 | contig 10493 bp, 14 predicted proteins | sample 1617341 | NCBI WGS metagenome assembly MPLX02 (sample SAMN05944804, study PRJNA350692) | marine metagenome | biome: marine; feature: ODZ; material: water; isolation source: 120 m water sample filtered on 0.2 um supor filter | place: Pacific Ocean | collected 2012-04-08 | depth 120m m | reverse complement strand
GCAAAACCTAGATCATTATGTGCATTCATAGCTCCAACTTATAGACAAGGTAAATCTATAGCTTGGGAGTATTTAAAATTTTATACAAAACCTCTCATGTATTTGGGAGGCAGTAGGAACGAGACTGAATTAAGAATAGATTTATTTAACGGAAGTAGAATTCAAATATTTGGTGCAGATCATCCTGACAGTATCCGTGGAATGGGATTTGACGGAGTTGTTATGGATGAATATGCAATTATGTCCCCCAGGGTATGGACCGAGATAATTAGACCATCCATTTCTGACAAGTTAGGCTGGGTAATGTTTATCGGAACACCAATGGGACATAACCAATTCTGGGAAGTCTATGACTTTGCTCAACGTGGTCATAAAGACTGGATGAGCAAAATGTATAGAGCCTCAGAAACCAAGGTGATTCCAGACGAGGAACTGGCTCAGGCACGTTCCATAATGACCGAAGAACAATTCGAGCAGGAGTTCGAATGTTCGTTTACTGCAGCGGTCTCAGGAAGTTATTACGGAAGATTAATAACGAAAGCAGACAATGATGGAAGAATCTGCTCCGTGCCTGTGGATACTAACGTAGGTGTAGAGACGTGGTGGGATTTAGGTATAGGAGACTCGACAGCAATTTGGTTTGCTCAAAGAGTTGGGGAGGAAATACACCTAATAGATTATTACGAAACTTCAGGGGAATCATTGGCACACTATGCTGATAAACTTGAAGAAAAAGATTATGCTTATGAACGTCATATAGCTCCACATGACATAATGGCAAGAGAATTAGGAACTGGAAAATCTAGACTGGAAGTAGCAAACGAACTGGGAATAGATTTTGAAGTAGCTCCTAAATTAGAAATTGATCATGGAATAGAATCTGTGAGAAATATGTTACCGAGTTGTTATATTGATAGAGTTAAATGTAAAATAGGCATAGATGCTATCAGACAATATCGTAAACAATGGGATGATAAAAATCAGGTTTTTAAAAACAAACCGCTACACGATTGGTGTTCACATGCAGCAGACGCATTAAGATACGGAGCTGTACATGATCCAATTGATGTAAGTGAATGGGAAAAACCAATAAAGGTAGATACAAGGTATATAGTATGACAATAATTACAGTATTTGGAAGAATGTTAGGATTAGCAGCAAAAACAAAAACTAAACCTAGGTATGCAACATATGTACGTGCAAGATGGAAAGGTGTAAGTGTTAAAGATGTACCCGAAGGTCATTTAACAACAATGAGTTTTGTAGCTAAAAGTAAGAAATCTTTTGCTAAAAGATTAAAAGCTAAAGGTTTTCAAATGACAAAACAACCTCAACTAAAAGGTGCTTTTCTAGTTAAAAAAAGAGGAGTTAAAAAGGCTCATAAAATGGGATATGGTAGTCCTAGAATCACATGGTGGAGAAGTAAAAGGTCTACTATTGAAAATCTTAAGTGGCCAAAAGGTGGAACAAAATATTCAATTATGACCAGTAAGACAGGAAGAAAAACTGTATCAATAAAAGATATATAATGGCAAAATCAGAAAAAGATATATTAGCAGTTTTAGGAAGAGAGATACATAACGCATCAGGTTTTATTGGTGGGGAATTAGTATCTCGTAGAAAAAAATCATTACAGTATTATTTAGGTATGCCTTTAGGGAACGAACAAGAAGGTCGTTCTCAGGTAATATCCAATGATGTACTCGATACAGTAGAAAGTCTCATGCCTTCCTTAATGAGAATTTTTACTTCAGGAGACAATGTATTTAGTTGCGAGGGTACGGGACCAGAAGACGATGAAATGGCACGTCAATGTTCTGACTACCTTAATTACATATTTTATAAAGAGAACTCAGGATTCCTGGCTCTCTATTCAGCATTTAAGGATGCTTTAATACAGAAGAATGGAATTCTAAAAGTTTATTGGGATGATTCTCAGAAAACTGAGAGGGAAGAATATACAAGATTATCTGATGATGAATTTAACGATCTCGTTACAAATCCAGAAGTTAAAGTTAAAAATCATTCAGCATACGAAGAACCGATTTTAGACGATCAAGGAAAAGAATTAGATAAAGTAATTCTCCATGATGTAGTCATTCATAGAACAAGATTATACGGACAGGTTAGAATTGAACCAGTTCCTCCAGAAGAATTTTTAATTTCAAGACGAAGTAAAGATATTAATTCTGCAAATTTCGTATGTCATAGAACGAACAAAACAAGAACAGAACTTGTTGAAATGGGCTATGATAAAGATCTTGTTGATAGTTTACCTACGGGTAATACCGACTTTTTCACAGAAGATAAATTTATAAGACACCAAAATGTAGATTTCTCACACGGAGTTAGTGAAGGTGATAAAAGTACAAATGATATCTTAATCTATGAGTGCTACATCAAGCTAGATGTTAATGAAGATGGCAAAGCAGAATTATTAAAGATTACAACTGCAGGATCAGGAACAGGTAAAATGATAGATATGGAAGAAGTGGATAACTATCCATTTGTTTCCATGACTCCTGTTATCATGCCACACAGATTTCATGGAAGATCTGTATCTGAACTTGTAGAAGATATACAACTTATTAAATCTACTGTTATGAGACAAATGTTAGATAACATGTATCTAACTAATAACAATAGAGTAGCTGTCCAAGATGGACAAGTGGCGATGGATGATTTATTAACCAATCGCCCTGGTGGAATAGTAAGAACTAAACAACCACCTCAAAATGTAATGATGCCTCTTCCGATGCAACCTCTTACAGAACAAGCTACAGCAATGTTGGGTTATCTGGATTCCGTCAAGGAAACTAGAACAGGAATTACCAGACAATCTCAAGGGCTAGATTCTAATACACTAAATAAAACAGCGACTGGACAAAACCAAATTCTAACACAATCACAAATGAGAATGGAGTTAATCGCCAGAATCTTTGCTGAAACAGGTGTGAAAGATCTAGCCTTAAAAATGTTTGAGTTGGTATGCAAGTATCAACAAAAAGAAAAGATAGTAAGAATACGTGGAAAATATATTCCTATGAGACCTTACGAATGGAAAGACAGAGTTAATGTTACTGTTCAGGTTGGTCTTGGTACAGGATCAAAAGAACAACAACTTATTCTGTTAAACGCTATATTGGAAAGACAAATGCAGGCAATAAACTTACAACAAAATACATTTGGTCCAATGGTTAATCTAAGGAATATATATAATAGTTTAAAGAAATTAATTGAAAATGCAGGACTCAACGGAATAGAACCATACTTTATGGATCCTGATGTTGGTGCTGCACAAATGCCTCAACTACCACCTAAACCACCTACTGAGTTTGAAAAAGTTACATTAGCTCAGGTACAGGGTGAAAATCAAAGAGCTCAACTTAATGCCAATGTAACATTAAAAGAAATTGAAGGCAGAATGAGACAACAATTACTTGATTTTGAAATAAAGATTAAAGAATTAGAACTTAAATACGGATCTAAAATAGATGAGCTTGAACTTAAACGTAGAAGTATGTTAGAACAAGCAGATCTAAATAAATCTGGTGATTTAATGAAAGAGATAGTAAAAGGACAACAACAATTCTTTAACGATGGACAAAATAGAAACACAGGTCAGGGAGGGCAAGCGAGCCCAGGTGCTCCTAAACGATCCCCTACTGAAACAGGCATTTGAAGATCTCCTAGAAACTTATAAGCAGGAGATTTTCCACACAAGTTTTGCTGACGATGAAAAACGTAGATCCCTTTGGATGGCATATAATATGCTAGATAAAATCCGAGGTCATTTACAGACTATCATGGAAAGCGGAAAACTAGCTCAAAAAGATCTTGAGCTTTTAAATAAGAGCTAACCCTTACGGGAGCTCATCATACGTCAACCCCAACGAAAGGAACGTTACAATGGCACAGGAACAAACTGTTCATGGTGCTGCTGAAAAAATTTCTGGATTACTGAATCCTCAATCAGGACAATCAGAACCAGAAAAAAAAGCAGAGCCATCAGAGCAACCTCCAAAGATCAAAGAGGAATCTTCTGAAAAGAGTCAACCAGAGTCTGAAGGAACTCCAAAAGAAGAAGCTACTGAAAATACCGAAATCGAAGAAGAAACGCAAACAGCTACAGAGGAACCAGAACTCCACCGAGTAAAAGTACAAGGTCAAGAGTTAGAGGTTAGCCTCGATGAACTGAAAGCAGGTTATTCACGAGACTCGGATTATAGACAAAAAACTCACACTTTAGGTTTAGAGAAAAAAGATCTTGAAGCTGAAAAGGGTGGTTTGCGTCAAACTTATGATACTCGTTTATCAGAACTAAACGACATGATTGCAACTGCTGATGGTTTCATCAGGCAGCAACAAGGTAGTAAAGACCTTCAAAGGCTTTATGACGAAGATCCCACATCTGCGGCTAAACTGGACTACCAGTTACGAGAACAACAAAGACAGATTGATGGCATGAAGTCTAAAGCTAATGATGCTTACCAAAGACAATATGGTGAGTACCTTGACGCACAAAGACAATTAGCAGCAGCGAAAATACCAGAATACAGCGATCCCGATAAAGCCGATCAATTCAAAACTAATATGCGTACATCGTTACGAAGTTATGGTTTTAATGATGGTGAAATTGGGAATCTTGCTGATCATCGTTTCTTAATGGTGATTAGAGATGCTATGAGTTATAAATCTGTTAAAGATAAAAGACCTATAGCACAGAAGAGGGTAGCGAATGCTCCTAAAGTTGTAAAAGCTGGTGTCGCAAAATCAGGTACTGGTTCAGGTAGAGAGAACATAAGAAATAAAATCGGTCGATTAAAGAAAACTGGACATATTAAAGATGCTCAGAACGCTTTGCTTGACATGATTAATCTTAAATCTCAACAAAAAAGGTAAAAAACTATGGCACAACCAAGTGAAACTTTTGACACTTACGATTCCATTGGTGAACGTGAAGATCTGTCAGATGTTATTTATAACATCTCGCCAACTGACACGCCTTTCCTAAGTTCTGCAGCTAAAACACAAGCAACTGCAGTTCTGCACGAATGGCAAACTGACAGTTTGGCTGCAGCAGTCACGAACAATGCTGTAATCGAAGGGGATGAAGCTACAGCTGATGCTGTTACTGCTACTACGAGATTGTCCAACTCTTCTCAAATTCTTGATAAGGTTGTTACAATTACTGGTACGCAGGAAGCAGTTGACAAAGCTGGTCGTGCATCTGAAATTGCTTACCAAATAGCGAAAAAGGCAAAAGAACTAAAGAGAGATCTTGAATCTTCTCTTACTTCTAATAATGCTGAAGTAACTGGCTCTGCAAGTACTGCTCGTCAATTAGGCGGTCTAGGATCATGGGTAGCAACTAACGATGTTTTCGGTTCAGGCGGTGCATCTGGCGGTTTAGGTAATACTGCTAGAACAAATGGCACTCAAAGAGCTTTTACTGAAGCACAATTAAAATCTGTTATTAAATCAGTTTGGAATGCTGGTGGAAACCCACAAATAATTATGGTGGGACCATTCAACAAACAAAAGTTATCAGGATTTACTGGTAACAGTACTAGATTTGATGCAGGTGCAGATGCGACTTTGTATACATCAGTCGATGTTTACGCTTCTGACTTCGGTCAAACACAAGTAATACCTAACAGATTCTCTAGAGATAGAGATGGGTGGGTACTAGACATGGATTACTGGGGAGTAGCTTTCTTAAGAGACTTTTCAATGCATGAACTAGCAAAAACTGGTGACACAGAAAAACGTCAACTATTAGTTGAATGTACTCTGGAATCCAGAAATGAAGGTGCAAGCGGCTTAATAGCTGACTTAACAACTTCGTAATAATATAACTGTTTAGGCGGGTAACCTCAAATCTGCTCGCCTAGCAGCATTTCAAACAATTGAAGATCTGAGATAGGTTAGGATCGGAACAATTAAAGGAATATAATGAGAACATTAAACGACTACTTTTTAACAGCAAAAATTACTACTATTAGTACTGCAGGATCAACATTCGTACCTGTGCCTGATGGTGGAACAATTATTAAAATTTTAACATCAATTAAAAATGCAATTACAACTGCAGACGCAGCTCTTTCTTTTGAAATAGGTGGAACTGCAGTAACTGGTGGCGGAATTACAGTAACACAATCTGGATCTGCAGCTGGAGACGTTGATACTGCTGAACCAACTGCTGCTAACAGAGTTGAAGAAGATGGATCTATCGAAATAATAACTGATGGTGGATCATCTACAGCTTGTGAATGTGTAGTAACATTCGTAATTAGAAGATAATTTATATAGGGGATGGAAACATCCCCTAAACAAAAGGAGAACAAAATATGAACCCAATGAGAGAAGCTACTTTGCAAGTTGTAAGTTTATCTACATCTTCCGCAGCATCATCTGCTTTTGGATCTAATGTAGAATATATTAGAATAGTATCTACAGCTGCTTGTTATATAACATTTGGTACATCACCAACTGCTACTACAAGTAAAACTTATTTACCTGCTAATGAGATTGAATATTGGAAAGTTTCAGAAGGTCAAAAAGTTGCTGCTATACTAGGATCTAGTACAGCTAATTTATACATATCTGAACTGACTGAATAATGGCAAAGGTAAGAGCTACCGAATGGAATGCTGATTTTAGCAAGACTCGTTATATACAAGAATCAGATGGTAAACTAACTATTCATAATAAACAGAACATTAATCCTGTACTAGAAAGAAACAAAAAGTTATATACTCATAATACAGGATATACAGCTTCAAAAGATTTTAAAAGAGTAGCAAGTGTCCCACCTATTATATTACAAATATGGACTAAAGAATATAATGGATCCCGTAACTGGTTTGCCTTACCTAAAGAAACACAAAACAAAATTTTAAGAACAAAACTGAATAGCTCAGAATTTAGATATTTTAGAACTGCAGAAGGAAAATTATAATGTCTTTTAAATTAATAGCAAACATATTAGGACTGGCTGCCAAAAAGAAACCAAAACTATTTAAGCCTTATATGCCATTTAAAAACAAACCTCGCCCATTTGCCGATCATGCATGGAAGACTACAAAAGGTTTTACTAAACAAGAAAAGGCATTATCTAAAGCAGAATTTATTTTACAACGAGCTAAGAAAAGAAAATTATAATGGCTATATCAACGTATACAGAATTAAAAGCATCAATTGCTAACTGGTTAAATAGAAGTGATTTAACCGATGAGATAGCTGATGACTTTATTAAACTTACTGAAGCAGATTTTAATGCTAAGTTAAGAATAAGACAAATGGAACAGATTGATACTGTTACTATTGATGAAGAAACTGAAACTGTACCAACGGGATTTATTTCTGTTAGATCATTTTATCTTTTATTATCTAGTACAAAATATCCACTAGAATATATTACACCCCATAACTTATTTGAAATAAGAGGTGGTTCAAGAACAGGAAGACCACGTTCTTATACAATAGAGGCAGATGATGAAACTGAACAATTCAGATTTGGTCCTAGTCCTGATACTACTTATACTGGTTACTTATCATATTACAAAAATATCGCAGCTCTTAGTGATTCTAATGCAACCAATTATATTTTAGATAAACATCCTGGTATTTATTTGTATGGAAGTCTTTATCATTCATCTAATTTCTTAGGTGGAATGGATCCAGAACAAGTACAGAACTGGTTACAAATGTATATCGCAGCATTAGAACGATGTGAAAATAATGATAAACAAGATTCATATGGTGGAGCTCCCGTAGTACAAAGAGCTGATATACAAACCGATCTATCATTTTATAGGAACAGATAATGCCTAGATTTAGAGGAATAAGAATGATAACTGGTGCTGTTTCAAAAGCAGTAAGAAGGCAAAAAGAAAAAAGATTAGCATCAGTTAGTAAAACATTTTTTAAAGATGGTTCAACTAAATTTGGTAGACAAAGAATTGATAGAGCTTTAGGTTCAATTTATGGACACGTTATACCACAAAAAAATATTGGTTTAACAAAAGTAGGAAAAAAATATCTAAAAAAACATAAATCAAAACTATCTTTAGTAAAATCAGCTAGAAGAACAGAAAGAATAAAATCTTCTGGATGGATGACTTATAAAAAAGGGGATATAATCCCATTTTAAGGAATTAAATTATGCAACTACCTTTTGGAGAATGGCTACCTGATCAACCCGACCACCTAAAGAAAGGTGCTAACGTAGCAACTAATGTCTACTATGCACAGAACAGTTATAAAAAATTTCCTTCTTTAGTTGATTATAGTTCAAATACTTGTGTTAAAGATTCTAGAGGAGCAGGTTCATTTAGAGATAACTCTAATACAGTTTATAACTTTGTAGCTACTAAAGATACTATATATAAATTAACATCAGGAACATTTACTGATGTAGGTGCAGGGGGAACATTATTATCAAACTCTTATGCTACTTGCACAATTACAGTTACTGATTATGCAAACATAGCAACTGATTCAACTCTTGTTCTAACAAAAAATGATGGAACAACAGTTACCTTTACTTGTCAAGGTGCTGGTGCTGGATCTCCTGATGCAAATAAATTTTTTCATAACGAATCTAACGATACCACAGCAGATAATATATTTACTTGTATTAATGCTCATGCAGATTTTTCAGCAGCTAATCCAGCAGCAAATGTAGTTACTGTTACAAGAGCAGCAATAGGTAATGATAATCTTACTGTTACTTCTTCAGATACTACTAGAATGGCTGTTACTGATTTTGATGGAGGAACTCCATTAACAGGAGAAACAACTGATTTTATTACCTTCACACAATTTGGTGAATACATTATTGCAAGTAATGGAGTAGATCCAGCTCAATATTATTTGATGGGAACTTCAACTGCTTTTGCTGATCTAAGTACAATTGTTACTGCAGGAACAGTACCCGTATTTAAAGTTTCAGGAGTTGTTCGAGATTTTCTAGTTACAGGAAATATTACAAATACAGCAAATAGAATTCAATGGTCAGGTATTAATGATATTGCATCATGGTCAGGTAAACAATCTGACTTACAAGATTTACCTGGTTCTGGTGGAAGAATAGTTCATATAACATCAGGTGAAGTAGGTTACATATTTAGACAAAACCAAATCATTCGTATGGACTATGTAGGTGGATCTGTAGTATTTAGATTATCTGTGATTTCACCTAATAGAGGAGCTATATATGGCAGAACAGTATGCCAAGATAATAGACGAGTATTCTTTTATGCAGACGATGGTTTTTATGAAATACAAGGTGATACAATACTTCCAATTGGTGCAGAAAAAATTAATAGATTCTTTGACTTAAATCTTAATAAAGCCTATTCAGATAGAATTTGTGCAGCAGTAGATCCCTTCAATCAATTAGCTATGTGGTTATATCCTAGTATAAATAATACAACTAATACAACAGGTATATGTGATAGAATTATTATTTATAACTATGTTACAAAGAAATGGTCTTTAGCTGAAGCTGATGCTAGTTCAATCTTTTCTCAATTTATAGGAGCTTATACAGTTGAATTAATGGATATTATATCTACAAATTTAGAAAATATTAATGCATCATTAGATACAGATTTTTGGAATGGTGGACAAATGTTTTTAGGAGCTGTTGATTCAGATTATAAAGCAGCAATCTTTTCAGGTAATTCAAATATATCAGAAATAGAAACAGATGAAGTAGAACCTTATCCAGGTTTAAGATCTAATATTTTAGGTGTTAGACCTATTATAAATGCAGCATCAACTGTTACAATTAAAACAAGAGAAAGACTACAAGATACAGCTACAGAATCTTCTTCAGTATCTACAGTAACAAGTGGTGTTAATCCTGTTAGAGAATCAGGAAGATATATTAGAACTAATGTTAAGATAGCATCAGGAATAAATTTTGATCATGCACAAGGCATAGATCTTTCAGCAACAAAAGCAGGAATAAGATGATACCATATGTTAAAATAGGTCAGCAGATTATAAAATATTCAAAGCTCGGCTTTAAAAAAAGAAAACGAGAATTAAAACATATTTATAAATCCAAACGAGCTAACATTGAATCTAGTAAATTTTATAGATTAGGTAAAAAGAAAACAGGATATGGTTCTTTTGTAGATAAAACAAAATGGTTATAATATGAGTGATACAGTTAATATAGACAATGTAAGATATTCAATGGAAACACAGGAATACTTTCAAAGACAGTTAGAAGAAGCAGTAAATACTTTAGTTAATAAAAATAATACAGAAAGCAACAAAGCATTTAACTGGTTTATGAATTAAGGAGAATAAATGGCAGGAACATATATAGGAAAATACGATACAACAGCAGCAAATAATACAGCTACTTCTACAGGTTCAGTATCTGTAGCAGAAGGAATGTTGCCATCAAATATCAATAATGCTTTTAGAGATATTATGGCAGACATTAGGCAGTTTTATAATTCTGCTGAATGGAT
>MPLX02079749.1_pt1 | contig 10494 bp, 26 predicted proteins | sample 1617341 | NCBI WGS metagenome assembly MPLX02 (sample SAMN05944804, study PRJNA350692) | marine metagenome | biome: marine; feature: ODZ; material: water; isolation source: 120 m water sample filtered on 0.2 um supor filter | place: Pacific Ocean | collected 2012-04-08 | depth 120m m | reverse complement strand
TCCAAAGTTTTAAACATCTACTTTTATGTATTTCTTTAAGCCCTATGAGCATGTTTACTATTTCATCTTCTGATGGTGTTTCAGGAGCATCCATTATTCGATAAAGTATAGTATCTAAATCTTCTTCAGTATTCCATACTTTCTGAATTTCTTCTTCTAAATTAAATCTATTATTCATTTTAATTTCATCCAGAGAGACAATCAATTTTTCTTTAGTTTCCATAATCTCTCGCCCCAATTATCGTAATCCGCTCCAGTTCATGTAAGGATCATCGTACATTTCCATTTGTCTCAAATCTCTTACACGTTGTCTTGCAGAATCGGCTAATGCCTCATCTATAACGTGTTGAGGAACTTCACGTTCTTGTTCTTGTTCGTCTTCCTGTAGAACATCCTCATCTACACTTTCGTTTGCAACTTTTTCTGCAATTTTATCAACATCAATCATTTAAAAATCCTTTCTTTATTTTAACATCACCATCTTCTCCACAATGTGGACAAAACATTAACTTCTTTGGCCCCTCAATCTTGTTTGTGGTGGGAGTGTGTGCATAACTCCACCAACCTTTACATTTACCACAAGTAAAATGATAAAGCATTTCTATTGTGTATTCATGCATTTTAATTAATTGCTCTTCTCAACAATATTAAGTATATACAAAATATACCAATTCCATTCATTAAAGAAACACACATACGAATAAACCACAATCATTACAATAGTTATTCGTAGTGTGTTTTTTGTCGCAACTAACATTTTAGTCCATTCGGGAATCAACATAACATCTCATACCCACTTCACTCAGGACTTTGGCATATGCCCTTGCATATGCTTCCTTGCGAGTTAAGGATTGACCAAATTCATGAACAGAAACATACCATCCACCATAATAATGTTTGTGGCCCATACCCAAACTTTTGAGATAGGAAACAAACTTACCACGAGCAGGTTTGATAACCACTCCTGCAAAACCACAAACTCCGCTTTCCACGAAATAAGTTTTTTTGGAATAGTCAATCTCACTACCAAAAGTTTCAGTAGGAGTTCCAACAACCATTGGAGTCACACCAACTCTACGACCAGCATCCATACCCATCAAGTGGGCACGTTCCAGAAGTTTTTCACAATGAACTTTACTCATCGCCATAACAAAATCTCCATTTAAGGATTCAAAATGATTGAGGTCAATCCCCAACCTTCACTTATATTATACCAAACTTGAACAAGAATGTCAAGTTTTTTTACAAAGAAAGTATAATTATTGCAGCCAAATATAATAAACCAAATAATATAATTGCAGTAGCAATCTCTTCAATCCACATTCTCATAGTGCCTCATATTAATAAATGAAAGTGGGGAGAATTACCCCACAAGTTAAAAAAAAGAATTCACCTACCAGAAGATAGATGATGAATAGCATAATTAATCTATCTACCATGATACCCTACCTCTGCAGGCCTTCTTGGAAAGTCTCTTTTTGTCACACCCCTTTCTCTTGGTAGAGAAACGTGACATTCTCAAGACTGCATCAAAAGTTTTTAATTCGGACATTTTCATTATGCAATTTCCATACTATCAATTTTAATTACGAAATGTTCATCTTCAAAATCAGAGAACACATCACCCATAAGTTTTTTCACTTCGTCCATTGCCCACATTCGTCCTTCTGTCAGATCCCAAAACATCTTTCTGGATTCTGCACTCACGTTATCACGTTTGGCAATCACATCAACCAACCAAGCTTCTTTCATAATCAATCTCATTTGAATTTTTGGAAAGGGTTAATCCCCAACCTTCACTTATAGTATATCACAGTTTGCCGGTATTTGTCAAGTTTTTTTCAAAGAAAAATTGCTCAATATCTTCTTCACCATCATCTTCGTAAAAGTCTTCTGGAAGATCATTGAAATCTTCAGTCCATCCAAACAAAATATCATCTTCATTATCTTCCCCTACCGCTATGAACGGCTCAAGGAAAATCTTATCAATTCTAAAATCGCTCATTATGCAGCCTTCAGTAAGATCATTTTTGCATTTTTACGAACACCTTTATTGGCCATTCGTTTCAGAAACTTGTTGTTTGTTCTGCCCCAGCAGGCAGCAAACTTTCTTCCTAACTTGTTTTCGTTTTTCATTATAATCCTAATTCAGTTTCAATGTTTTGCCAGACTTTCAGAAATCCGTACAGAAGTCCTTTCTCTCTACCATAGGCTTCAATCTCATAAGGAAGTTCAAAGTATTCCATGAGAGTCATCTCTCCATGATTGATTCCCTTATAGAGAAGTCCAGCATCTCTCCACTTCAACTCACCAAGTACATACTGTTTGATATGAACTATTTCATGAGCAAGTGTCTTGAGAATTTCAACGAACCACTCCATGTCTGTTCTGGTTTCGCCAGTCATCTCATTGGTCTTCATTCTATGATGATCAAGGATCACACGAAAAGATCTTGGGCGATACCGATTTGTTCCTTTAGCCAACTTGGCCTCACCCTCATTAGAGTGATGCTTCAGATGAATGTTAATTTCAATATTGTCTCTAAGTTTCTTGGAAGGGATTAAACTTGAAAGTGCATACTCTGCCATTCCGTACATCGCAAGTTTGAACTTGGTGTCAAATCCCCTTGAATGAAGTCTGATGTATGCCATATCCTATCTCTAAAAAAGGTTATCTCTTAACTCACAGGTACATTATACCACAGATTTGTATAGAATGTCAAGTTTTTTTCGGTATGTATTTGTATTTAGACTATATTACTCCATTTTACGAATCTCTTCCTCACCATCTGCCCAGTTTTTAGTGGTCAGTTGAACCTCTAAAACTTGAATCTGTGTATCTATATAATTTACAATCCCTTTCATTGCAGTTACAGACTTCTCTTGCTGTATTTCCACTTCCTTTTCAAGTTTATCATTCCGTATGAAATTTCTTTTAAGACCATCTTTTATCTCTTCTATATCTTTTTTCAGACTTTCTATATCTTCCTTAATACTCATGCGGCTTTTCTTTTCTGTTCTTCAATTCGTTCCAGAACTCCCTTCTCATTAATTCCGCAATGGAATTCAATCAACTGATCCACTACCTCTACTGGAACATAAGGGTAAACTGGATTCGTCAATCCACAGTCATCTTCCCATCCGTAGTCCTCACGATACTTCTCAATGAGCTTATCGTTCAGAGAAGGAAATCCAATCTCCACTTGTGTATACTCATCTGCAAGGCTTCTTGGATCAGAGTAATGAGAAGAACTGGCCTGACAGGAAAACTCAAAGTCATCATTACAAATCACATAAGGATTAAAGACACTAACCCATATACCATTCTCGTAAAGACCGCCGAACTTTGTTCCGTTAAAGTCCTTCTTCTCCACCACTCTATACTTTCTAATAAATTCGTTTATAGTCATTTTCAGTTCTCCTTAGAAATTTTCCTCTAATATTATACAATCCGCAAACTTATTCGGAATTGAAACACAATCGCTGTGTGCGGATTCTTTCTCACAGAGAGTCAACTCCCTCATGAGTTCATTGTTTGCACCAACCAGATAATCAATTCGCTTGAGGTATTTTTCTGTTGCCTCTTGCAATTTCTTTTCAAAAAATACGTTCTTTTCTTGAAAAATTTCTTCCTCTATTTGCTGTCTTATCACTTCTTCGTGATGCTGGTGCTTAGTTTTTATTCTTTTTTTCATGACAATTTATCCAATAAGTTTTTTGTTAGATTCATGGCAGTCGCAGTTGCAGGAATGACACTCCCCAGCATAACTGCTTTGTCGTTCCAGTAAAACCCCACGGCAGTCCACGAATATGCTCCGATGATATAAAAGAGTTGACCATAAATCGGCAACCCTGCGTTTTGAAGAAAGATTCCAATTACTGCCGAAATCACTCCAACCCATTTGAGATAACTATCCGGCCCACCAGATGGTGTGCTTGGAGAAACCTCTTCAAACTGTGCTTGCATTTCCTCAAGCTCTTCTTGTAATCGCTTCTTCTCTTTAGAAAGTTCCATCGCAAGACTTCCTGCCTTACTCATTTGTCTTTCTTCAGAAAGATTTCCATTCTCGTTTTTCATTTTTCTAGCAACTTCTTCATTTTAAAATAGTTAAAGCAAACACTCCCAATTGCAACATGGTCGGCTCCTTCTTCCAAGTACTCATATACGGCCCTAAAAGAATCCACACCTCCCCCAGCAATAATCTCAATATCACTTCCCCACACTTCTCTTACCATACGGATCAACTCTATGGTATATGGTCTTAGAACAGATCCACTCATAGCACCCTTTGGGTGCGGAAAGGTATTAGAGAAATGCAGCTGTCTAAACCCTAGATTCTCTATAACGTATTCTAGCTCTTTGGGTGAAGTTAATGGACTCAACTTAGCAATACACCATTCACGATCTTCTGTTCTGTAGACATTGAAAACTTTTGATCCGTCCCACGGCAGAACCTTAGCAGCAGAACCCAAATTTGGACATGAAAGATTCACTTCAATATTCTGTTGATCTGGAATCAAACGAGCAATCTTTTCAAACTCCCCTCTCTCTGTTTCTGCAACTGAAAGAACTTCATTTGGTAGTGTTTTCTCTAAACCAACTCTGATGCCTGGATTTGGTAGTCCCAATCTATTGACCCAACAACCTTTACTAAAATCGTACCTGAGAGTTTTAATCACACTCCATAAACGATTCCCTCTAGGATGTAAAGTCCATGATCCTGTAGTACTAATTGCGCTATGATGCTTGATGTAATTACCAAATGGTGCTGATATGAAAAACTTCGGATTCGGATCTCTCATTCTCTGTTGTCTGTAGTTCCTAGCATGCCGTCGTAGTCTGCGGCATTGTTCTGTAGTAGTTTTCTTCTCTGCTTTTGACGAACTTTATACTCTCTGTTTGCAGAACTTCTTAGGTTTCCTAGTTCGCTGTCTGATAGATTTGAGAGGTCTGGCTTAGTGTCTTCCAGATAGACCCATCTATCGTTTTCAGTCACAGTATCTTCTGTTTGAATTGTGTACGTTTTAGATATGTTTTGAGTGCGTGCTATCTTAGCATCCATCTCTAGCCTTTCTATATATTGGCTCGTCCTTTTCATAGTATTTTTTACCAGAAAAAAAATTTTCTAAATCTTACATGGACTTTGTTTTTCGGAAATCCTATGGGCAATCTCTCTAGAAAAAGTGGTATATAACCAGCACTCTCCCTATATGCACCCATACGCAAGTGGCTCTCTTTAACCCCTGCACACCATAAAGTACTACCCTGCAATTGCCGTTCCCAAAAGCCCTTGCAAGGTTTGTACCACTTTCCTCTGATGGAAATGAGTGGCTTGTTTCCACTCTTGGATCTCCTTACTCATCTCGTTCGCCGTGACATCCAGCCGTACTACATCTGAATTCTGCGTTTTTTACTTGTGTCTCTTAGTCAAACACATCCGCATCAGAACTCCGTAGGCCACTAGCGGGGGAAGTAGGAGTCTCACCCTCCCCTATTTTCGGTAGGTCACTCAGACCATAATGTTCACCTGTAGTCCCTTCTTAGGCAATTGTTACAAAGAATAGAATGAAATCTCTCTCTCACTCTCTATTAATATTATACCAAATTTGACAAACAATGTCAAGTTTTTTTCTGCGATTAATTCGTGATCGGGAAAGGAATCGAACCCCACCCAACCGATGAAAATGAAACGTGGTCTTGTCCAAAGCGTTCCACCTTCTTTCTAACGACACTGAGACTCATGGAGCGTCCACTATCTCTGACCCAGCCGTGCCGTGAGAAATGAGAAGGTTCGCAACTCCTACCCTCACTCTCTACTTATATTATACCAAAGACTGATCGTAATGTCAAGTTATTTTCAATCTTTTTTTATTTTATTTTAAAGACCACTAGAGGAATAGTAGAGCCCCCAGCAGCCAGTTCGTTTGGTTACTTGTCTCTGTATTTCTTCAGAGCAGCATCCAGTTTCTTGTTCAGTTTGTTCCAGTACTGCGGATCATCTATCTCATGATCTGCTTCATTCTCCAGCTGTCTCCACGATACTGTTCGTAGGACTTGTGGCTCCATCGGCACTTTAAAGTAAAGTCCGTCTGGTGCAGCACTTGTCTGTCCTAGTTTGGTGATCTTCCCACCTCTCTCTAGGTACTCCTGTACTGTCTCACATCTCTGCGTGTCTGTCATTTTCACCTGTTCATATCAGATTATTGTGCAGTCCATTGAAGTAAGTCTATTCTCACTTTTTAAACTCCACAGAGTTATTATACCAATTCCTGAGAGAAATGTCAAGACTTTTCTGAATTATTTTCACACCATTCTTCCTCTCTCTTTTCTTCCCAGAACTCAGCCCACCATTCTCTGGTAAAGGGCCATTCAAATTGTTCTTCCATATGCTAGTTCACCTCCTTTCATCATTTAAGTTATACATATATTTTACCACAGGTCGGGGGGCAATGTCAAGTTATTTCGTAAGTTTTTTTCATTGATTTGGCTAGGGCTGCATGGGCTGGGGGATGGTATGGTATTTGCAAGCAGCAGCCTGGTATGATTTTTGCAGTTGATGGATGGTTTGATTGTTGCAGGGAGAGAAAAGAAAATGTCTGCGGGCTCGGGAAGAGTAAAGCAGCACATCCCGATTTATATGTCATTTAATTTAGCAGCATTCTCTACCCCTATTTTTCCTTGCATATCCGAACTTCTTCTTCTAATTTACAGGGTTATTTCCGTCTTTTTTATTCGTTTTACCATACTTTTGTCCAATATAACGAACTTTCCAGTATATAGAAGTAGCGATAAAAAACTGACTCATTATTTGTTATAGGTGTTTACAATTTTACGTTCACAAAATCACCCTACATTTTTCCTTTATTATCCTTTTTATTTCTTTTTTTGAAGGCATCTCAGGCATCTCAGGTGGATCAACCCTTAATTTAAACGCAGCATTCACCTCTCTTTCCACCATATTCTGTACTATCTCCCATGAATAGTTCTCTATCTCATGTCTCATTGGTTGTATATCTTTGCATACTTTGGTTCGCAACTTAACCATATTTGATCCTTTCCACTTGGTGACTCTCCTATTCCTTTATATGTTCTTATGGGATAGTTCCAATTAGTCTTAAAGTGAAAGTTCTTATCTGGTCTTCTATTCTGACTTGTGAGGTTTTGTTTACCCCACTTACCTTCCGCCAGTGTGGTGTTTGGTGCGATCTCTGTTTCGTAATAATCCCAGCATTCTTTCTCTGTTCCGAACTCTTTATCTACTGTACGCTCTACCATTGGTGTCCATGTGAGTACCAACGCAATCCATATTTCAGTCATCTTTTTTCATTCTTTGGTGCCAGATTTCATGTAAACTTATTGTCTGCATTTCACTTACTTCCCTAACACTTTGTGATAGTTCTACGTGAGATAATCTTTTGTGTAACTGAAATCCTATTACCATCCATATTAAAGTGAGCATTAGAATTAGTGCTGTGTTGAACCATGGCTTCATTCGTTCCTTTCTTCCTCTATGACTGTATAAATCGTTCTTGTTCCGTATTCTTCTATGCACCCCTCTAGGTAATCGTACTTATCTAGGGAATCTTCGGATAAAATTCCCCATAGATTTGGGCCGTATCCTACCTTGTACATCTGCTGGACTCTTGACTTTAGCCCCTCTTTTCCGTCTTTGGTTAGTGCCATTTGACTTTTCTTATAAAATCTGTTGCAGTTTTCCTGACAGTTCTGAAGAATTCTTTCGCATCTTTCTTGTTGTCAAAGTGCTTTTCGTGTCTGATGAATCCCTCTTTCCACTTCACGATATAGTGCTGTGGTGGTATGTGTGCGAAAATATCATGCTCAATTATTCCGAACTGATTGACCCAATAGTGTCTCGCAGTCCATGATCTTTGTTTGTACATATAGTTGCAACTCTGATAGCAGTGAAAGTTTTTTCCCCCTACTATTAAAGTTGCATTTTCTGTACCATCTTGTTACCACCAGCTGATATTTTCTCTCATAATTAGAAGAAACAGTATCCCGATTACTACTAGAAACATTAATCCGCTAAAGAATTTTTCTTTAGGACTGAGTGATGTTTGGTCTGATGATTCAGTCCATTCTTTTTTGTTTTGCTTTTTCTCCGTTTCGCTTTGTTCATGGTGATGGAAATTGTACTCGGGCATTTGCCTCCAATTGCTAGTTTTTAAGGAATGCTTCTCTCAAAAGAAACACTCTCTAGTTGTTTTATTCTCCATTCCAAAACACCTATTGCAGTATGTAAATGGCCAGTTCCACAAGGCTCAATGTGCTTTCTTATCTCTTCTATCTCATCCTTGAGTACCAGTATTTTATTTGATATTGAACTCTTCTGCATTTCAACTGACATTAGATTTCCTTTCTTTTTCCTTTAACTCTTGCAGTATTTCATTTAATCGTTTTAATTGCTCAGATGATAGTTTCCTCAATGTTACGATACCGGCTCCGTCAAATCCCATTTTGTAGAGCTCATTATGACCTATTGCTACGTTCATTTTTTCTCACTTAATTCTTCCTTTAAAACCCAATAATATCTTCCATAGGGTAAAGGTGCAGTTCTACAATAATCATAAATTTGTCCATGATACTCAAGAATTCCCCCCTTATCTGTTGTCTTCATATACTTCAATGGGCAATCTTCTGGTGCAGTCACCGCAATCCATGTAACAATCATCACCTGAGCGATGAACATTGCAGTAGTTGTTATAATCATATTTCCTTCACTTCCTCCCTCATGTACAAAAGTTTCAGTTTTCTTTTGCACTCATTTATTTCTTTTCTTACTATAATTCTATCGGAATATGTTTCTACAGATGCAATTTCTTTTTCTAAAGATCTTTGTAGTGCAAGTTCGTATGCAATTTCGGTTTCAAGATCCATCTAATTTACCTTTCTGTTTCATTTCCAGTACTTTCATGATACAATAATTTGTCCATCCTCCGGCCATTTGTGATTGTACTGGATCAAGATCACCTCCCCAACTATCACGAAATGCGGGCCACGGAATGGTTGTTCTCATTTGGTCAAGAACACATCCGCAAACAGTCTGGACTTCATCGGGCCAAAGATCGTTTATTATCGGATGATTCATTCCTTCCATTGTTTTCCAGCACTCATCCACAAATCCGTACACCGCAGCAGATGGGTAGAAAAACATTGGTGGTAGAGTTTTCGTATTGTTGTCGTGTGCCCTCGTACTACTGACAAAAAGAGTGTAAATAAGTAAGGAAAAAACCAGAAGAAAAAACGCAATTCTTTTAAACTGATTGAAAGGATCTATCACGGATACCCCATCTTTTTTCTGTGAAAAAATGTCTCACTATTGAACGATTTGTCGCAGATGTACATATCAAAAAATGGTTTATTTCCCACTTGAAGGTCATGATATTTTGCACCCCACTCAAGTAACTGATCCCTAGTTAATTCGGTGTAATCTGTACCTGAGACACAACCACGGGCAGTCCAGTAAACTATTTTGTTTCCTGCATCATAGAGTTCGTTTATTTCTCTTATACGTTCTGGATAGGGCGTTACATTATTATAATTTACTGGTGTGTCAATATCTTCTTTCCTTAAATCATCTCTATTCTGACATATTGTGCCGTCAACATCAACAAAAATTGTCTTAGGTTTTGGTAATTTCATCTCATCCTTGTATTACAATAATCTGTAAGTTAATCCCAATCCACAATAAAAGTACAGTATCCACTCCAAGAAAAACCGCAAGGATTGTGTGATACCATACCCATCTAGACTCGTATCGTTTATCTCTTTCCAACTCAACTTTGGTCTTCCCTTCCTGTATTCTGGGCAACCAAATATTTTCCCAACCTTCTTTTGCCCTATCAAATAATTTCATTTTTCACCTTTATATTACAGGGTAAATGTGATACTTTATTATGGTATAGATGAATCCTAAAAAGAATATAGTCATACCTATTTCATGTAATCTTTTATTAACACTGAATATCATTGGAGTCATAATACAAAGCATAATGACTCTACCTACTACTTTTAATGATACCAATTCTCCCTTAAAGAATACAAAAAGATTAGCAAGAAGACAAACTTGTAATGTTACTGCTAACCCTATTATAACCTTATGATGTCTATAATAGTATTCTTGTAAATTAACTTCTATTTCATGAGTTTCATCTTCATGTGGAACTACTACTTCACTAACCATAAAGAATAAAAACGGCACAGTAAGATATAATAAAAACGTAAATAAATTCCAGCCCTCGTTAGGAAAATACCCCACATCCCTTAATGGATAAGATGTCCACCAAAACAATATAATAGTAAAAAATGTTATAAAACACATTGCGGTATGTGGCCAATAAAATGAAACATCATCATCTGGATCATCATTATGGTTCTTTGCTAATAATGAACTATACGCTATCATCAATCTTACCATAGACAAACCTAATATCACAAAAGCAATCATTGACAAATGTGAATATGTTACCATCT
>MPLX02093013.1_pt1 | contig 10521 bp, 9 predicted proteins | sample 1617341 | NCBI WGS metagenome assembly MPLX02 (sample SAMN05944804, study PRJNA350692) | marine metagenome | biome: marine; feature: ODZ; material: water; isolation source: 120 m water sample filtered on 0.2 um supor filter | place: Pacific Ocean | collected 2012-04-08 | depth 120m m | reverse complement strand
TTAGCCTAGGACTCTCTGCTTACGTGCAAGCCAGTTCACCCATTCGACGTTATTCAGATCTATTGGCTCATAGACAAGTGGTAGCCCAATTGGAGCAACAACAGCCACTCAGCGAGCATGCCCTTATGCAATATCTTGATGCACTGAATACTCCACTTAAACAGGCTCAACAGATTACCAGAGAAGATCAATATCTCTGGCAACAAGTGTGGTTTATGAATCATCGTGATCAATATTGGCCTGCCTATTTCCTGCGATGGTTAAAACATCAAGATCAGCTTGCACTTGTGCACGTTGAACAAATGGCAATGGATTTCGTTTGTAGGATTAAAGTTCAACGCGATCCTCTACCAGGTCATCCATTGACAATGATAGTTCTATCAGTTGACCCAACAAACAATGAACTACAGCTAGTTGCCAAATAAAACCTATGGGCAACTTTAGTTGAATGAAATAATGCTGAATTTCCCTCAGGCATGAGCTCTAATTACTCTTAACCATGGACCCCATTCGTTAAGCACAGCTAATAGGCATACTTGTTGACGATCACGGCATGATTCCAACCAGTTGTTAACAGCAGGTTCCAGAGTTATTACTGGCAGACATTTATCAGATGTCTCTAATGAGTAAGTTGCGTCTCGGTTGATACGCAGTGATCCACGAAATTCCTGAGCTTGTTTACAAAGAGGCGCTTGATCCGGGAGCGGCAAAGCTCCTAGCTGTCGCTGTCTGTTGAAAACCTCAATCGTGCCATGATGAGTAAGGCAATCAGGCTCAGCCAGGACAGCTTCTTGTGCATTTCGCCATGCTGGATGCCAAGCAGGCCAGTCCCAGATCGGTACGACAGCTGCTGGAGCGATCGGGTCACCTAAAAGGGTCTGCTGAATATCAGCGACTTTCACATCTGCAGGTGCAAGACACTGTCTGAGTGCCAATGCAGCTGCCACACCAGCTGCCTGGCCAAGATTAAATATGATCGGCTGTAAACGTGTAGCTCCATTTGCCATGTGGCTCACGCTGAAAGCTTTGTCAGCCATGAGCAAGTTCTCCACTTGATCACTAAGTAAAGCTCCATAAGGAATGCAAAATGGTGTGCCTGTCCAGCGGCCTCCCCATTGGCAGTTCTTTGGAGCCAAAGGCCAGTCTTCTCCAGGATAATGGTGGTCGTTTGTGTAGTTTCCCACAGCAACACTGGTGCACTTTCCTTGGTTATCTAAGGGCAGTAATCCCCTGCTGGCGCCAGATGAAAGTGGTAGCAGATCATGCTCTACAACGGTAGACATACCTACTAAACGCCGACCCTCACGCCAGTAAGGCATCAAAGCAAGGCTTGGATTAGATCCAGGGAATACATTCCCTGGCACTAACCACCCGTTGCTGATGTTTTGCAAGGCATCAAGAAAGGCCTGGCTGTGACATTGCATGGCTTCAGCAAGTTCATGGCGAATCCAGGGCTGGCTACTGCGCATTCGTTCCAGATCGTGATGCCAGTCATTGCCATTTAGAGGCCAATTAAGCATCACCAATCCGTTGGGTAGACGTCCATAAGTAAGGGTGCGTTCTAAACCGAATGCGTCGGTTGCCTCCTTGAATGGGTGAGGCAATGAACTCGAGACAGCAGGGAGTTGAACTCCTTCGTTCAACTGACCCATAACAACCCATGTAGGAGATTGAACAGGCTGCTTGCTAAAAAAAGGTTCTGTTTCCAAACGAAGAGCAGAAGGCGCGCTCGGCTCACCCCAATATTCCTTAGGTTCCCAACCCCAGCGGTGAGCAATATCCCCTAACGGGAGAGTATCTCCGAGATCACTACCATCGATTAAAAGATCAAAGTGCAGGTGGTATTTCCGTCCTTGCTGCTCAACTTCAAGTGAAACAAGTCGATCTCCATGACGATTCAAGGACTTGAGCTCAACATCCGGCCACCATTCCAGCTCGGCAAGATCATTCATCCAATTTTGTAAAACCTTTTCAGCCAGGCATGGGTTAAAACCAAAGCAACTAACCCAATTCTGGTCCAAACCACTCGGCTCTATAGCCGCCATGTCACGTAGGAAGGCACCCCATATGCCTGTTTGCCAACAACTAAGTTCATTACCATCAGGTGCTGCCACCCCTGCTGCACTAACCATCCCTCCCACCCATGGCCCGGGAGTAAGTAGCAAAGTTCGAATTCCGAGTCGCGCTGCTTGAACAGCAGCTGCCAAAGCTCCAGTACCTCCACCCCAAACCACAAGCGGCAGCGCATCTTTCGGAATTGTCGTAGAGGTAAAGGTGTTCATTGCTGATGACATTGAAGTCTTGAGTGCTGAATTCGAACCAATAGAGTGTGACCACTTAGAAAGCTAAAGTGATTAGATATTAAATGGTCCTTGAACAGGTAATGATTATAGATGAGAGCAATATTAACCACCCTCTTAAAAAAACAAACGCACGTTTTGAATCGACCTCGTATTGGAATAATCTACAAGAAGTGAGTTTGGTATAAAGTCTCATCAAAGTCTAATCATTAAGGCGACAACTAAATAGTTTTAGTGCTTTAATGAGCAAGACTAATATCTGTGAAGGTTGAATTAAAATAAGGCCCCCCATTAATTAAGATCAGGCGAGTTTATAAGCAAATAGTTTACCTTCAGGTTGATGTTACCAATTTCGAGCATCTAAAGCATGCTATGGGTCGAAAATATTTAAATTGTTCAAATTGCTATTAAAAGCGACTTTTATGAGTGAAGATAGAAGAGCATGCTAAAAAGGAGATGCTCTCTTGAGCATCTCATGCCAAAACATCACAAGGCCCTGATGCGCCTTAAGATTAAATAGTGCGTCAGCCAAAGCCAGCAGTTGAAGTGTTCTGAGCTACACACACCAGCCCTGATCGGATGGCTGATGGATAAACATGAAATACAGAGTGGTTTTATGTCGTTCGGATCCGGCCGCTCTCCACTACAGCATATTTACTCACACTGATGACCTATACCCTTACGACACCTCTCTATTACGTCAATGACAAGCCCCATTTAGGGAGCACATATACGACTGTGGCTTGTGACGCACTTGCTCGTTTTCAGCGAATGGAAGGTGATCAAGTCCTCTTCGTTACAGGAGTGGATGAACATGGTCAGAAGATTCAACGCACTGCAGAGGCTCTGAAGGTCACTCCACAAAAGCACTGCGATCAAATCACCACGAGATATCTAGATCTTTGGGCTCGTTGGAGGATAACAAATGACCGTTTTATTCGTACTACCAGCTCACGTCACCAAACTCTCGTAACTAAATTCTTTGAACGTGTAGTGAGGTCTGACGATGTTTACCTTGGTAGACAAAAAGGTTGGTATTGTGTTGGGTGCGAAGAATATAAAGATGAAACTTCAGAGGCTAGCCAGCCCATCTGTTCCATACATAGAAAACCTCTTGAATGGAGAGATGAGGAGAACCTCTTTTTTCGCCTTTCACGCTATCAATCGAAAATAGAAGAATTAGTCTCTCAAGCTAATTTTATTTCACCAGAGAGCAGACGTAACGAAGTAAGGAATTTTGTAGCACAAGGCCTTAGGGACTTTTCAATTTCAAGAGTAGATGTGTCTTGGGGTTTACGTGTTCCTGGCTACCCAAACCACACTTTCTATGTGTGGTTTGATGCCCTTCTTGGTTACTTAAGCGCCTTACTCGATGATGGAGGACCAGTTGAATTAGAGAGACTTGATGATTGTGGCTGGCCAGCCACTGTTCATGTTATTGGCAAGGATATCCTTCGCTTTCATGCAGTCTACTGGCCTGCAATGTTAATGTCCGCCAAGCTGCCATTACCTAAACTTGTTTTTGGTCATGGATTTCTTACGCGCGAAGGCTTAAAAATGGGAAAATCTCTTGGGAATGTTCTTGATCCTGAAACATTAATTGAACAATGTGGCTCTGACGCTGTCCGCTGGTATCTATTACGTGATATCAAATTTGGTCAAGATGGTGATTTCCAGCAACAACGCTTTATAGATCTTGTAAATAACGACTTGGCAAATACAATTGGCAATCTCCTAAACCGCACATCTTCAATGTCCAGGAAATGGTTCGGTGAGGTAATCCCTTCACATTTTACAAGAAAAGCAGAACCTCATACCCTTGCAATTGCCGCAGAATCAACAATTATCATCGTCCGTCAAGCAATGCCTTTAATGGATTTTCAAAGTTCAGCAGAGGCTATTCTTAATCTTGCCATTACCGCAAATGGTTATCTAAACGACACTGCACCTTGGAGTCGAATGAAACAACCTGGAAATGAGGCAGAAGTCGCAGATGATCTATATGCAGTACTAGAGGCTTGTCGTCTCGTAGGGCTATTACTTAACCCTTTAGTGCCTTCATTAAGTGAACGCCTACTCGAACAATTAGCCGTTAGTACTAATTACAAAAGCTGGCATTCAAGCTTGAAATGGGGTTTACTGCAAAGTGGATCTCTATTGCCAGAGCCCTTACCTATTATGCAAAAACTCGAACTTTCTGTCCCGCTCTAATGCTCTCGAGTCAACTGCGGCTAAGTTTTCTATCCGGATTACTTTTAATCATGATTGCATCAGGCTGCCAGGAAAAGCCAGAAGATAAACGAGTCGATACGCCACCTCCATTTGTATTCAAATCATTAGAACTTCGCCAGAAACGTGCTAATGGCGAGCAAGATTGGGATCTAAAGAGTCCACTTGCTAGTTATGAGTTGGGGCGTAGAGTTGTACGAGCCGAATACCCTAAAGGTATTCTATATAACAAGAATCAGCCTTCTTTTGAAATAAGTGCCCGAAATGCTACTGTCATAAATGATGGAGAGATAGTTATCCTAGAAGGAGATGTAAGAATACAGCAACTTGTTGGAGAGAAAGTATTAATAACTGGAGATAGGTTACGTTGGACGCCTAAAGACTCACGTATGTTGATAGATCAGGATCCTCAGGCCTTAAATGATACCTCAAGAATCAAGGCTCAAACTGCTGAATTTCACCAATCAAGCCAAGAACTATTTTTCAAGGGTCCGACTCAACTGCATCGATGGAAAGAAGAACGTAATAGCAATAAGGAGCCAAATACTGAGATAAAAGGCATGAATGGAATATGGAATTTAGAGAATGGCAACTTTAAGGCTTCAGGGCCAATTAGTGGAAGACGACGTGTTGACAAAAGTCAGCAAGCACAAAAACTGACTGCAGCTGGATTAGATGGTAACTCTAAAAAGGCCTACCTCGATTTATTAAACCCAGTCTTACTAATCTTGCCAGATAAAAACGCAATTTTACAGGCAAAGGATACTCGCTGGTATTATAATCGGGATAAGATTATAAGTAATCAACCTTTTCTTGCCAAACAAGAAAATTCTACTTATAGAGGAAAGGGTTTTGAAGTGGATCTTTCAAAAAAAACTGTTGAAGTAACTAATGATTGTGAAATCAACCAACCAGGGGATAAACTCATAGCCCAAAAATGCTTCTTGAATTGGTATACAGAGAAGGTACGTGCAAAAGGTTCTGTTGTGCTCAATAGAGAAGCTAACAATCTAATAACTCATAGTGATGAACTAAATGGTCGGATTGGGAATGACGGCACTGTTATTTTTTCCTCTCCTGGTTCATCCGTCAAATCACAACTTACTATAAATAGAGAACAAAGGAAAAGTAGTTCAGCCTCTAAGTCTTCTCATCCAATTGAGTTCTGAGTCGTTTAGACCATCCAATTAGCCAAAGCTCATCAGATCGACTGAAGCATCGTTCCGACCATCCGCCAAGTATGACCCAACCATAGGTAGCTAGTGGATACACCATTACAGCTGGTAGGTTGTTGACAATTGGATCAAATTCAACTCTGCCGGGGAAGAGTGTTGTATTGACAAGCGAGATCAAATCACCTTTATTTCTTGCTTGATCACATATTTGTCCTGGCACAAAAATACCCTCAGCCAGAATTCCTCGACTAAGAATTATTTTGTTATCCCAATAGACCACAATTACTGCTGCAGGAGTTGCGGTAAGCAACAGATGACTCCCCCAGGCAAGCTCTGTGCGCAAATCATCACTGAGACCTTCAGCCAGATCAAATGCTTGCTTCCCCTCAAGATTTTTTCTACTGGGGGTCGTTGGCGACGCCTGAGTCCATAAAGCTGCTACAAGCATTAGCCCAACTGCAGCAACACCAGCCAATACTTCAGCTCGCTGGAAGCTTGGTGTTACCAGTTCCACAGTAAGTGAATTGATAACTGCCATTAAGAGGACGAACACTCCTGAAAACAGTGAGATGCGCGCAGCAGTTGGCATCGAATGAAGAATTTATGATGTCAGATTCACCTACTCTTGCTCAAATAGGTGTCAATAGACCAGTTTTTTATGAACAAGACAGAAGCCTTTGCAGCTCTAGCACTCGCCGCAGTGGCTTGTGATGGTGTATTTGGACGAGATGAAGCCCGTGCTCTTCGACAGCAGCTTGAATTCAGATATCCCTATCAGGAGCTTGGAGAATCAGCCATGATCGCCCTATTCGACCAATTGCTAAGCCAGCTCCGAAAAGACGGTGTCAATGGACTTATCAGCCAAGCACTACCTGCACTTTCACCGCTGCAACAAGAAACAGCGTTAGCTGTGTCAGCCCAGTTAATCCATTCTGATGGTGAGGTTTTAGAGCAAGAAGCCTTATTTCTCAATGAGCTTGCCTCCAAAATCGACTTGCCTTCCGAGCGAGCAATGATGGTGATTCAGTCGATTTCTGCGTTAAATCGAGACAGTCTGCTCAACTAAGGTAAAAATAGATTATTAAGACGTTGACATGCTGAAGTCTGTTATGAAGCCGACTCGCTTTTTTGCTTATCTGATCAGCATCATCTTGGTCTTGACCCTCGTGGTGCCAAGCGCTAGTGCCATAACTGCTAAAGACTTTCCTGCTGCAAGGCCGGAAAAGCATGTTGTCGATTCAGCTGCTGTACTCAGCCGTGTAAGCAGTTCTCAACTCGAAAGCCGTCTTGATCAGATCGGTAAGGGCCAACTTGATGCACGTCTAATCACCTTACGCAAGCTTGATTATGGTCTATCCCTAGCCAACTTCGGTAATAGCTTGATCGAACGATGGTCATTAAGCACAAACCATGAAGATCTGCCCTTGCTATTGATGGTGATAGATGCACAGAACAAACAAGCTGTTGTAGTAGCTGATTTAGCACTTAGCAGCCAATTACCGGATTCAATTTTGCAGAGTGTAGGCCGCACAACAATGAACAAACCATTAGTAGAAGGAGAGCGATACCAACAAGCCTCCTTCGATGCACTTTCACGATTAAAAGTTGTGCTGGATGGGGGAGATGATCCAGGTCCACCAATTGAAGCTTTTAGCGCTATTAAGCAGACCAATATCCCAACTCAAGAAGAAACACAAAGCAGCAATGCGCTTGTATGGGTCGTTGTGCTGATGGTCGTTGGCACCATCGTTCCAATGGCCACCTGGTGGGTTTTTTCCCGTTGATCTGATCAATTATGACCCTAAGAGACTGGATTGGAACTTTCAGGGAGGCCAGCTCAGAAGATTTAAATAATGATCTAGAACGAGGCTATGAAGCAGCACTTCTTATACAGACTCTCGAACTTGAGTATTACGATGACCGTCCCATACGTTTAGATCTAGAAATATCAGTTCCACGTTCGCTGCAAGCAACCATTCTGCGTAAATTTAGAGCTGCATTAAAAGTATGTCGCTCAACCTACGAATCGATAAAACCAAATATCAGCCAACTTGACAGTCAGGAGTATCGCAAATATCAACTTATAGAGACAATAGTCAATCGCTACACCTCAAAGCGTAGCGAGAATCCACCTGTCATGAGTCGGGCACCAGACCCACTTCCGCGTTCACTCCTTGGCGTTGTAGATAATGTACGACGTCAACTAGACCCAACATCTGAAGCTACTTTGGTTGCTGGTTTTCGCCGACGCCGTGACTCCACATTGATATCACTTAAGATTATTTTGCTATTAATCCTGGTTCCGTTACTTATCCAGCAAGTTAGCCGAACCTATTTGATTACACCTGCCGTTGATCGCTTTGCTCCAGAGCTTCCATTCCTTAGTTATCCAAAACCTCAATTAGAAGAACAGGCTGTTGAGAAACTACGATTATTTAAAGCAGAAATTGAATTCGACGCCCTGCTTAAAGGAGATAACATTCCTAGTCAAGAAGACCTTCAGCAAGCTCTGGCACAAAAAGCTGAGCTTCTAAAAGAAGAAGCTGATGCTGAAAGCACCCATGCTATAAAAAACATACTTGCAGACTTCGCCGCACTTATTGCCTTTGTAATGGTTTGCATAATCAATCAAGATGAACTCAGGGTACTTAGAGGATTCCTAGATGAAGCAATTTATGGATTAAGTGATTCCGCCAAAGCTTTTGCCATAATCCTCTTTACCGATATGTTTGTTGGATTCCACAGCCCAGAGGGTTGGACAGTATTATTAGGTGGTATCGCAAATCATTTTGGATTCCCTGCACGTGAAAACTTTATACTCTTGTTTATTGCCACATTCCCAGTTGTCCTTGCAACAATCTTTAAATACTGGATCTTCCGTTATCTTAATCGCGTTTCTCCATCATCAGTTGCGACCTTGCGTGGGATGAATGGTAGTGGTTGAAGATATTCCACATTGCAATGGAATAATCCTGATTTCAGGACCATCTCGTGGAGGTAAAAGCCGCTGGGCAGAGTACTTACTCAGCGGATATGAATCTGTGAGCTATATAGCAACTTCAGCCAAGCGTGAGCATGACCCCGATTGGGAATATAGGGTCCGACTACATCGAGAGCGCCGTCCAGAACATTGGACAGTATTTGAAGCCAGCACTGATATTGTTGATGTTATCAATAATATTCCTTCATCAGAAGCCGTTTTAATTGATTCCTTAGGTGGTCTAGTTGCGTACAACTTGGATCAATCATCCAATCAATGGGATCTTCTTGTTGATGACTTAATCCAAACTCTTCGTCAGCACGTACGCACTATTCTGATAGTAATTGAAGAAACTGGTTGGGGCGTTGTCCCCAACACTGCAAGTGGATGCCTTTTTCGAGATCGCCTTGGCAAGATGGCACAGGATCTTGAAGCATATTCAAATGACAGCTGGCTCGTCATACAGGGTCGGGCAATCAACCTCAAGCTCATCAGTATATCTGTACCATGAGCTTGCCGGGCGATATCTCAGCGCTCCGTATAGCGTTATTTGAACCAAGAATTCCACCAAATACCGGAAATATTGCCAGAACCTGTGCAGCCCTTCGCTTGCCATTGGCGTTAATTGAGCCGCTTGGATTCAGCCTAAATGACCGCTACCTTCGCAGAGCTGGCCTAGACTATTGGCCGCACGTGACACTTTCAGTTCATGCTGATCTGGATGAGTTTCGCAAAACCATGGCTTCCAACCAACGCTTGATTGGTTGCAGCAGTTACGGAGGTACGCCGCTACCTTCTATGCGGTTCCGTTTTGGTGATGTATTGCTTTTTGGTCGTGAAGACACAGGTCTTCCAAATCTGGTTCGTCTGCAATGTGATCAGATCACGACCATTCCGATGCCTGGAGCAGCAAATGATGATGGGCAAGGAGGAGTAAGAAGCTTGAATTTATCTGTGGCTTGTGCGCTTGTTAGCTATGAGGCAGGCAGGCAGATCGGTACTTGGTGAGCAATCCGCTGTCACACCCCCTTGCCAAATCCATGCGTGATCAGTTAACTTCTGCCGGACTCTAAGGCAAAACAGCTTCTTGGAGCTTCCTTTCACATAACTCATAATTAAATGAAGCTCCAGTTGCTGATATCCGCTATAGCCGCACCAGCTCTTGCGCTAGTCACAATTCAATCATTACCTTGTCATGCAGAAAGTAGTTTAAAACCTACGCAGAAAAGTAGATTAATAACATCTAATAATCATATATGGGTAAAAGTAATCGAGCCGATATCAATAGAACAGCTTGCACTAAAAGTAGGTGTTTCTCCAGATCTTCTATCAGAACTTAATGATAAACCATCATCTGTAGCACTGAAGGTAGGAATATGGCTTGTCTTGCCAGAATCAACTCGAGATAATTTGGCACAGATCAACTCCCTAAACTCAGCAGATTTGCGTAAAAGTCTACCTCTATTAACCCCTCCTGATCCTACAATAAGATTGTTGCAGGAACGCAGTGATGATCTCAATAGTGCCAACTCCCAAATTGAAAAAAATGACACAACTGATCTTTTGACGCGAAGTGCTGGCCTGCAGATCACTAAACTTAAAAGTAAAAAAGTAATTTTCAACACCAAATGCTCACTTGCCTCTCCATGTAATTGCACAACCTGTACCAACTTGAAGACTTCTGCAAGTACAGCCGATCTGCTGAATAGCAAATACAACATCTTGGACTTGGGTGGCTTTGATAGCTACATCTGGCCTACTAAGGGTGTATTCACATCAGGCTTTGGCTGGAGGTGGGGTCGTATGCATCAAGGAATAGACATAGCAAATAGAACTG
>MPLX02149670.1_pt1 | contig 10523 bp, 10 predicted proteins | sample 1617341 | NCBI WGS metagenome assembly MPLX02 (sample SAMN05944804, study PRJNA350692) | marine metagenome | biome: marine; feature: ODZ; material: water; isolation source: 120 m water sample filtered on 0.2 um supor filter | place: Pacific Ocean | collected 2012-04-08 | depth 120m m | reverse complement strand
GTTCCGACATGCGAAGGGCCGACGATATCGACGCCGCACGCGAAGAGTTCGGGATCGCGTGTCAATCCTGCGAGTGTGGCATACCCACCATAGGAGCCACCCATGATCGCAACCCGTTTCGGATCGGCGATGCCCTGTTCAACAGCCCATGCGACTGCGTCGTTGAGATCGTCCTGCATCTTGCCGTACCACTCGCGGTTGCCGGCATTGACGAAGTTCTTGCCAAAGCCGGTCGAACCCCGGAAGTTGGGGCTCAATACGGCGTAGCCGCGGTCGGCGAGCCATTGGTGATAGGGGTTGTAGCCCCAGTAGTCCCGCGCCCAAGGGCCGCCGTGGACAAACAGCACCATCGGAAGGTTCTTGCCGTCCGATCCCTCGGGAACCGTGAGATACGAGGGCATCGTCAGGCCATCTCGCGTAGGGATCTCTACGCCCTTCATGGACGTCAGCGCCGCGCCCTCAAGTGCGGGCCACGTAGTGAACAGGAAGGTCCCTTGCTGATTGGGGCGATCCCATAACCAGTATCGAGGTGGCCCATTGTCGCGGTTGTAGGCGACGATCCATTTGGAGTTGTCCTTGGTGCGGCTGGCGATACCGAAGTCGCCCTGATCGAGTTTCTTCAGGGCTTCGATGTCTTTGGCGATGACCTCGTCAAGAATGTGCCACTCGGGCTTGAGGTAATTGACCGTGATGGCCTCGGGCTCATAGGTGTCCGGGTTGACGATGCCGCCGGATACATCAGCCTTGTCAGATTCGAACACGACATGCGGCGATTCGGCGCCGCCCTGGCGAGGCTCCCACCACACGAGCGCAGCCTTGTCTCGACCAAGCGAGGAGGCGCCGTACAACTTGGTGCCATCCTTTGAGAATCCTGACACGTTGGTCGTCATCATCTCGTCCGACGGGATGGTCATGAAGTGGTACCACTCCTTGCCATTAAGATCTCTCATCTCCATGATGAGCGCGCCGTCATCGTCCATGCTCGCGCGGCCCCGGACGTTCCAATCGTCGTCCAAAGTGAATCCGAGATACCCATCATTCTCCTGAACCAGTGTCCGCTCGCCGGTGCGGGTATTGACGCGATAGACATTCATGAACTGCGGATTCACATCATTCATATTGACGATGACTTCGTCCGGTCGGTCGCGTGAGGTGTCTGCAATACTTGCTCGCGCACCATCGACTGGTGTCAAATCGCGAATCTTGGCATCGTCGATGTCCACCGAAAAGACGTGGTAATTTTCGTCACCACCCTTGTCTTTGGTGAAAAGCAATTGCTCTCCATTCCATGCCCAGTGAAGGCTGCCGATTGGCCGATCGGTGTATGTGGTCAGTGAACGCGCGTCTCCCCCATCGAGCGGCTGCACCCATGCATTCATCACGCCGTCAACCGGCGCGCGGAAGGAGAGCATCGTGCCATCAGGGCTGATCTGCACGGAGGATCGCTCCGGGTTGCCAAAGAGCACTTCGCGAGGAATGAGATTGGCTGTCGGCACGGGGGCAGCGGCCTCGTCGGCCGTGGCCGCAATCGCAGTGAGCATCATGGTTTCAAACAACATGGGGCCGGACTCCTCTTCATTGGTGCTGGGCATGTGTTGGGTCATGTGGAACCGCACATTGTGACCGAAATCGCAGAAACGTGCGATGTGGGCCAACCGAAACGGTGCTTCACTGGTCCCCTTGTTCGGATTCGCCCCTTTCAACCAGACCCGATCTAGTGGGCCACAGGACACTCGCCAGCGGCCGCCTTGGCCTGATCAATGCCAAATGGAGCGATCCAGAGTTGGCTGCCGTCGCCGCCCTGCTGGCTGGTCCAGATCATGAGTGTGCCTTCGGCGTTGAATGCAGGAAGGCCGTCGAAGCCGGCAATCTCGGTGATGCGGCGCTTTCCGGTGCCGTAGCGGGCCGGTTTGCCCACGCCACCGCCTTTCTGGGCCTGAACCTCATACACCTCGTAGTTGTCATGCCCGGCTTCGCTTGTCGCATACACAAGACGGCTGTTGTCGGGATGCCAGAAAGGCGCCCAATTCACGTGTTCGTTGTTGGTGAGTTGGATCTCTTCATCGAGTCCGATCATCGTCCCGGCATCATTGAAGGCGAGTTCGCCCACAAACACCTGCAGCAGGTTGTCGCCGTTGCGGTCGGAGCGGTAGGTGATGCGTTTACCGTCTGGCGAGAAAAAGGGGCCGCCGTCGTATCCGGGGGCGCCGACGACGAGGTGCCGCTCGCCGGTCTTCATGTCGCGGATGTAGATGTCGCCATCGCCTGTTTCGTGTGAGGTGTACAGCAGATGTCTTCCATCTGGACTGATGGAGCACTCTGCTTGATAGAAATCGGTATCACCTTCAAGCGGCGTCAGCGTGGGGGGGAATTCGCCATCAATACGGGTTTCCACGATTCGCATTCGTGGCGGATAGGACCATTTGTACTTGCCGCTTCCCCGCTGGTATCCCGGCACATCACCACCACCGGGCTCGGTCACGGTACTCGCGAAGATCACCTTCCGGGGGTCGGTTGGGTGGAACCAGCCACAGGTGTTTGCGGAGCCATCTGGCGTGAGTTTGCGAATATTGTCCATCCGCCACGAGCCATTCTGATGGTGGAGATCTCCGAGATACATCGCGTAGATCTCCTCGGGCTCCTCGCCCTCGGCAGGCACTTCCACCGCCTGAAAGATCACCTTCGCGCCGTCTGGAGAGATATACGACTCACCGGCCTTCACGAACTGATCGCCGAAGGTCAGTTGTACGGGCACGCCGAGTGCGCCACCAGCAGCGGATGACGAAGCCGCCGCGTGAGCAGTCCCGCCACCTTGGTGCGAATACTCTTGGGCTACAGGATCGGGGCAGATCAGGGCAAGAATAATGGCGATGGTGTACATGTCCGACTCCTCAGAGAGAACAGGGCATTCTATCTGACACGACCACGGTAGGATGATGCCGTGGATCCGGTTTCACTGATTATCGGGGTGCTCATCGGGGCCGTCATTGGCTCGGTGGTCATGTACGTGGCCCGCCGTGGTGGAGGCGGTGGCGAAGCCATCCGCACCTCGGTGGAAGCAAAGATGATCGAAGCCGACCGCGACTCGATTCGGGTTGAACTCGAAGCCGAGCGGGAGGCCCGGCAGGAGGCCGATCGAAAGGTAGCGACGCTCACCGAGCGGGAGCAGAATCTCAACAAGCAGTTCGAGCAGCAGAGGGCAAGCATCGAAGAGATGCGGAAGCAGTTGCTTGAGACCTTCGATGCCTCCAGCCGCAAGGCGCTGCAAGACAACAGCGAGCGGTTCCTACAGCAAACCGTCGAACGGCTCAAGCCGCTTCGCGAACAACTCGAACAGCAGAACAAGTTCGTTCGCGAACTGGAGAAGTCCCGCGCCGAAGCCTACGGCGACATGGGCAAAGCCATCGCACAGATGATGGAGACGCACAAGGATCTGCGGAGCGAAACGAGCAGACTCACCACTGCCCTGCGAAGGCCCGATCAGCGTGGCAAGTGGGGCGAAGTACAACTGCGACGCGTCGTCGAACTCGCTGGCATGACCGAACACTGTGATTTTGTCGAGCAACCGACTATCCACGGCGATGAGTCGAGCCAACGGCCCGATCTGATCGTGAACTTGCCGGGAGGCGGTCGGATCGTGGTAGATGCCAAGACGCCACTCGATGCGTATCTCGACGCCATCGATGATGAAACGACCCGAGATGTCCGACGAGCCGCGCATGCCGATGCGATGCAGGGGCATTGGAAAACACTTGCAAAGAAGTCCTACTGGGAGAAGGTCGCCGGATCACCCGACCTTGTGGTGATGTTCATTCCGGTCGAGTCGGCACTCATGGCGGCGATGGATCTCAAACCGACCATGCACGCCGACGCAATGGCTGAACATGTACTGATTGCCACCCCCACCCTGCTGGTTGGGCTTCTGCGATCGATTGCGTTCGGTTGGAGGCAGGAAGCACTTGCCGAAAACGCGCGTGAGATTGCTGCCGTTGGCAAGGAGTTGTATGAACGGCTCAGTACGTTCGTCAACCATCATGCGACCGTCGGGAAGCGTCTTGAGAGTGCGGTCAAGGCCTACAACGAGTCCGTCGGCTCACTTGAGCGACGGCTGCTCGTATCGGGGCGGCGGCTACACGAACTCGGTGTACAAGGCGAGGAGATCGAACAAATCACTCCGGTCACGCTCGCGCCACAACTGCCGGCATCGGCGGTCGAGCCAAGCCCTTCGGACGCGTGAACCTCGGCTTGCTCAGGAGGCAAGCATCGATTCGAGCTTCGCTCGCAGCACCGTAATCACTGACTCGGTGTCATGTTCAGCGATCTGAATCGCCCACTCGCCCTTCTCGCGTCGCTTCTCAAGCGTGGCGACGTCATCGAGACCATCGTGCCAATTGTCGATCTGGTCGGCGAGTTTGATCGCACGCGCTTGCCACGGACCATCGGCGAGTTGCTTGACATAGGCGGGCTCGCGAATGTCCTCTCGCAGCCGCATGTCCTTGGTCATGAGCGCCACCCAATCCGCGACGTCTTCGCCACAGGCTTCGAGAATGTCGTCGTAGTCAATGGGGCTGTCTTCGATGACGTCGTGCAGGAATCCTGCGGCCATGAGTGATTCGTCCCCACCGGCTGAGCCAAGGAGCACCGCCACCCTCGCCGGGTGCTGGATGTACGGCGTCCCATTCTTGCGAGCCTGCCCCTCATGGGCCTCTGCCGCCATTGCCGCAGCGCGGCAGACGAGTCCCCAGTCTCCATCGAATTGATGCATCAGATGACCCACCCTTCACCTGGCGTCAGCACCCGCACTTCCGCGGAAGCGGGCTTGAAGTCGGCGACATCGACATGAATCGGTGGCCACGTGTCGTAGTGAATGGGTACGACAACCGGCGCGCCGATCAAGTCGGCGGCTCGCGAGGCAAGGCCCGGTCCCATGGTGAATCGATCCCCGATCGGTATGAGCGCCACATCCGGCTTGTAGATCTCGCCGATCAGAGCCATGTCGCTGAACAGCCCTGTATCACCACAGTGGTAGATGGTCTTGCCACCAATGCACAGGATCAGTCCACACGGCATGCCCATGTACCGCCCCTGATACGACGAAGAATGGAAAGCCTGCGTAAAGGCGATCCAGTTGCCGCTGCCAAGATCGATGCGGCCACCCGGATTTCCCGGCTCAACCAGATCGTGACCCTGTTCCTGTACGAAGTTCGTGATCTCGAATGCGCCAATCACCGGAGCGGCGTTGGCTTTGGCAATCTCGATGGTGTCACCGAAGTGGTCTTCATGACCATGAGTGAGCGCCACATGGGTACATCTCACGTCGCCCGCTGCCATGGGCGCCATTGGATTGCCACTGAGGAAAGGATCGACGGCGATGGTCATCTCGCCATCGCTCATCAGGAATCCACTGTGTCCAAGCCATGTCAAATCAAGCGTCATGTCCTGCTCCTTGGCACCCAATTCCCGGGAAGATACCGGAATCACCAGGTCCGTCCCGCTCGGATTCCAACTGGCCAACAAACAGTTCGGGTCTCCGAGCCCCAAGCACGTTTCAGGTCAGACTCAATCACCGCAATCGCGTCGCCGTCTCCTCGCTCAGCCACCACATCGACGGCAGACCACGTTCGCAGATATCCCAACATGCCATCGACCGTCCAGCTCGCCTGGTAGTCAGGCACCTCCACATCCAGCGCTTTGAATGGAAAGGATAGATCCGTATAACGCGTGTCGATGTGCTCGCGACCAGCATCCCAGCATCCCTTGAGCACATCGAAGTACAGATGATCTATGACGGCATCAACCTCCGTACTCACGCGTGGTCGGTCGTAGCACCAAAGTGCCACAACGGCATCGGGTGCCGCCACCCGACGTGCCTCTTCGACAAAGACGCTCATGTTGAACCAGTGTGACGCCTGTGCGACCGCGATGAGATCCGCCTTCCCATCACCAAGTGAACACCGTGACGCATCTCCCACTTCGAATCGGACTCCTTTGATCGCCGGTGCCTGTGCAATGGCTGCTGGTGCTGGATCAGTCGCGAGTACCGAATCGAACGCACTGGCAAGAAACGGTGTTACCTGCCCACTGCCGCACCCGGGTTCCCAAACCTGCTCGTGATTTCGGCACAACGAAGCGATCTTGCGGATGAGCTCCGGTGGACAACTGGGGCGATATGCAGCGTATCCCTCAGCCACACGATCGAATCGCTCGTGGATGCGTTCGGACATCAATCCAACCTGACCCGCAACCAATCGTGAAGATCTCGAAGCGACGAGAACACTGGTTCATCCGAATCGACGATGTCGGCGATGTTGCGGCCTTGGTCGCCTTCGAGTTGTACACCGATAAACGGTATCCCTGCGGCAATAGCGGCATCTCGATCAAATCTCGTGTCGCCCACCATCCAAGCGGATCCCCCGCCCAGATGATCAACCGCCTCCCGAAGCGGCGATGGATCGGGCTTGAGCGGCCTGTGTGATTCAGCGCCAAGCAACCCATCCAGATGCCTGTCGATGCCAAGTGACTTCACGATCTGCGCCGCAAACGAAGTTGGCTTGTTCGTCACGATGGCAACCTTGATCGGCGATGCTGCCAGCCACGAGAGCATGTCTTCTCCGCCATCAAATACGCTCGTGTGCTGCGCGCAGCATCTACGGTAATGACCACGAAACACTCTGATGGACTCCTCGTGGTCACCTGGATCTGCCACGCCATCGTCGTCATCGGTCAGCGCCCGGTGCATGAGCGTCGAAAGCCCGCGACCCACCCAACTGCGCACCCGCGCGACCGGCACCTCCGGCATTCCAAACGACGTACGCATGGCGTTGACTGCTGTGGCAATGTCTGGAACCGAGTCAATGAGCGTGCCGTCGAGATCAAAGAGCACGATGTCCGGCAATCGCGTGTTCATCCGTCACCCTCAATGCTCGAAAATGCGCCCATCGCAGCACCTTCCCCCATGATGGACCGCTGCCGCACTGAACTGATGAAGACCAGCAGCATGCCGCCAGCGCAGATCCAGAACCACATTTGCGGCTCGTTGCCGATCACGGGCGCCAATACTGCAAACGCAAGGGCTGAGCCGCCCATGGCCAGATAGGTCATGAAGTTCGCTGTGCCAACGGTTCTCGCCCGAAACGAGGGGACGGGCATGTGCTGCAGCATCGCAAGAATCGGAACGACGTAGAAGCCTGCAAAGACGCCGAGAACTGCAAGCAGGATGATCACTCGAAGCCATGTCGATGGCACAACGGCGAGCAACACAAAGGACACGGTCATACCCAATGCGCCAATCGGAACAAGGCCCGCGCGGATGCCGTCCCTCGATACGAACCCGGCAACGAGCCCTCCGATGCCAATACCAAGACCGGGCGCGGCCAACATGGCACCAGCGGCTGTGTCGGTGAGTTCCAACAGGCCCCGAAACTGCGGAATGATGGTAATAACGAGCGAGCCGACGGCATAGAACCAACACCACGCCAAGGTTGTGTTCATCAGCGGCGTGCCACGAATCCGCGACAGAACCCGGGTGTGCGCGGTGAATGTCCGAAACGACAATTGCAATTCGGGATCCGCCGGGGGAATCTTGGGAATCGCCAGGGAACTCAGCAGCCCGATGACAGCGACGCCAATCATCGTGAGTCCAAGTATCACTGGCCCGATTCCAAGCAAATATCCAGCAACGGCCATACCCAGAATGATGGCGATGTTGGTGAGCAGGCTGAGCAACCCGTTCGCCCACGCCAATCGCTCGACTGCGACCAGATCCGGCACCGATCCGTACTTGGCCGGGCTGAAGAAGGCACTTTGCGCCGCAAGCAGTATGAAGAAGCCGCTGGTCACCCACATGCTTTGCATCCAAAGACCGGTTGTGACGCCTGCTGCGAGAAAGACCTCGGCGATTCGGGTCCACACGATGATGCTGCGTTTGCTGCGGCGGTCGGCGAGTTGACCGGTCACGCCAAGCAGCAGAATGAAAGGCAGATAGAGCATGACTGTGATCCAGCCGGTACCGCCCTCGCCCAGTTCGCCGCCCCACATGCCGCCAGCAGCCACACTGAGCAGTAGGCCGCCACGAAGCAGGTTGTCGTTGATGGCGCCGCACGACATCGTGGTAAGCAGTGCGATGAAGCCAGCACGGGCGGGGGGCGGATTGTGCTTGGCTGCCGGGTCCATGAAGGCGCAGCATACTTCGCCCGCACAACCCGAACGGAGTCGATGGCAAGAAGGTGTTCTTTCCATTCCGCCTTGGAATGCGGTGATGAGAATGAGACAATCGTGCATACAACCTTCGGCCACGATCGCCGAATACAACTCAACAGGAGGTGTCCATGGCCGACATCACAGCGGCATCGAATAACGCCATCCCAACGGCTTATGAAGTGGCATTTGACCGCACGGTCATGAAACTCAGTGAAACACTTCAAAGCAGAATCCGCAGATGCAGGGCCATTTTGGTGCGATCCCGCCCGATGATTCAGTTGGGCGGACTGTGTATCCAGACGGAAATCGAAACGCTGTTCGAGCAGGCGCAACCATGCGTATGGCGGTTTCGGTCACAGTCGGTTCACATCATCGGGCATGCATCCCATGACGAAACACGCGCTGTGCGGAAGTGGGGCGCCGATCGGCGGCGACGGTTCGTCGATCCAGATGGGCCGCGGATGTTGCCTGTGCTCGAGACGCTGAAGAGTGTGCTTGAATCCGGACGGGAAGGGCGGGATTTTGTGTTATTGGGGCGGGTACCCGTATTGGTTGGGTGATGAGGGCCGGCCGGCTGAGCAGAAGAGCAGCACGCCAATGGCAGGCTCTGTGCGACGAGCGATGCTCGCCGCACTGGGCTCGGTGGGACTCGAACCCACACGTTCCTTTGGAACTGCGGCTTTTAAGGCCGCTGCGTCTGCCAATTCCGCCACGAGCCCACGGCAGTGTACGGGTGGATATGCTTCTTCGTCAGTCATAAGGAATCCACCCCCATGCGTCTTCCCGCCCTTGTCGTGCTCGCGAGCATCGCCACCCCATCGTTGGTCACCGCTCAAAACGCCCCCACACCGGGTCCCGCCGGCACCCCGCCTGCAGCCAAGGTCTCTCCTGAAGCAGCCCCGATACTCGATCGAAGCCTCGCGTGGTATGCCAACCTGACGGGTGCCTCGACGGTACTGGTACAGAAAATGGAAATGCCGGGCATGCCTGCCATGGAAACCAGAACGAAGGTTGTGGTGCTCAAGCCGAACCGTTTCTCCATTTCCGAAGAAGGGCCCGCTGCCGGTGGAATGAGCATGATGTCGCCACCCGAACTCATCTCGGATGGCACGACGTTCTGGCAAGCCATGCCTGCCATGCAGATGTGGTCCCAGAGTGATGCGCCGAAAACGCTCGATGTCGACGAAACGCCCGCACTGGAAATGGCCGGACCTGCGACATTTGTGTTGGAGATGCTCGGCCCGAACGCCAGAGCAGGCATTCTTGAGGAGTTCAAATCGGTCGACTACGCGGGCAAGTCAGGCGAAGATGATCTGCTTCGCTTCACCACTGCCAGCAGCGAATTCATGCCCGCCATGCCAATCACGTTGACCATTGGCCCAGCCAAGGCACCGTGGATCAAGAAACTATCGATTGCCATCCCCGAAGGCCAAGGCCCCCCCGGAACGCCGCAAGAAATGGTGGTGGAATTCTCGCAGTGGGCCACCGTGAAGGACACCGACGAGGCCAAAGCCGCCTTCGCATTCACACCCAAGCCGGATTGGAAAAAGGTTGATGATCTCATGGAAGCCTTGATGGCCGACATGGGTGGTGGGCCAGAAGCCGCTCCCACTCACCAAACACCTCATCCCACCATAGGCAAGCCGGCCCCCGACTTCACCCTCAAGAGCATCGACGGCAAGGATGTATCGCTGAAGGGTCTCAAGGGCAAAATTGTCATTCTTGATTTCTGGGCTACGTGGTGCGGCCCCTGCCGAAAGGGCCTGCCGACGCTCATGGAAGTCGCCAAGGAGCGAGCCAGGGACGGTGTCGTCCTGTGGGCGATCGACCTTGATGAACCCAAGAGCAAAGTAGACAATTTCCTGAAGAAGAAGGGGTGGAACCTTCCGGTCCTGCTCGACACGAAGGGAAAGGTCTCTCAGAAGTACGGCGTCGGAGGCATTCCTCACACTGTCATCATCGATCCCAACGGCATGGTGCACTCCGTCGAAATCGGTTTCGGTGGCGCAGAGGCGACGAAAAAGAAACTCAACGCTGCGATTGATCAGATCAAGGGGAGTTGATGTGTGCGTCCTCTTCACTCCTTGAAGAGGAGAGAAGATGAGCACCGATCACTTGTCGATGGTTGGAAGCGGAAAGTCCGGCGACGGAACATGCGCTTCGGCCAGAAGGGTTTCGAGGCGAGCAACGATATCGGGGTGGTCATCTGCAACGTTGGTAGTTTCGCCGGGGTCGGTATCGAGATTGAAGAGCAGCATGGTGGTGTCGCCGCGGCGGAGGTGTCGGCGGACGCCTTTCCAAGGGCCAACACGAATGGCTTGCTG
>MPLX02039576.1_pt1 | contig 10540 bp, 9 predicted proteins | sample 1617341 | NCBI WGS metagenome assembly MPLX02 (sample SAMN05944804, study PRJNA350692) | marine metagenome | biome: marine; feature: ODZ; material: water; isolation source: 120 m water sample filtered on 0.2 um supor filter | place: Pacific Ocean | collected 2012-04-08 | depth 120m m | reverse complement strand
TGAGGCCAACTTGGCAATTGCTGACTCAGGCGTGCTTGTGAGCTTTAAGACTCGCGACGAACGAAAACTACAGGCATAACGGACGATCTGATGCAGATGGTGGAATCCATAGCGCCGGTAAGGCGGCGTATTCCAATGCTCCAGATAATCATTGACCAGCGATAAATCTTGATTTGCCTCGGTTTCGTTCAATGCTGCGCACCTTTGTCGAGATTAAGTGAAAAACCTTGGGTCGCCACGTATCTCCGTGTTTGAAAAGCGAGTACCTGATTTCCTGTTACAAAAATTGACGATACCAGCAAATCCAACCGCATCGCTAGATCTGCTCGTCAACCCAGGCAAAAGGATCAACGAGCCGTCCTTCTCCCGCCAGATACCGCTCGATAATCTCGTGCATTTTTTGCTTTCCAAAAGAGTCGAAGTGACCGCCGTGCACGGTACTGATGGGTAACTCTTTTAGCCTTTGCAGGCTTTGCCGATAATCTTGCCTGTTTGAATGATAAACAGTATCAAAGAGGTCGCCATCATATATGGTATCCCCACTGAAAAGGAGGCCGCTCTCTTTTTCGTAAAGAGCGATCGAATCTGGCGAATGACCGGGAAGATAAAAGACCTGGAAAGTTCGATTACCCAGATCAACAATATCTCCTTCATCCAGATAACCTGTTAACGGTGCGGGCTCAATCATGTACGATTCAAAAGTAAAACCCGTGTGAGGCAAAGCATTGAAGGTTTCTGCCCGGACAAACGCTGCTCCCCCGGTTTGGCTAAAAGATGGCATAGGGTCATGATAGACATCGCTACAGGCCCGGTGCCCCAACCGGTGCTCAAATTCATGGGCACCGCCCATATGATCAAAATGGCAATGGGTCATCACCGCGGTCACCGGTAATTCTGACAAACTCAAAAGCATCGGAGTCAGAGGAGACAGGCCCATCCCTGAATCGATCACGAGATTTCTATCCCGACCCTGGATAAACCAGATATTGCATCGCAACCAGTCGGCGACGTATTTCTCCCGAAGGAGTGAAACGCCATCAGATACATGGCGGATCTCAAACCAGTCTTTCGCCGCTACCGGCACCGTGACCTTCAAGCTTTAGTCCTTGGGTTCATTTCATCAAAAAATGCACTTATCTCTTTTGTCCGGTGAATTGAAATCCGACTTGGGAGATTTCCCACACCAGATCGGAGGTGGCAAATCTAGAATCTCGCCGAACCTACATGTTCAAAAACGACATTGGGTCTTCTATCTTGACAATGATATAGATATAACTCCCTGTAGGGGAATAAACGACAATGCACCATGCTTTCATCGGATAACCAAAGCGGCAATCTGGTCACCGTGGATGATGAGCGTGCAAAATTTTCCCTGATCCGCGAGGTTGCAGAGGAAATCTGGGGTTGAGCGTCACCGGCCACCGAGCGTTTAAGGCGTGAGATAAGCAGGCGGCTTCATAACAGCCCTCTGTATTGCTCAGGCCTGCGTGCTCCTTGGAGGATGGGTGCGGCGAATGATCGGGGATAGCACCTGATTGGACACGTGAAAATCCCACACTGCTACGGTGCCATTGTCAGCAAACGCCGCGACCAGTTCTGGGATATCGGCAAGATCAGTGACTTTCTTTCCATCGACCCCGAATCCGCGAGCGATCGCCGCGAAATCACTGTGCTCAAACACTGCACCATCGAGAGGAAAACCTTGTGAACGCAATTTATGCACCTCCGAGCCATAGCCACCGTCGTTCATCACGACGATCAGGATATTCATCCCGTGACGCTTCATGGTTTCCAATTCTTGTACATGCATGAGTAGACTGCCGTCTCCGTCGAACAGAACAACGGTTCGCTGCGGATGCGCAGCCGCTACCCCCATGGCAAAAGAGGTTCCGTTGCCGATGGCGCCGAACTCGCGGATGGTCAGAAACCTGTCCTGGGGGCGAGAGGGCATATGCGCAAAGAAATGCGCGCAATGGCCCGATGAGTTCACCATTTCCCAGTCGTTGGGCAAGGCGGCTTCCAACGCCTCGACCACGTCGCGCGGGTCTAAAAGTCCGGGTTCGATCTCATAGGTAAAATTGTCGGCCCTGGTGTTGCGGATGCGATCGGCTATTGCATCGCTACGCCAGGTTTGCGCCCGAACTGGCAACGCAGCCGTTAACGCCGCCACCGCCAACTGCGCATCAGCACGCAAGTGATAACCAGCAGTTTCCTGCCCCTGGTTGACTGCGACAGGTTGCAGATCGACATGTAGTGTTTCAGCCTTAGGCCAGAGTTGTCCACCACCGCCTGCATGCAAGGCCAGTGAACAACCAACGGCAACAATCAAATCGGCATCGGCCAGGTATTTAAGCCCGACCTCGGTTGTAAAGCTTCCCGAGATGCCGATGCAAAAGGGGTCATCGTGAAACAACCCCCTGGCAGGCAGCGTTGTCGCCAGTAACCCGCCGGCTTTGGATGCCAATTCACGGCAGGCACCTCCCGCATCGGCTTCGACCGCTCCCATACCGGCAAGAACCACCACCCGATCGGCTGCGCCGACCAGTCGCGCTGCCCTGGCCAGATCATCGGGGTGCGCGGGAAGCGGCGCGGGACGTGGTAATAGTTCACAAGAGGGGCTGGGTAAATTTACAGGCCCATCCCAGCTTCGGTTCTGCAAATCAAACGGAACCCCGATCACCACGGGGCGCCGTTCGCGCCGCGCCTGCACGAATGCATCACGCACCGCAACAGGCATAAGCTGGGGCATATGCAGGCTGTGATAGGCGGCACCGGTCGCAGTAACAAGCGGCGCCTGGTCAATTCCCTGGTTGTACCAACCACTTTTCAACGGAGCCTCGCCGGCGAATACCACAACCGGCAGGTGAGCGCGCACGGCCGCGGGGAGTGCAGTCATCAATTGCGTCACACCGGGCCCGCAAGTGACGGTTGCAATTCCTACCTCCCCGGTTTTACGCGCATAGGCCATTGCCGCGGCTACCGCACAATGCTCATGCCTGACATAAATTATCCGGCAACCCTGCTCGGACAGGCGCGCGGCCCAGTTCATGTTAGCGTCGCCCAGCAACGCAAAGCAGGTGCTTACACCCTCGCGCATGAAGACACTGGCGAGGATGTCATAGACATGCGGTTTTGGTTTATTCATCATTGCAATTCGGGCAGGTATATATCGGCTCCCCTAACACCAGAAACGCGCGGCGCAGGGCGCGCCCCGCAAAGTCATGAACCCAGCGGGGCTTTTGCTGCAAAATACTCACCCGCCACGAGATTGTATAGGTAACTAAAGCATAAGGGCTTGTGCTTCCACACCCCTTAGTTGCAACCGGGCACAAGGCCAAAAAAGATAAAAACGCCTCGGGGTATAGAGTAATCTCGACTGCCAGAACCTGCTGCCCCATATTTGTGCCACGGAACATTGTCCACATGGGGCGAAAGGCATAAGTAACTGAAAAGATGGTGGCTATGGGTGGACTTGAACCACCGACCCCGGCATTATGAATGCCGTGCTCTAACCAGCTGAGCTACATAGCCACGGTGGGGTGCGCGAATTTAACGCGAAACCCTCAATAGAACAAGAAAAAATCGGTCAATCGCGAGTGACAAGAGGCGTTTCCCGTGGCAACCCGGGGCAATACCAGTGGCATGATCTGACGCGAATAACCTTCAGGAATAGCCCTAAAAGTGTTGTACTATAAAGTGTGAGTAGATATCCTGAATCTCAGGAATCAGCCTAAATCAAAACCTATCAAAGGAGGAAGCGGTATGAGTAGATTCGATTACGACATCTGGAAACTCCAAAAACGTGTCACGAGTGGTGGAATGAACCGTCGTGAATTTGTCAAAGCTGCTACTGCCATGGGGTTTGCCGCTGCTGCACCGGCACTTTATAGCCAAGCTGCGCACGCTACGCCGAAAAAGGGTGGAACCTACCGAGTTGGATTCGGCGGCGCCAACACAGGTGACATGCTGGATCCGGCCGATAACGGCGATACCTTCATGATCAATATGAACATGGGTGGGTGTCGAAATGCCCTGGTTGAGGTCAACGCCAATGGCCAGGCTGTGTCTGAATTGGCTGAGAGCCTCGAGCCATCAGCCGATGCCAAAACGTGGGTGGTTAAGCTGCGCAAGGGCATCGAATTTCATAGTGGTAAAACTTTCGATGCTGACGACGCGATAGCATCTCTTGAGCATCACCGTGGTGAGGATTCGACCTCCGACGCAAAAAGTGTTGCCAACTCTCTGGGCAACATCCGCAAAGATGGTCAAAACACGCTTGTGTTTGACCTCGAAAGCGGCAATGCCGATTTCCCCTATCTGTTGAGTGACTACCACCTGCTGATGGGTTCTGCTGACAGCTCCGGCAAGGTCGACTGGGCTTCAGGTGACGGAACCGGCGCTTTTGTGGTGAAGAGTTTCGAGCCGGGGGTACGGGCACATATGGTTCGCAATCCCAATTACTTTAAATCCGGGTGCGCCAACTTTGATGAAGTGAAGTTGACGGCGATCAACGACGCGGCGGCCCGTATGAATGCGATGGTGACAGGCCAGGTAGATGCAATTGTCCGTTGTGATCTCAAGACCGCCCCCATGCTTGAGAAAAAATCCGGGGTCAGTGTGCTCCAGGTATCAGGTACTAAGCACTTCACCTACCCGATGGATGTCCGCCAGGCGCCGTTTAACGACAACAACGTGCGTATGGCGCTCAAACACGGAATTGATAGAGAAGCTTTCGTTAACACGGTCCTTCGCGGCTATGGTTCCCTGGGTAACGATCATCCCATCAGCTCCAACCAGAACTACCATGCCGGTGATCTGCCCCAGCGTCAGTATGACGTCGACAAGGCTAAGTGGTATCTCAAACAGGCCGGCCTCACTAGTCTAGATGTCGAGATTGCAGCTGCAGACGCGGCTTTCAATGGCGCAGTAGATGCAACTCAGCTTTACTCTGAGGCTGCCAAGGCGGCTGGCATCAATATCAAGGTTAACCGGGTATCCCCCGACGGTTACTGGAATAACGTCTGGATGAAAGTTCCATGGAGTGCGTGCTACTGGTCGGGTCGTCCTACTGCTGACTGGATGTTTACCATTGGCTACAAAGCTGGCGGTAACTGGACCGACAGTTACTGGGATAACGCTCGTTTTGAGGAACTTTTAGTCGCAGGGCGCGCTGAGCTGGACCAAACCAAACGCAACGACATTTATGTTGAGATGCAGACTATCGTCTCCAATGAAGGCGGCGTGGTAGTTCCTTGCTTTGCCAACAATGTCGACGCGGCATCTGATGCCCTGGGGCGGCCTGCCAAACTGGCCGGCAACTGGGAACTGGATGGCTCACGCAGTATGGAGCGCTGGTGGTTCACGTAAGCCAGGTATAGCAGCAACTACCCTTTGAGCAGTTGCTGCTAGATTTAAGTAGAAAAGGCCCGGATCCTTGCCGGGCCTTTTCTTACCTGAGCTTTAATTTCTGTCGTTATGAAAAACTCGTTACTCAAACTGATCCTGAGGCGTCTCGCTCTCGGCATCCTGACGCTGCTCGCCATTTCTTTGTTGATTACTGTAGGTGTTGAAGCACTATCTGGGGATGTCTGCACAGCCATGATGGGGCAAATGGCTTCCGAGGATAAGGTCGCGGCTTGTCATCGGACGTTGAACCTCGATCGGCCAATGCACATTCGCTATGTCGAGTGGCTGGTAAATTTTGTCCAGGGTGACATGGGTAAAGCCCTAACCAATCACCGGGAGGTTGCTGATGTGATCGGCAATCGTGTTGGAAATACTTTTTTCCTGGCCATCGCATCAGCCCTGATCGCCATACCCCTCTCCCTGGCACTGGGTGTTGTGGCCGCGCTTTACCGAAACTCATTTTTTGACCGATTCATCTCAATGGTCACCTTGAGTGGCATTTCTGTTCCCGACTTTTTTATCGCTTATATCCTGATGGCGATATTTGCGGTCTCATTTGGGATTTTTCCAGCGATCTCGAACGTGGACGAGTCGATGAATCTCAGCGAACGCATTATCGCCTCGGCGCTTCCCGTGTTGACGCTCACCCTCGCGGTTAGTGCACATATGATGCGGATGACTCGGGCCTCTATCGTCAGTCTGATGGCCAGTCCCTATATCGAAATGGCCAAACTGAAAGGTGTGAAACCCGGAAGAATTATTGTTTTCCATGCATTGCCCAATGCCTGGTCACCCATTATCCAGGTGATCATGCTGAATTTAGCCTGGCTCGTTGTGGGCGTGGTCATCGTCGAGGTCGTTTTTGTTTACCCGGGGCTTGGTGCCCTCATGATCGACGCCGTGTTCCTGCGTGATATGCCTATCGTACGCGCAACTGCAATGATATTTGCGTCCGTGTACGTGATCCTCAACTTACTCGCCGATATTCTTTCTATGGCGTCAAACCCCAGACTTATGCATCCAAAGTAAGTAATCATGAAATTCTGGCAGCCACTCAAAGAAATGAACTGGGCCAGTCGGTTCGGGTTTTTTGTCGTGAGCCTTTTTGGTTTATGCGCAATTTTCGCACCATGGCTTGCGCCTTATGGCCAGAGCCAGATTGTGGGAGATGTATGGGAACCTTTATTTGGAAAATTCGTTTTTGGCACAGACCAGATCGGTCGAGACATGCTGTCGATGCTGATATACGGTGCCCGAAATATGATCGCTCTAGCGCTGTTGACCACCGCGTTTGCTTTTGGCTTAGGGGCTCTATTGGGCTTTCTTGCAGCGATCATGCGTGGCTGGGTTGACCAGGTACTGAGCCGATTCGTTGATATTATCATCTCGATTCCGACACTGATCTTTGCGTTGATCGTTCTTTCGTCCACGGGAACGTCTGTTTTTGCCCTGGTCACGGTAATTGCAATCATCTATGCCATGCCGGTCTACCGCATCGCTCGCGCGGTGGCGATGGATATCGAGGTCATGGATTTTGTGGAGGCCGCCCGACTTCGCGGCGAAGGACTTTGGTGGATCATGTGTAAAGAGATACTTCCCAACGCCTTAACGCCACTGGCGGCAGAGTTCGGCCTGCGCTTTTGTTTTGTTTTCTTGTTGATCAGCGGACTTAGTTTTCTAGGTCTGGGCTTGCAGCCGCCGCTGGCAGACTGGGGTGCCATGGTACGGGGCAACTCAGATGGTATCGCCTGGGGTTATTTGCACCCACTAGTACCCGCAACCTGCATCGCCTTGCTGACAATTGGCATCAACCTGATTGTCGATTCTGCCGTGCAAAAGGCCAGCGGCCTGCGTGACGATCAGTAGGCGTCACTCCGTCACCCGGCAAGATAATCACTGCGCTCAAGTGTCGAGTGAAAAACCGATCGTTAATTCTGGGGTATGACGTCCGGGAAGCCCTCAGCACGTAACTCTTCGCCCGTTGCTTCTTCCATCATCTTGACCACGTGAGGAGTCCACGCATCTCCACCGTAGCGCTCCCGTGATGCCTGGAACATCTGTTCCACCAGGGTTGCGAGCTGCAACGGCACATCCAGGCGACGGCCGAGCTCAGTAACAAAGCCAAGATCTTTCAGCCCAAGATCGGTGGTAAAGCCGGTATTAAAGCTGCCGTTGAGGATCACCGGGGCCCAGTCCTCAAATTCACGACTGCTGCCGGAGCTGGCAGTAATCGCCTCGTAGCATCTGGCCAGATCGAGACCGCCGCGTTTTGCCAGCATCAGGCCCTCACCCATGGCTACAAGGTCGATCAGGCACAGCAGATTGGTAACCGCCTTGATCAGCGATGCGTTACCGATTTGCCCCATGTATACAATCTGGCCACTCATGATCTCGAGCAAGGGCCTCAAGCGCTCAAAAACGGCCTCGTCACCGCCCACCAACAGCGTCATCTGCCCGGTAACTGCCCGATGCACTCCACCAGTCGCTGGACATTCGAGTACATCGATACCCCTCTCGCACGCCAGCGATGCAAGGCGCTTCATCTCATCTGCATCAGTGGTGCTCATTTCAATCCAGCAACTGCCGGCTGAGAGTGCTTGCAGCGCACCGCCCACACCGGTCATGACCTGGGCACAAATCGCCGGTGAGGGTAAACAGGTAATCAGGGTGTCAATGTGATTGGTCGTATCCTGTACTGACCCGGCACCAGTCGCCCCAGCGGCGACCAGTTGCTCGACCGCTTTGCTATCCTGGTCATAAACCTGAAGCGAGTGACCTGCTTGGAGAATTTTTTCTGCCATTTTTGCTCCAAGCATGCCCAGCCCGATAAATCCGCAATTCATAGATTTGACTCCTTTGCGCTATCAATATTGTCGGAGAATGCTCAACAGGCACTCATTGATCACGGCCGCCACCGGAGAACTGGTAGAAAAGCCGGGTATGGTGTGGATTCAGAAATGGCAAGAATTGCCCCGGGGAAATAACAATAGGGCAATATTATCAGCCCCGCTCGACGTCCCCGATAGAGGCGCAACCCAATCGAGAAAATAATTCAGACGTTAAAACGAAAATGCATGATGTCGCCATCGCTGAGGACGTAGTCTTTTCCCTCCAGCCGTAACCTGCCCGCTTCACGTGCACCGTGCTCTCCACCGTTGACGATAAAATCGTCATAGGCGATGGTCTCAGCGCGGATAAAACCACGCTCAAAATCCGTGTGTATCTCGCCCGCCGCTTGAGGCGCTGTGGCACCGATACGCACCGTCCAGGCTCTCACCTCTTTAGGTCCGGCGGTAAAAAAGGTCTGCAATCCCAATAGAACATAGCCCGCCTGAATTACCCGGTCGAGACCTGACTCTGCCAATCCCAGGTCATCCAAAAAACTACTGCGTTGGTCTGGATCCAGCTCTGATATCTCCTGCTCGATCGCAGCACTGACCACAACCAACTGCGAATGGGTTTTTTGAGTATGTTCACGCAATTGCGCTACCTGCTCGTTGCCGGCAAGATCCTGCTCTGAGACATTGGCTACGTAAAGCACCGGTTTGGCGCTTAAAAGACATAACGGCATTAATGCCGTTGCCACGTCGCTGTCCTGCAGCAGTCGTTGAAAACCCTGATCCGCATTAAGCGCTTGGTGGGCCTGGCGTAGGCATTCCAGCTCACGCAGAATTTTTTTGTCGCCGGTTTTAGCGGCCTTGGCAGTTCGCTCGATGCCGCGCTCCAGTGTCTCCAGGTCAGCCAGTGCCAGCTCGGTCTCGATGGTCGCCACATCGGCCAGCGGATCTACCTTGCCGGCAACATGGGTGATGTCGTCATCCCTGAACGCACGCACCACATGAATAATCGCATCCACCTCGCGGATGTGTGCAAGAAAACGATTACCCAGGCCTTCCCCTTTCGAGGCGCCGGCGACCAATCCGGCAATATCGACAAACTCGATCGCGGTGGGTATGACTGACTTGGGGTTGATCAGCGCCGCAATTTTTTGCAGGCGCAGATCTGGCACCTCAACGATACCGACATTGGGATCGATAGTGCAAAATGGATAATTCTCGGCCTGCGCGCCAGCCCGCGTCAGAGCATTAAAAAGAGTCGACTTGCCGATATTGGGCAGGCCCACGATCCCGCAACGAAATCCCATTCAGAGTGTGTCCTTAGCATCGCGGTGCAATACATTCATCGCCAACTCCAACTCACCGTCGAGTAACTCGTCCAGTCGTTCAACTGCGCGGTCTATCGCATCAAAGATCGCATTGCGATCTGCAGCGGATGGTTTTTGCAGCACATAGTTGGTCACCTCATCAGCGTTTCCGGGATGACCAATACCGATCCGCAGCCGTACAAACTCCCGTGAGCCGAGTTTCGAAAAGATGTCGCGCAGGCCATTGTGGCCGCCGTGCCCACCGCCACGTTTCACGCGCACACTGCCTGGTGGTAGATCCAGATCATCGTGTACCACCAGTATCTTTTCAGGCGCAAAGTCGAAGTAATTTGCAACACTTGCTAGCGGCGAGCCGCTTTCGTTCATGAAAGTCTCTGGCCTGAGGACCCGTACCCGGTGGCGATCGATACGCAGATCTGCCAACGCGCCTCGAAAACGGTTTTCCACACGCAGGTCCATTGGCCAGCGCCGGGCCAACACATCCAGAAACCAGAAACCCGCGTTGTGGCGGGTCGCCTCGTAGCCACTGCCCGGATTGCCCAGGCCAGTGATCAGTGAAATGGCTGCCATATCTGTCCGACCAGATGGTACACGTACGCCGCCGGACGGCGCACGTTCAGGCCCGGGTTAGCGTACCCCGCAGGTTGCTTATTCCTCGCTTTTCGCGCGGTCGCTATCGGCCGGCGTCGCCTCGTCATCTGCCGGCTGATCCTCGGCCAACTCGCCTGTTTCAGCCTCATCAGCCTCTTCGAGCTCTTCTTCCTCAACCACCTTAGGCGCTGTCACAATGGCCACCGTGGGGTCTTCACCTTCGTGGTAGGCAGTGGCTGTCAACTCAACCGCCTCAGGTAGTTGTACCTCCGAAAGGTGCAAGGACTGGTTCATCTGCAGTTCAGAGACATCAATGGCAATGTACTCGGGCAGATCTTTAGGCAGGCAGGTGATATCAAGCTCTGTCATAGGGTGCGC
>MPLX02141577.1_pt1 | contig 10545 bp, 11 predicted proteins | sample 1617341 | NCBI WGS metagenome assembly MPLX02 (sample SAMN05944804, study PRJNA350692) | marine metagenome | biome: marine; feature: ODZ; material: water; isolation source: 120 m water sample filtered on 0.2 um supor filter | place: Pacific Ocean | collected 2012-04-08 | depth 120m m | reverse complement strand
TTGAATACGTTTATCGGCAAAGCATTTATGTTGGGCTGGCTTTTTAGCTTTTTTTATCATTTGTGCAATGGGGTACGCCATCTGTGCTGGGACGCGGGGTATGGGTTTGGAATAACCCAGGTTTACCGAAGTGGGTGGATAATGGTGCTTGTTGCATTCGGTATGACGATTGGCGCACTTATCAGTGCAGGCTGATATGTGTTTCATCATGAGTCGGATATGAAGTCAGCCTTGGATCAACCTTCGCAGTTTTACTCCGGTGTCCGGCATTGGCGCCTCCAGAGGATCTCAGCGATTGTGTTGATTCCACTTTCGCTGTGGGCGGTAGTTGAGTTGGTACCTCTGCCGGCGCAGAATTACGCGACAGCGCTTGCGTGGATTCAACAGCCTTTATCCATTGGGTTGCTATTATTTCTTGTACTGACGCTTTATCTGCACGCAGCGCTTGGAGTTCAAGTTGTTCTCGAGGATTACGTTTCGGACCCACTACGGCGCCGTCTTGTAGTAATAACCCACGCGATCGCCAGTGTCGGAGCGCTTGCGACGCTGGGCGCGCTTTTTTCAGTTTACTGAATCAGGTATCCGTGAGTTTTTCAAACGCTTACAAAATTGTCCGGCACGAGCATGACGTTGTCGTTGTCGGGGCTGGTGGGGCGGGTCTTCGCGCCTGCCTCGGCCTCGCCGAGGCAGGCCTGCGTACAGCTTGTGTGACCAAGGTTTTCCCAACTCGCTCGCACACAGTAGCCGCACAGGGCGGAATGAGCGCAGCGCTCGGGAATATGGGAGAAGATGACTGGCGCTGGCACATGTATGACACCGTTAAAGGGTCAGACTGGCTTGGGGATCAGGAGGCGATCGCGTTCATGTGTCGCGAAGCGCCGTCTGCAGTGATCGAACTGGAACATTACGGAGTACCTTTTTCGCGAACCGTGGATGGAAATATCTATCAGCGTGCATTTGGCGGCATGACAACACATTTTGGTCAGGGGCAGGCGCAGCGTACTTGTGCTGCGGCTGATCGAACCGGGCACGCGATCCTCCACACACTTTACCAGCAGTCATTACGGCAAAAAGTCGAGTTTTTTATTGAGTACTTCGCACTAGACCTGATTATTGAAGACGGACAGTGTCGGGGCGTTGTTGCCTGGTGCCTCGAAACCGGTTCTATTCACGTCTTTTCAGCAAAACTGGTGGTGCTTGCCACTGGTGGTTACGGGCGAGCCTATTTCTCAGCGACTTCGGCGCATACCTGTACTGGCGATGGTAATGCAATGGTTCTTCGCGCCGGGCTTGCGCTCCAGGATATGGAGTTCGTCCAATTTCATCCTACCGGGATCTATGGTTCCGGCTGTCTGATCACCGAGGGTGCTCGTGGCGAAGGGGGTTTTCTGACCAATGCCTCTGGTGAGCGTTTCATGGAACGTTATGCCCCCAACGCTCGCGACCTTGCATCCCGAGACGTGGTCAGCAGGTCTATGACTATGGAAATCCGTGCCGGAAGAGGTCTCGGTGCTGAGGCGGATCACATTCACCTGCACCTTGAGCATTTGGGCCCCGAGGTCCTTGCCGAGCGACTTCCGGGTATCTCGGAGACCGCAAAAGTTTTTGCAGGGGTAGACGTGACCAGGGAACCCATTCCGGTATTGCCGACGGTGCACTACAACATGGGCGGAATACCGACCAACATTCATGGCGAATGCTTAGGTTTCAGCGAGAGCGACCCAAGGTCTGTAGTCCCAGGGCTGATGGCGATTGGAGAGGCCGCCTGTGTCTCTGTTCATGGCGCTAATCGTTTGGGATCGAATAGCTTGCTCGATCTGATAGTTTTTGGGCGCGCTGCTGCGAAACGAGCCGAGGCGACGATCGAGGCCAGTGGCGTGATACCAAGCGTGACCCAAGAGTCTGTAGATATCTCGCTTGCGCGATTTGACCGTTTGCGTCACGCACGCGGCTCCGAGTCGACTGCCCGAATTCGCAGTGGGATGCAAAAAGCGATGCAGTCAAACTGTGCGGTGTTTCGAAATCACGACATACTGACCGAAGGCTGCGAGAAAATTGATACACTCGTCAACAGTTTTCAGGAAGTCGGGCTCTTGGATCGATCGATGATCTGGAATACCGATCTGGTCGAAACCCTTGAGCTCGAGAACCTGCTCAGCCAGGCTCGGGTAAGTGTTGAAAGCGCTTTAGCTCGCGAGGAGAGCCGTGGTGCTCATGCCCGTGAGGATTTCCCCGATCGGGACGACGAAAACTGGATGAAACACAGCTTATCCCGGCTCGTTGAAGATTGTGTAACACTCCAGTATCGACCGGTGACCGTCAGTACCGGCGACTATGAAGTTGATAGCATTCCACCCAAGGCGAGAGTGTATTGACGGAGCAATGGCCGAATTCAGCCTAAATCAAGAATCCAAGGTCCGGAAGGGGAAACGCCACAATAATGGCGACTTGATGAGTAAGCCCCAGGCGTTTGAGATCTATCGGTGGGACCCGGACGACGACTCGAATCCCAGGTTGGATCAGTATGCGGTTGATACTGCATCGTGTGGACCTATGGTTCTCGACGCACTGTTAAAAATCAAGGATGAGATTGACTCTACACTCACCTTTCGGCGCTCTTGTCGAGAGGGGATCTGCGGCTCCTGTGCGATGAATATTAATGGGGTTAATACTCTAGCCTGTACTCAGTCGATACAGGCACTAAAGGCACCTGTAAGAATTTACCCGCTACCGCACATGCAGGTCATCAAGGATCTGGTTCCAGATCTGTCCCATTTCTTTGCGCAACACGCCGCTCAGGAACCCTGGTTGAAGGCTGCTGGCCCGGTTCCGGACTTAGAGCGGTCGCAGACGCCTGCACAACGACAGGCTTTGGACGGACTTTACGAATGCATCTTGTGCGCCTGTTGTTCCACCAGTTGTCCCAGCTACTGGTGGAATTCCGATCAATATCTTGGGCCGGCGAATCTGCTTCAGGCCTATCGCTGGATAGCGGACAGCCGGGATGATGCGACCGAATCCCGCCTTGATCAGCTAGACGATACTTTCGCGCTTTATCGATGCCACACCATCATGAACTGTACCAATGCTTGCCCGAAGGGATTAAATCCTGGTCGGGCAATTGGCGAGATCAAGTCGATGATCGCCAAAGGTGAGCGATGAACCTTGCTCCCGACCGCGCCAAACTAGCGTGGCGAGCGCGCCGGGGAGCGCGCGAGCTTGACAGTCTTTTGCTACCCTATGTGCGGGATCGGGGCGCTGGGCTGAGCGAGGACACACTCAAAGCGATGGAGCAACTCCTCAGTGAACCAGACCCAGTACTGCTCGACTGGTTTTTACAAAGAAAAGTGCCGGCCGAGCCCCAAGTCGCGGCTTTGATTCGCGATATCCTTATTTACTCCGGACAACGCCACCAAGATCAAAGGTCGCCTAGTGGTTCATAACTTTGGGGTAAGAGTCGTATTTTGACATAGCGATGGATTCGCGCCGGGATAGTCCAATGTGTAGTGTAATCCTCGACTTTCTTTCCGTTGAGCGGCACAACGCACAATAAGTTCGGAAACGAGTACCAAGTTGCGTAGTTCTAGAAGATCCTGGCTGATCGTAAAATTGCTGTAAAAATCACGTATTTCCTCATTCAGGAGATGAAGTCGATTCGCCGCGCGTTGCAGGCGCCTTGAGGTGCGAACAATCCCCACGTAGTCCCACATAAAATGACGCAGTTCTTCCCAGTTGTGGGAAATCACCACGAGTTCGTCCGGGTCGGTCACTTTGCTTTCGTCCCATGGTGGAAGGTCGGCCTGGGGGTGCCTTTGCTGATCAAGCGTGCGTGCAATGTCGTCAGCAGCCCTTTCGGAGAAAACCACGCACTCCAAAAGAGAGTTACTGGCTAGCCGGTTGGCCCCATGAAAGCCGGCATCAGAATTTTCACCGAGTGCGTATAGACCGGCCAACTCAGTGCGCCCCTGAAGATTTGTGGTAATGCCGCCGCAGGTATAGTGCGCTGCGGGTACTACGGGAACCGGGTCATGCGCCATATCGATGCCCAAGGTCTGGCAGCGCTCATAGATCGCAGGAAAGTGCTGGGTAATATGATCCCGGCCTTTGTGGGAGATATCCAGGTAGACACAGTCGAGGCCCCCTTTCTTCATTTCATAGTCAATCGCCCGTGCAACAATATCCCGACTCGCAAGCTCTGCCCTGGTATCGTGGGTGCTCATAAAGGCTGATCCATCAGGTAACACCAAAATTCCACCCTCGCCACGGACAGCCTCAGAAATGAGAAAGCTCCCGGCATGTGGGTGAAAGAGGCAGGTTGGGTGAAACTGTACGAATTCCATGTTCGATACTGGGCACCCCGCACGCCATGCCATTGCAATGCCGTCACCTGTAGAAGTATCCGGGTTGCTGGTATACAGATACGCTTTTGAGGCGCCGCCGGTGGCAAGCACAACAATATCAGCCGAAATGGTCTCGACCTGGCCCGTGACAACATTCAGTGCATATAACCCCGTGATCCGGGGCGGGTCCCCCACCGCGGTGGTCAGATCCACGGCAGTATAGTTTTCCAAAACCGTGACGCGTTCAGCTGCCAGTAACTGCTCGTCGAGCGTCTTAATCACGGCTTGCCCGGTGGTATCGGCGACATGGGCGACCCGGCGGTGGGCATGACCGCCTTCGCGAGTAAGATGTAACTGGCCGGGGACTGACTGTTTCAGATCAAAATGAACGCCAGCTTGCCTAAGCCAATCGATCGCATTGGGCGCCTGTTCGACCACTGTCCGAACGGTCTGCTCATCGCAAAGCCCTGCGCCGGCGACCAGCGTATCTTGGATATGCGACTCAAAACTATCCTTGGGATCAAGTACGGCCGCAATTCCTCCTTGAGCCCACAAGCTCGATCCCGATGCCAAAGCGGACTTGGTGAGGACAATGCAATCGATCCCCTGATCGGATAGGCGTAAAGCCAGGCTGAGTCCGGCGAGCCCGCTACCGACGATTGCGACTTGGGTTTGGTGAGCGACCATAGGGTTGGCTGGGTGGTGGAAGGCGAATTATAGATGGGTCAATGCCTCCGCAACGAGTTTGGTGATTTGATTGTTATTGATGCATATAAGATCTATGCGCGATAAAATCGGCTCTGACGTTACTTCTACCGGCATCGGCCTGCACAGACCCGCTGTGACTGGCCCCATTTTCTCGAGAACCCCAAATATGGATTCAGGCACTCAAAGCCGGATCAGGAATTTTGCGATCATTGCGCATATTGACCATGGCAAGTCGACTTTGGCCGACAGGCTGATTCAACACTGTGGTGGATTGTCGAAGCGCGAAATGACCGAACAGGTTCTGGACTCAATGGATCTGGAACGTGAAAGGGGTATCACCATTAAGGCGCAAAGCGTTTCCCTGACTTACTGCGCCCAAGGCGGCGAACTTTATCAGCTTAATTTGATTGATACCCCTGGGCATGTGGATTTTGCTTACGAGGTGTCACGCTCTTTGAGCGCCTGTGAGGGGGCTTTGTTAATTGTTGATGCCTCACAGGGTGTCGAAGCGCAAACGGTTGCTAACTGCTATGCTGCGGTAGACCTGGGGCTGGAGGTCATTCCGATACTCAACAAGATCGATCTGCCTGCTGCTGAGCCAGATCAGGCAGCGATTGAGATCGAGGACCTCATAGGCTTGGACTGCTCCAATGCCTTGCACGTGAGTGCTAAATCTGGCCTAGGTATTCCGGGGGTTCTCCAACGGATCGTATCGGACGTGCCGGCGCCTACAGGCGATCGGTCCGCGCCACTTAAGGCGTTAATCATTGATTCGTGGTTTGATAACTACCTGGGCACGGTTTCATTGGTTCGTGTCATTGACGGGCAGATGACGACTCGAATGAAAATCCGGATGATGTCGACTGGAGACTCCTACCAAGTTGAGCAAGTGGGTCGTTTCACACCAAAACGGCTCGCGGTGCCTGCGTTGAAGGCTGGAGAGGTGGGTTATGTGGTTGCAGGGATTAAAGACATAAAGGCGGCCAGGGTGGGGGATACTATTACCGGGCATGTCCACCCCGCCGACACTGCATTCGAGGGATTTAAGAGTGAAAAACCAGTTGTGTTTGCGGGCCTTTATCCCATTAATAATGCTGATTTCGAGGGGTTCCGTGACGCGCTCGAAAAATTAAGCCTAAATGATGCATCTTTACTTTATGAGCCTGAGGTATCACCGGCTCTGGGATTTGGATTTAGATGTGGCTTCTTGGGATTGTTGCATATGGAAATTATTCAAGAACGTCTGGAAAGGGAGTATGCGCTTGATTTAATTACCACCGCCCCGACGGTGGTGTATCGAATGTTAGGAAACGACAGCATCACCCACTTTGTCCACAATCCCTCACAGATGCCCAAAGTAGGTACAATTTCAGAAATCTTTGAGCCCTTTATCCATGCTCGGATTCTCTGTCCGCCCGAACATGTCGGCGCTGTCATCAGTCTTTGCATCGAAAAACGAGGGGAACAAAAAGACATTACTTATCATGGGCGCCAGGTGGTGGTCGAATTCAACCTGCCTCTTTCTGAGGTGGTGCTTGATTTTCACGATTCACTGAAGTCTGTGAGTCGGGGGTTTGCCTCTTTTGACTACGAAATCATTGACGATCGTCCGGCCGACATGGTTCGTATTGACATCATGATTAATGGGGAGCGTGTTGATCCCTTATCGGTGCTAGTAAATCGCACCCAAGCGCCATACCGAGCACGAGAGCTTGTCAGCCGGATGAAGAAGCTGATTCCCCGACAAATGTTCGATGTCGCGATTCAGGCCGCGATCGGGTCGAAAATTATCACTCGGGAGACAGTAAAGGCCTTACGCAAGAATGTGACTGCGAAATGTTATGGCGGTGACATTAGTCGTAAGCGAAAACTACTTGAGAAACAAAAAGAAGGAAAAAAACGGATGAAACAGATCGGTTCGGTATCTATCCCACAAGAAGCCTTTTTGTCTGTGCTGAAGGTGGGAGACTGATATGGATTTTGCGCTAGCTCTTTTTATCGCGCTGGTCATAACTGGTGCAATCAACTACTGGGATCGGTTTTTTGGTCAGCCTCGGCGCAGTGCAAAGGCCGGGTCGACAACGGGCAAGGTAAAGCAGGCTTCGATGCCGCTGCTGGTGGAGTACTCCCGCGCGTTTTTCCCGGTCATTCTCGCAGTGTTTCTGTTGCGTTCATTTGTAATTGAACCGTTCCGGATTCCCTCAGGATCTATGTTACCCAGCCTTTATATTGGGGATTTTATTCTTGTTTCAAAATTTAGTTATGGGGTGCGGCTTCCAATCCTTAATACTCTGGTTATACCTGTTGGCGAGCCAGATCGCGGGGACGTCATGGTATTTCGCTTCCCCCGGGATCCATCTACTAATTTCATAAAAAGGGTTATCGGCTTACCCGGTGATGTGATTACTTACCGAGGTAAACGGCTTACCGTAAACGGTGAGCCGGCCGCCGTGCAAAAGACGGAACTGTTGCCTGAGCTTGGAGCGCAGCGAGGGGAACGCGCTCTGTCGTCATTTCTTGAATCTTTTGGGCAATCCAACCACGCCATCTTCCTGGATGACAGTCGCCAATCCCGATCGTGGCCTCCTATAGTTGTCCCCCCGGGGCATTTCTTCGTAATGGGGGATAACCGCGATCACAGCAACGACAGTCGCTATTGGGGTTTCGTTCCGAAGGAAAATATTGTGGGTAAGGCATTCTTTGTCTGGTTCAGTTGGGATTCACCTGGTGGGGGCGGGGTCAACTGGCATCGACTTGGAACGGGCATCCAGTAACAAAGATGACGCCAACCGAGCGACTGCAAAAGGCAATTGGATATGATTTTTCCGATTTAACCATTTTGAGCGCTGCGCTCCGACACCGTAGCGTGGGGTCAGGCCATAACGAACGGCTGGAGTTTCTTGGAGATAGCATTCTTGGAATGGTGGTCGCGGCTGTGCTGTATGAGCGTTACGGTGATGCAGGAGAGGGCGAATTGACCCGCTTACGAGCACAACTGGTTTGCCAGCGGACACTGGCTAACGTTGCCCGACGGATTGATCTCGGAGCGGCACTACAGCTTGGTGTCGGTGCAGCTCGTAGTGGTGGGGCAGACCGATCCTCCATTTTGTCGGATGGGCTCGAAGCACTTATTGCCGCGATTTTTCTTGATTCAGATTTTTCAACAGTTCGGTCCGCGATCATTTCGCTCTTTCAACCAGAACTCCTCGAGATCGCCAGCGCAGCGCCGACGAAGGATCCAAAGACCCGGCTCCAGGAATTGCTTCAGGGGGAGGGGCTTATGCCCCCTGCCTATCGAGTATCCCAAACCCTCGGTCAACCTCATCGGAGGGAGTTCGTTGTTGAATGCGTAATACCCGAAAGGGAACTGCTTACCCACGGGCGAGGGGCCAGCCGAAAAGCCGCAGAGCAGCAAGCCGCAACCTTTGGCATTGAAAAACTACTTAAAGAAAGGTCAGAAAATGACTGATACGCACCGTTTTGGAGTGATTGCCCTGGTAGGTCGACCCAACGTAGGCAAGTCGAGCCTGCTTAACCAGCTGGTACGCGCTAAAGTTTCAATAATCTCGCGCCGGCCCCAGACAACCTGGCGGCGCATTGAAGCGATCCGCAGCGTAGAAGATGCTCAACTCGTGATTGTTGATACTCCTGGCCTTCATAAGGCTCGTGGAAGACTGCTTAATCGGATCGCAAACCAGTCGGCTCGTGGGGCGGCCGAAGGCGCGCACGTAGTGTGCCAGGTGATTGACGCACGAGTCTGGTCCCAAGCCGACCAGAGCGTGCTTGACCACTTCTCCAGGCCTTCGGTTCCATTGTGGGTAGTCTTGAATAAAGTAGATCTTTTGCCAAATGTGAACCACGTACTACCCCGAATTAAAGCGCTCCAGGAGATTCACCCATGGGTTGAGATTGTTCCAGTTTCGGCGAAATCCGGTTATAACTGTGAACGATTGTTTGAGTTGCTTCAGGTTGCAGCGCCTTGTGGAAGTCCCGGTTACCCAAGTAGCGAGCTAACTACTGCCTCATCCAGTTTTATTGCTGCAGAACTTGTTCGTGAGCAGATTTTCAGGCAGATGGGCGATGAAATCCCATACGGCAGTGGTGTGGAGCTTACCCTCTTTGAAACCGATGAAAATCAACTTCTCCACATTGAGATTATTATCTGGTGCGAAACTGTGGGTCAAAAAGCAGCTTTGATAGGGGTCGGTGGAGAGCGGCTTAAAAAAATCGGCTCCGCCGCGCGACGTCAAATCGAAAACGTGTTGAATTGTCGGGTTCATCTGGCACAACGGGTTAAAGTCAAACGCGGGTGGGTCGACGACCGAAAGTCGGTTGTTGATTTGGGATATGGTGTTTAATACCTCTCAAACCCGATGACGGCAGTGCGTGTTAAAGGCCAGCCTGGCTTCGTGCTTCATCGAAGACCTTATTCGGAAACCAGTTTGCTCGTGGATCTTTTTTCACGTGAGCATGGCAGGCTCACCGTAATCGCCAAAGGTGCTCGCCAGCGAAAATCGCAGGTCCGGGGTGTTTTACGGCCGTTTGGGTTGATTACTCTTGGCTGGTCAGGAAAGGGAGAAGTCAAAACCCTGACTCAGTGCGAGTCCCCAGCCCCTGCTTTTAACCTGCGCAAGCGACGCCTTTTCTGTGGGTACTATTTGAATGAGCTTTTGTTGAAGTTCCTTCACCGTTACGATCCGCATGAGACTCTATTTGACTATTACCAGGCAGCGGTTGTGCAATTAGCCCAAGGGGTGGACGATGAGACTGTGTTAAGAGTCTTTGAGAAACAGTTGATGAATGAAGCCGGATATGGCTTACAGTTAGACCGTGACCAGGACAGTGGCACAGTGCTGAAGGCAGATATAATCTATCGATATTTGCCGGGAGTAGGTGCTTTTGTAGATAAACCTGGGCGAAATGAAGGGATCCTGGTTCACGGGTCTTCGATGATTGCGTTGCGCACGGAGAGCGGATTTGATGAACGGGCCCGCCTAGAGCTGAAACAGCTTAACCGCTCAGTGCTGCGAGTTTTGCTTGAGGGCCGACCGCTCCTATCACGGGCGGTTTATTTGCGGTTATACCCCGCTAGTAGCAGACCTGGTACAGGCCTTCAAGATCTGATGTAGGTGGATTCCGATCTTCCAAGACAAACAAAGGAGAAAGTATGGAACTGGGCGTCAATATTGATCATGTTGCCACATTACGGCAGGCGCGGGGCACACGCTATCCCGACTTGGCCGAGGCGGTTCGTATTTGCGAAGGGAATGGTGCCGACCTAATTACTTTGCATTTGCGTTAAGATCGTCGGCACATACAGGATGCCGACGTTTACCAGTTGCGTGAGGTCATCACGACGAGGATGAACCTGGAAATGGCTGCCACAAAAGAGATGCTCGACGTCGCGATTCAGGTGCAACCCAATGATGTCTGCCTGGTGCCGGAAAAGCGTGCCGAATTGACTACCGAGGGTGGTTTGGATGCTGCCTCGCAGATA
>MPLX02340666.1_pt1 | contig 10558 bp, 12 predicted proteins | sample 1617341 | NCBI WGS metagenome assembly MPLX02 (sample SAMN05944804, study PRJNA350692) | marine metagenome | biome: marine; feature: ODZ; material: water; isolation source: 120 m water sample filtered on 0.2 um supor filter | place: Pacific Ocean | collected 2012-04-08 | depth 120m m | reverse complement strand
TCGATGGCCCGATGTAGGGTCACCCCGCGTTCCATGTACTGCCGTACCCCCTCTCATTGAAGTGTTCTTCCCGCATCGCAGTTGCATGCTTGAACCGTCCGGTGTTGTAATCATCATCGGGCTATTCCTTGTCGCTGCCCTCTATTCCTCAGTAGGACATGGGGGTGGTTCTGGTTATCTGGCGATTCTTTCATTGACGAGTTATGGGGTGTTTGGGAGCATTTGGTTGAAGCAGTATGCTTGGAGTTTGAATTTGATTGTGGCGAGTATTGCTTTCTATCATTATCATAAAGCAGGGCACCATATTCTCAAACTTACTATTCCATTCATTGTAGCTAGTATTCCATTTGCCATGGTTGGTGGTTATTTGGAAATGGATGGGGTCGTCTTCGATTTGTTGCTCACTCTGACATTTGTTTGGGCGGCTTACAGATTGTACTTCGTTCGTGAAGTCGATGAGGATAGTCTAGTAATTCCTGAAATGAAAGAGACTTTGCCCATCGGGGCGAGTATTGGTTTTGTGAGTGGAATTGTAGGGATTGGTGGTGGAATTTTCCTTTCTCCAACAATTCATCTAAAAAAATGGGCCACACCAAAAGCAACCGCTGCCACTGCTGCGTTATTCATTTGGATGAATTCTGCCGCGGGGCTATTAGGATCTGTATATTCAGATGAATTGTACGTTGAAATTGATGTTCTGGCCCCTTTTGCTTTTGCTGTGTTGTTAGGAGGAGTTCTGGGGTCGAGGTTTGGGTCAAAAGTCGCCTCTCAAAATCTAGTGAAGGGTGTTTTAGTCGCAGTACTACTCATAGCAGCAACTAGGAGAGCAATTCAATTCATAGGGATTTGAAGTTAATCAAAGACCTATCATGTCTGCATGGCCACATTCAGAATAGGCACAGACTACTTTGTAGCGTTCACGCTTGGGCTTCGGGATTTGCAGCATTGAACCACACATTGAGCATTGATGATTGAGAATATCTGGCCCCTTGTCCTTTTCATCTTCAAATTCTTCAAGAACCATCTCTCCAACAGTCCAACCTACTTGATCGGTGTACTGTTCTTCTTCTGAGGAAAGTTCTGATTCTTTGAGTCCCAGTTTTTTACGGCCTATTCTTAATCGGCGCTTCTTTTTCTTTCCAGAAGGTTTGCCCTTCGGCATACCTTTTGGAGCGCCCTTTGGAGGGCTTCTCTTCTTTCCTTTAGGAGGGGCTCTTCTCTTTCCCTTAGGTGGGGCTGGGCGCTTGCCTGGTGGTGGTGCGCTTGCCTTCTTGGGCGAGGGTGGTGCTGCTTTCTTTGCAGGTGGTGGAGGTGGTGATTTCTTTGTAGGTGAGGGTGGTGCTGCTTTCTTTGCAGGTGGAGGGGGTGGGGATTTCTTAGGCGGAGGAGGGGGTGCTGCCTTTGGCTTACCCTTGGGGGGGGGTGGTGGTGGTGGGGGCTTCTCCGCCATTGCAATCCTCCTATGCCAAAGCCGGTGATGCTATGAAAGAATCGGGGAGTTGTTGAGAATTCTCAAGCAGGATATTCTATCATCGAATCGGCTGGAATTGGATATAGGGCCTTTCTACCATCTAAACCATCTAATTCGATTACGAATAGGCTTCCAATAACTCTAGCGCCCGCTTTTTCACATAATTCCACACAAGCAGCAACCGTTCCGCCTGTCGCCAATAGATCATCAACAATTACGACTTGGTCGCCTTCTGAAAGAGCATCTTCATGCATCTCGAGTGTGTTAGAGCCGTATTCGAGTGTGTACTCAATGCGCATTGTTGATGCGGGTAATTTACCGGGTTTTCTGATTGGTATGAATGCAATTCCGAGTTTGGCTGCAATCAGTGAAGCGAAGATGAATCCGCGAGCTTCTGGGCCGACAACTGCATCCGGTTTCCAACCATTTGAGTTCATTCGTCTGATGAATTCGTCTGTAATATCTGAGAGGAGAGAACCGTCGGACAGGACAGGTGTGATGTCCCGGAACATAATCCCTTCAATAGGGAAGTCCGGTACTGTCCGAACGGTCTCTCTCAACTTTTGCGTAATCTCTTTGGGCATGCTAAACGCCTCTTGTGAAAAGGGCTTGAGTCTTCAGGCTATGCCGTCGGACACAGGCGCCTATCACTTATGTTACATTATCAGACGTTACCAAGGATGAACTCGAAGGTAGTTTGATCGCCTGGACCTAAGTAGAACATCGACATCAATGCAAACAGAGTCCACATTACGACGTTGACGTCCTTCGCCTTGCCTACAATCATCTGAATAGCGACGTATGAGATAATACCCCATGCGATACCATCTGCTATCGAGAATGTGAATGGCATAAGGACCATTGTTAAGAATGCTGGAATAGCGATTTCGAGATTGTCCCAATCTATGTCTGCAACTTGCTTCATCATCAAAGCACCAACAACAACTAGAGCCGTTGCCATTGCGAACTGTGGGATAGCCTTGAATAATCCAGATAGGAATAGACCCGATAACATTAGAACACCCACTGTGACTGCTGTTAATCCGGTCTTTCCGCCTTCTTCAACACCAGCTGCGGATTCGATGTATGTGGTTGTAGTACTTGTACCCACTAAAGCACCAACGATTGTTGCTGCTGCATCGGACATGAATGCTTCATCAGAGTTGTGCAATTCGTCATTCTCGTCGACGTAGCCTGCTGCGCGCCCAACAGAGTAGAGTGTGCCTGCAGTGTCGAATATATCGACGAACATGAAGGCAATCATTACTAAGATGAAGTCCCCAATTGAAGTGCCACCATCTGAACCAATATCACCAAGTGCGCTTAGTGCACTACCGACAGCTCCGGTTGCGGATAATGCATCGGTTGTAAGAATGTCACCAACAGCAGGTGCTGCTGCAGTGTCTGCACCCCATCCTGAGGCGGCGTTAACTATCACGTTGACTTCGGTGGCAGCGTATTGGCACACAACAGTGCCATCATCCCAAGTCACTGAAGTCCCAGCAGTTCCAGTACCTGCGTCCCACCATCCACAACCCCAATGAGGGGATGAGGTGATTGCTGCATTGTCGTAGGCCACTACCATGTCGGCATTTCCTAGAGTGTTGTATGGATCAGTTGCGCCAACGGCCCAACCATAAATCGACATTCCGATTATTCCATAGATTATTGCTCCCTTCATACCTCGAGCCATCATTCCTGCGATTGCAATTAGGCCCAATAAGGCGATTAGTTCGCCTGAGTTGTATACCCAACCTGCATTCGCACCGAGGTCGACTAGAGTGACGCCGTTATTGACGACTATTCCTGTCTCTTCGAGGCCGATTAATGCCAAGAACATACCAATACCGGCACCCGTTGCAATCTTCAAATCGGTTGGGATTGAATTGATCATCTCAGTTCTCCAACCAATTTGAGGGAGTGATATTACCATGAATATCAATCCTTCAACGAATACTGCCGCTAAGGCAACATCCCAAGCCACACCCATAGCGCCCACTACTCCAAAAGTGAAGTAGGCGTTAAGGCCCATTCCTGGTGCTAAAGCGAATGGTAAATTCGCCCACAGTCCCATCACTGTGCACCCTATAAATGCTGCAATAGCGGTTGCGAACAAGGCATTGTCGAATCCAATACCTGTCCCTGAGAGCATTGCTGGGTTAACCAACAAAATATACGCCATAGTCAGGAATGTTGTAATTCCTGCGCGTATCTCCGTTTCAACTGTGCTACCAGCATCAGTTATTCCAAATTGTTTGTCTAGTGCTTCCATTTTTTCACCTGTCTTTCCAGTAACGCAGCGCGTAGGCTACGTAGCGTCTGAACCACTCAGTCGGCTTATGATAGATTCGTGGAAAACTAAGATTTTGATAGGTTTAGAGTATTTCCGTTCAGTGGAAGTATAGGTTTCGGTTTTTGTCGGAATTCGGAGGAAATTGCCTTTCTTGCTTCCTCATCACCATGAAAGAAAAGAACTTGGTTGGGTTCACACGCTTGTATGAAGTTGGTCATATCTGAATGACTTGCATGGTTTGATAATTGGAATTGGTTGATGTCCAAATCAATTGGAGTGATATTTCCATAGATTGGGATTTTGCCCTTATCTAAGAGTTGACGGCCACCTGATTTTTCAGCTTGATAGCCTGTGAGTAAGATAGCGTTGGAAAGATCGTGTCGTAATCTATTGAGATACCATATCGCAGGACCCCCATCCAACATTCCACTTGTAGTGACAATGACGTCTGCATCTAGGGCCTTTTTCCTATCTGATTTACTACGAACTTTGCGTGCCCAACGCCACACCTTTTCCAATTCTTCTGGATTACGAATGTGTTCGGGATTATTCAGCCAATATTTTGTCAAACGTGTGCCCATTCCATCATAATGGACATTTAGATGGGGGGCTTCCTTATGCAAGATTCGAAGAATATCTTGTCCTCTACCTGATGCAAAGGCTGGAATGAGTGCCACACCTCCTCTTGACACCACTTCTTTTACTCGCTCAACAAATCGGGCTTCCTCCTCAGCGCGAGGGGGGTGTTCTTTACCCCCATAAGTCGATTCCATACAAAGAATATCACACTTAACTGGTTGAGCCCCAATTACATTTGGGCTTTCTCTAGTATCTAAATCACCAGACCAAAGGAGTGTTAGTTCAGGTGTTTGAATCTCAATCATAACAGCACCCGGGATGTGGCCCGCTGGATGAAATCTTAATTTCCAAGCCTCAATTTCAAACCATTCACCAATATCATGACTCTGCCAGGCATCCAATGCTGCATCTAAATCTCGCATATCCCATGGGAGAGGATATCCTTCAATACTCGAAACTTTGTAGGTGTCTCTCCACATTATTTCACTGACTGCTTCAGTTAGTGTGGTTCCATGAAGAGTTGCCCTGTGGTTACCAACAACCCAAGGCGCCATTCCAATATGATCTATATGAGAATGTGTGATGATTACATGATCTACTGCAGGACTTTCTTTTGGATATCTAGGGGGTTTAGTTGGAGCTAATCCATAATCGATTAAAATTCGTGTTCCTGTTTTGTCTTCAAGAATACAACCTACATTCCCTACTTCTTCCGCACCACCAAGAAAATGAATTCGAATTCCTTCCTTTACTTCTTCTTCAGGATAGCCTGAAGTTCGTCCGGGGGTGTAAAGGACCATGATTGTCCGAGATGCATCTCCCTCATCAGATAACCGGATGAAGAGAGGAACCCCCTAATTTCTAATGGAAATGTTGAACATTGAAATTGATTCCAATAGAAATGACACAATACCTATTGACTTTAGATGATATAGGACGATTGAATATCGAAAATTAAAGCAGAATTTACGTTAATATCAAATTATGTCACTCCAAATATAATTCCAGTAGAAACGAAGGGGAGGGGGTATTTTGAGAAGACAAACCCCTTCCTATCAACATGGCAAGACGGGGGGGGGAGATTCTCCAATTAGATTCCTCTCGTTGTTTTGGTTGTGCAGCATGTGTTTCTTTATGTCCAATTGATGTATTAGAACTCGAAGATCTATTAATCACCATTGATGAACCCACATGCACACATTGTCAACTTTGTATTCCTGCATGCCCCGTATCAGCTCTGTTTTTTGAAAAAATAGGAAAGGTGACACAATGACTAGAATTCTAATTCATGGAACGGAATTAATATCATTAATTTGCGCCCATTCTCTTTTAGATTCAATAAAAAATGTAGAAATACACTTAGTAGATTCTAAAGCAGAAGTCGGATTATTAGAAGAGGGTCCGGGATTAATTTCTGCAAACAATTTACCAATATTACCTAATGAATGGATAGGTTCTTTGAAATCCCAACAACCAAGAGATGAATCTACAGCGATCCGCCGTTCTTGGTTTGAAAAAGCATGCGCAACTAAATTAGCAAGTAGAGGTGTGTTTTTCCATCTTCGTAGTAAAACAAACAAAATAAATAAATCCACAATAAAATTTGAGGGTGCAGGCCTTCTTTCTGGTAAATCATTAGAATTTGATATTATAATTAATCAAATCACCCCTCCATCTAATTCTATAAACTGGAGTGGAGGGACTCATTCTTCTTCCACAATAACATCTCCAATTTCAGGCATAAGGCCTGATGGATTAGTAGAGGAATGGTGGGGTGGGGTACCCCCAAATCGAACCGATTGGCTTCAACGCATGGAATGGAAAGGAGTCAACCCTCGAACTTCTATAATTGATGATATCGAAACAGGTAAGCGACTTGCTAGGAACGCGATATCTCTATGATTATCGCTGAAACACTTAGACGCCTAATCCAACACGCATCACTATGACAAGGGCCCCTGGTCCCACCCTACAACATCTATTCAGTAAAGAGAAGAGCACGCGTCATGCCATACTCATCGACCCCGCAGATCAGACACCAGAGATGGCTGCAAAACGCTGCGTTGCGGCTGTATCTGCCGGTTCTCAAATGATTCTAGTGGGGGGCTCTACAGGCACAGATATGTCTAATGTACATAACACAGTTGTAGCAATAAAAGAAGCTCTTGAATTAATTTCATGGGCGGCTACACAAAATTCAGAGTTAAATGAAGAAGAATGGACAATTCCTATTGTATTATTCCCTCAAGGTTCGGCCGCCCTTTCACCCGCTGCAGACGCAATAACATTCATGATGCTAATGAATAGCACAGACCCGGAATTCCTTATTGGTGAACAAGTCAGGGGGGCCCCTTTCATCAAAAAAGCAGGTATCGAATCTCTTCCTATGGGGTATGTAGTATGTGCACCAGGTGGCCGAGTAGGGCAAGTCGGTGCAGCGAATCTTATTCAAGAAGACCAATTAGATCTAGCCGCTGCATATGCGATTGCTGCCGAATCTTATGGTTTCGAATTACTTTACTTAGAAGCAGGAAGTGGTGCACATACTCCTGTTAATCCCAACTTGATTACGGCTGCTAGAGAAGCGTGCAACCTCGTACTGATCGTCGGAGGGGGGATTAGAGATGGAGCAACTGCTAGACTAGCAGCTCAAGCAGGCGCCGATTGGATTGTAACTGGAAATCTAACCGAATCATATGATGATGTGGATGAATTACAACAAGTGCTTACTAAATTCATTAATGAAATGAATTCATGAACTTATATTTATGAGTTAGAATCTTTCAAAGCGGCCAAGAGTTGGTCAATTTTTGTTTCCATATCTAATATCAATAACATCTGCTCTTCTTCCTGTTTAAGTAAACGAGCATTTTCTCGTTGTAATTCTTCCACTCTATCCGAACCAACGATATCTTCCATCTCTTTTCTTCGTAATCGCTCGTTTGAAAGCATCACTTCCAATTGCTTCCTCCTAGCATCTGCGACCCGAAACCGCTCTTCCAATTCTGCAAAATCACCTCTCCCACCACTTCTATTTCTGATCTCTCCCAATTCAGAATCAAGAGCCCGAGCCCGTTGTCTTGCCATTGCAAGCTCTCTTTCCATTTCTCCTAATTCATCCCACATTGCCATAACTTCAGCAACTAAACGCTCTTGTGAAAATGTCGTAAGGTGTTCGGCCAACTCATCCCGACTCATTGGCACAGGGTCTTCCCGTTCACCCTGGTCAACATTCTGAGCACTCACACCAATCGTTGAGAATTATCACCATTCCATTCTTGAACCTTGAGGGTAGACCCAAGCCCAACACCCAATTAATCAACAAAACTAACATTTCCATCAGAGAAAACCCGACAAAAACTCACTCGTCGTGTTTATATCGAGACCTCGGGTCGGCCGCGCCATGAAGGCTTACAGAGCAACCGGGTCATTCCGTAATGGAAGAACCGACCAGAACTTCACCTACGATGTTGTAGCAATAGATGTAGCCGATGCTGAACATCGGGTATACTCGAATTTTGGTAGCCGCCATAATGCAGCCCGACGCTTCATCCACATCACTTCCTTAGATGAGATCCAACCAACACAATCAAGTGAGCCACGAGTGATTGCACATTTCCGAGACACCCATGACTTCTCAGCACCCCCCTCCTCTGAAGAAGAATAATCAGAACCTCACTAATTCACGACGCGAATGCGTAATGGTGAAAGGAGAAGAGGGGGAGGAAATAACATGGTCAAGAAGGCAGTCATGCGTCAGTACTGGCGCATTCAGCAAAGCCAGACACTCATTTCAATGGGATTCTGGGTTACTACATTAACACTATTAGTGTGGCCATTAGTAAACTGGCGCTTCAAAGAAATAGATGACGTAATGGGAATATCTCCAACTTATTTTGGGTTGATTGGGATAGGGACTACAATACTAATGTTCGTTCTTCTAATTGGTTGGTTATACGATGTATTATTCGGCCTATGGCGTGAACATCTAACAGTCGTTCAAGAACGCAATCCATTCACTACCTACAAACTAAACGCTCCATTCGGGATGATACTTTCTCAAACAAACACAATCTTGAGGAAAATGGCTGAAGATGATGAAGATATAATCCGCCATTGTGATTTTATAGATAGATGGTTAGAATGGAATTCCGAGCAAGAAATTTGGGCGCGTTCACTATCCTCTTGGAAGAATATAGTAGGCGACGAAGATCCATTCCTCCAACACCTATCAGAAGAGGGTCGAGCCAAACTAAATGCTGCAGTTGAAGAATTGCAGGAATTCTAATCGGGGGATATGCCTGAATCCTGAGGTTATTGTTCAAATCGCCATAGATGCCGGTGAGGCAATCATGGAGATTTACGATGCTGCGGAAGTGATCGAAGTCACACAGAAGGGCGACCATTCCCCACTAACTAAGGCTGATTTGGCAGCACATGATGTCATTGTTGCAGGCTTGCGGGCAATTGATTCAACACCGATCGTATCTGAGGAAGGGCTAGTCGGCGACCCACAGTCGAGCAAGACCTGCTGGCTAGTCGACCCACTAGATGGAACAAAGCAATTCATCCAAAGAAATGGTATGTTTACAGTCAATATCGCGCTGATGCGCAGAGATGGTGCGCGATGGATACCACTCTTCGGTGTGGTTCATGCCCCGGCCACAGATACGACTTGGCTAGGGGGGGCCTTACGTGCCTCCGAACGAAGAGGCCGAGACGGGACTGGTCCGATGAAGGTACGAGTTAGTGACGGAATGGTAAAATTGGTCGCCAGCAGCTCGCACCGCGATGAGAGGGACGAATCTTTCGCGGCCGCTGTCGGTGAGCACGAACTGATTCGAATGGGCTCTTCCCTCAAGGCCTGTGTTGTTGCCGAGGGAAGCGCAGATCTCTATCCAAGATTCGGCCCAACCTCTTGTTGGGATATCGCCGCCGCTCATGCAGTGGTTTCTGGGGCCGGCGGGATTGTTGTTGGCCCAGACGGCACAACTCTCGATTATGACTTGGTTGGGAACGTGCTGAATCCGTATTTTCTAGTTGCAGCGGATAGCCGTTGGAATGAGCAATGGATAGCTCATCAAGGCTGAATCAACCAATCTGGATTTGAAAACCCAGTTAATTCTTCCAAAAGCGAAAGGTCCGCATTCACCTTTTCAGTTAGAAGCACTCGTTGTTGATTGGTAATTTCTCGCTTTTCAGGCGCTTTACTAGATATCAGTGGTAATTTATACACATTCACACCCTTTCTTTGCAACCATCTTACAATTGGCCTTTTCACAAAATTAGGTAACAAATTTGCGACACCACGGAATAGGCGGCCGAATAGAGTGATTGGGCGGCGATCAGAAGCAACATTTGCGTTGTGTACTATATCTAAATCGAAAGAATAATCATCAACACCAATATGTTCACAAATTTCTTTCAAAACCTCCAACGGTTCCTTTCTCATTCTCTTTGCCTCAATAATTAATAGTGAATCCAAATCAAAAAATTCCAACCACTTTGAGATTGAAGACCCATAAAGAGTATCACAATACAATCGAGGATCTCCCCAAGCCCTCTCAAAATCACCCCAATCTTCATTATTCGCCTTATCTTCCTCAGTTTCTGTAATCATATTCCAATGAGAAATCGTGCGACTGACAGGCTCTCGGAGAGAAATAACCAATTTTGCGCCAGGCCAAAATTCACTAATTCTCTGCGGAGCTATTGGGCATGCTAATGCGTGAATCGAACAATCCATCCGTAAACCCTCTTCTACAAAACAGCCTGCATATTTTTCCCAATCTGGTTGTATATTTTCCCTACGAAACGTCCCTTTATGTGTGGCAATAATGTTAGGTTCCTTCGGTTCAGAAACACAAATACCAGGGTGTTGGGAAAGCGCATCTGCTAACCAAGTAGTACCCGCTTTGGGTGCGCCCAGAAGAAAAGCACCAACTTCAGGGATCATTGACGGCGCACTCTCCATGGCCCCCCCTCACCCCCTTTAGATATAGGAATTCACACTTTCATAAGACCCCAAGAGTCCGTCGGAATGAAATACAGGCCTTATTTCGCCCGAGTCCCGGAAGGTGTAATGATGGGCAACAAGGTAGTTTGGTTTACTGGGCTTTCAGGAGCAGGAAAGACAACAATTGCTATGGCAGCAGCAGACAGATTTGGCTGTGAAGTGCTAGATGGTGACACGATTAGAGACTTCTTCGCGAATT
>MPLX02029948.1_pt1 | contig 10560 bp, 9 predicted proteins | sample 1617341 | NCBI WGS metagenome assembly MPLX02 (sample SAMN05944804, study PRJNA350692) | marine metagenome | biome: marine; feature: ODZ; material: water; isolation source: 120 m water sample filtered on 0.2 um supor filter | place: Pacific Ocean | collected 2012-04-08 | depth 120m m | reverse complement strand
CGGCCGCCATTTCTTGGGCTTGGTCTGCTGTAGCGGCTTCGCCTGTTCCGATTGCCCAAATCGGTTCATAAGCAATAATTAGTGAATTCCAGTTTGAAAATCCTTCAAGGCTAGCTTCGAGTTGCCTTGTGATGAAATTTACTGCTTTTCCGGATTTTCGAATGCTAAGGTCTTCACCGACACACAAGATGGGTGTTATTCCTGCTTTTGACGCGCTAATTGCTTTTTCTGCGACCTGTTCAGATGATTCATCGTTAAACATCCGTCTTTCTGAATGTCCTATGACGACGTGGCTAATCAAGCCTTGCAGCATCGCGGTAGATATTTCTCCTGTGAACGCTCCGTTTTCATTTGCGTTTACGTTTTGTGCTCCTAGTTGAATAGAGGATCCGTTCAACATTTTTGCAATGCTCGTTAACGAAACAAATGGCGGGCAAATGATTTTTTCAACGTTTGTTATGTTGTTGCTGAGATCGAGAATCTGTTTAACCAAGTTGATTCCCGACTCAACATCGGTGTTCATTTTCCAATTACCAGCTATTACCGGTTTTCGATATTTCATTAGATATTCCTGAGATAATCTTAGCGTGGATGGCTTAACCTGTGGCATCAATCAATGCTGCTACGCCAGGGAGAGTTTTGCCTTCTAAAAACTCGAGTGAAGCTCCCCCACCTGTTGAGACATGCGTGATTTTGTCTCCAAGATTAAGTGATCCTATTATTTCTGCTGTAGATCCGCCCCCGACTACTGAGGTGGCCATGTTATTGGCGGCGACAGCATTTGCAACTGCAATAGAGCCATTTGCGAATGCAGGCCATTCAAATACACCCATAGGGCCGTTCCATATGATTCTTTTCGCTAGTGAAATGACCTGAGCATACTTTTTAGAAGACCGCGGCCCGATATCTAAGATAAGCTCATCATTAGGTACGTTATTCGATTCCCATATAGATGCAGGTGAAGATTTACTAAATTCACTGGCGGTCAAGACATCTGACGGTAATATAACTTTTGCTCCGTTAGCATTTAGTACATCTTCAGCAGCTAGTAGGTCGGTCTCTGTCACAACCGTTGCCCCACCCTGATTGTTTTGTGCCACGTAAAAGGCTGCGACCATCCCTCCTCCGATGAGGATCGTGTCAACTTTTTTGGATAAGTGATGTAGTACTTGGATTTTGTCAGCGACCTTTGCTCCACCGATAATTGCAACTGTTGCGTCTGTTGAGCTCTCCAGAGATCGACCGAGCACCGTGATCTCACGTTCCATTAACAGTCCCGCGTAAGCTGGTATATGTTTAGCCACTCCAGTGGTAGAGGCATGGGCTCTGTGTGCAGCACCGAAAGCGTCGTTAACAAAAAGATCAGCCAAGGATGCCAGGTGTTTGGAGAAATTCTTGTCGTTTTCTTCCTCGCCGGGTTCAAATCGAAGGTTTTCCAGAAGTGCGAAGTCGCCCGCTCCAAGTTGAGAAACTATTTTGGCGGGTTGTGTTCCATTCGGGCCACCAGCATCGAGGATAGGCCTATTCAGGATTTCTGAAAGCCTTTTGCGTATTGGTTGCATTCTCATTTGCTCGACTACCTGTCCAGCTGGACGGCCAAAATGCGAGCAGATCACAACTTTTGCCCCTCCGTTGCTTAGGAGGCATAAGGTTGGTAACGCAGCTCGGATTCGAGAGTCATCAGAGATCACTTCACCGCGCTTTGGTACGTTGAAATCGACCCTCACTAACACCGTTTTACCGGCAAAATCAGTGTTCCTGATGGATCGTTTGTTCATAGTAGATGTGTTTTCTTTAGTGCGAGCCAACTATCAATTTGGCGCTTTTGATGAGCGAGTTTTTGTATTCATCTGAGAAGCTAGTTGATTCGATCTCACGAATCGCCTCATTGATCAAACTCTGGACAGTATTTTCGGCAAACGATCTGCTCTCGGTTTCCGAGAGGATTGATGTTACTTCGTCTATATCATCTGGCCCTAGAACACGTTTCATGAAAATTTCTCCCAAACGACGACGGGTAGTAGGAGTGCCATTTTCGATTGCATGAGCTGCAGCGAGTGACTTTTTTTTCGATTGCAGCCTTCCGCGTTGGACTTCGTCTCGTTCGGTATCTTGCGCCGGCCAAAGTGCTCTCAGATCAGTGTTTAAATTTCGCGCAGTACCGATTGTTGTGCCAAATCTAGTCAGTGAATTGAGTAGGTCTTCTGAGGCCGCTGCCGCTATTCCTCCGAGCTTTGCAGCGCAACCGAGCACCGCACCTCGCTTACGTGCCACCATCAACACATCTTCTATATTTACGGCGGCTCGTTCTTGAAAGGAAATATCAAGATACTCCCCTTCGCAAACTTCTAAAGTTGCATTGTCAAGCGTCTCCAGTGCCATGGAAATTAAACGCGGATTCGCCGAAAGGCCGCTGGATTTTCTCTGCTCGAATATGGATATTCGAGCCATTGCATGGATACCATCACCGGCATTAATGGCCTGTGCTGGACCCCAAGACCACCAGATGCTGGCTCGGTTGTTTCTTTCCGTATTCGCATTTTGAACGTCTTCATGAACCAGGATAAAGTTGTGCAAGAGTTCTACTGAGACTGCATATGGCATGGTTGTCTGGTTCTCGCCCCCGGCAGCTTTTGACGTGGCGAGAACGATGTGTCCATGGGATCTGTCCTGATTCGTAACTGGTTCGGGCTCACCGTTCTGATCCACCCAGCCCAAGTGATAGGCCATCATCTTGTAGAGCGGCAATTCTCTTGAATCGACGAATTTCATTAATGCAGACTCAAATTCGTCTGCATCACTATGTGTAAGTCCTGGCAATATTCCCGTAACGGGCAATAAAAGTCTCCTGCTGAAGATAAATTATTGGCTGGCCAGATTACCGACCACGCCAATTACAATGTTTTTGCCAATAGTATTCTTAATAGATTCAATACTGATTGCGCCTAGCCTCAAAATCGATAGTTTACCGTTGGCATAAGAAATGACGGTACTCGGGGCTGTATTTGATCCGCAAGGTGATTCGATACAGAAGTCGATTTTTTCACCGAATTGCTGATCTACATCGCTGGCATTGGCCATAGGCGGTTGGCTAGTCACGTTGCAGCTGGTTCCCGTTATCGGAGTTCCAGAAAGCCTGATCAATTGGCGTGCGAGACTATGGTCTGGAATCCTGAGACCAACGGTCCCTGTTCTCGCTGTTACTGACTCGGGCACCCGCTCTAATGCTGGGACTACGATTGTAAGCGCCCCAGGCCAGAATCTTGATGCGAGATCCATAACTATTTGAGGAAACGTTGTTGCTAATTCAGTGACCATATCTAAGTCACTTATAAGCAATGGGACTGGCGTTCCAGGGTTTCTTCCTTTTACTTCAAAGACGTGTTGCACTGCTTTATCATTCATGCCATCGGCTCCGAGGGCGAAATATGTATCTGTTGGAAATGACACCAAGCTTCCCTGTTTTATTGCTGTAGCTGCGATATTGAGGCTGGAACTGTCTGGTGATAAAAGCATCAAATAATATTAGCGGCTGGAAATGACTTGGTTGGTATTAAAGCAATCAATAAAAACATTCATATTTTCCGTGACTCAGTCGTCGGGGACAGGTAAATTTAGGCAAGAGACATAATTCATGCTGCCATAAGCTTTAATATGCCAAATATTTCGATGTGTCGAATGTGCCAAGCGACCGTAAGAGAATTGTAAAAACTACCGGGGACCAGATGACAAAACAACCAATCAACAGCGGATCTCGGAGAGTTTCCACATCAGATGATATCGAAGTTGGAACTTATCTTGAAATTGCTCAGGCTGATCGAACGACTGGCAGCACCCCTCCTGTCGATGACCGGATGCAAACAATAGTCATTATGGATTTTGGTTCTCAGTACTCACGTTTGATAGCCCGCCGGATACGCGAACTTAATACCTATTGCGAAATACTCCCCCACGATGCTGGCAGCGAAATACTCGACACGCAAGATGTTATAGGGATAATCCTTTCAGGCGGTCCCAACAGTGTCTACGAATCAGGAGCCCCGATGGCACCCTCTTGGGTTTATGAGGCGGGTGTTCCATTGCTGGGTATCTGTTACGGCATGCAGCTGATAGCTCACCAACTCGGTGGGACTGTCGAACCCGGTACACAGCGTGAATATGGACACGCGGTGATTCACAAGGACGGGCAGGACAATGTCCTGTTTGAGGGCTTAGATACGGAGGTGCCTGTGTGGATGAGTCATGGTGACCGTATTGAAGAGTTGCCTCCAGGTTTTCGGGCTATGGCCTATTCCGAGAATTCTCCTATTGCCGTTATGGGTGATGACCGCGGAACATGTTTTGGAATTCAGTTTCATCCGGAAGTCGCTCATACTCCACAAGGTGTCGAGATTCTCCGTAATTTCATCTCTGGTGTTTGCAAGGGCTTGGGTGATTGGACACCTGAGAATTTTGTATCAGATGCGATTGAGCGTATAAAAGAACGCGTTGGAGAAGGGAAGGTGATATGTGCTCTATCAGGCGGCGTTGATTCGACCGTTGTCGCTGCACTTATCCACAAAGCTATTGGTGACCGACTGACATGCATTTTTGTGGATAACGGCCTCATGCGGAAAGGCGAAGCTGACCGAGTTCAAAATGTGTTTGCTAGTCAACTGGGCGTGAATCTTGTGTTCGTTGACGGAACGGAACGATTCCTTAATGCTTTAAAGGGGGTCACTGATCCAGAGATAAAACGGAAAACAATTGGGCAAGAGTTTATTGAGATTTTTGAAGAAGTGGCTGTGGATATAGGGGAAGTTGACTATCTCGCTCAGGGAACCCTGTATCCAGATGTTATCGAGAGTGTAAGCGCCGATTCTAACGCCTCGCATAAAATCAAAACCCACCATAATGTCGGTGGTTTACCCGAGCACATGAATTTGAAATTGGTTGAGCCGCTTAGATATTTGTTCAAAGATGAAGTGCGGCAGGCTGGTATCGAATTGGGCTTAAGCTCTCAGAGCGTTAATCGCCAGCCTTTCCCGGGCCCTGGCCTTGCGATTAGGATTATGGGGGATGTCAATTATGAAAAGCTTGAAATTCTTCGTAACGTTGACTGGATTGTTATCGACGAAATCAAAGCCGATGGACTGTACGACAAGTTATGGCAATCTTTTGCGGTTCTTACGAATACACAGACGGTCGGTGTGATGGGCGATCAGCGAACGTATCAGTACGTAGTGGCAATTCGTGCCGTAACTAGTGCAGATGCCATGACAGCCGATTGGGCTCGACTTCCGTACGAAACCCTTGGGAGAATATCGAGCCGGATCGTCAATGAAGTTGAAGAGGTTAATCGAGTCGTTTTGGATATCACGAGCAAGCCTCCTGGGACCATTGAATGGGAATAGTCAAACATAGAATAGTGCGTGAATCAACTTGAACTTATCAGACTTATCAGTAAGGATTAGGGATTAATTGAGGATCCTTCTAATCGGTTCTGGGGGGCGCGAGCATGCGATGGCGTGGAAGCTCGTACAGAGTCCAAAAATTACTAAGCTGATCATAGCTCCCGGCAATGCTGGGACTGCTGAATTAGGCGAAAACGTAGCTGTGAATGCGGATGATCTGGATGGCCTTATATCAATTGCGAAAACTCGCTCGATTGACCTTACGATTGTTGGTCCCGAACAACCTCTTATCGATGGTATTGCTGAGCTTTTCCAAAGACATGGATTGAAGATATTTGGTCCGTCAAAAAACGCGTCGCGAATAGAGGGATCTAAGATTTGGTCCAATGATTTGATGTCCAAGTATGGGATCCCTACTGCTGATTCAGTGGCATTTTCTGATTCAACTAAAGCTATCGATTACGCTCTGACGCTGCCAGAAGGTTCCCTTGTCGTCAAGGCGGATGGGCCAGCCGCTGGTAAAGGAGTTATTCTTCCAGATACTTACAAGGAACTCGAGATTGCTGTGGTGGGTATGCTTGATGGTGCTTCTTTTGGAAAGTCTTCTGCAAGCTTGCTTCTTGCTGAACGGATGTCTGGGCCGGAAGTAAGTGTGTTTGCTTTTTTGGATGGAGAGACAGTCTCCGCAGAAATTGCCGCATGTGATTATAAGAGGATCGGTGAAGGCGATACTGGCCTGAACACTGGTGGCGTTGGCGCTTATGCCCCTCCAGAATTTTGGACGAGCCAACTTGCAGCTCGGGTAAGGACGGAAATTCTCGAGCCCACGGCACGGGCGTTGGCAGCGGAAAACAGTGCGTATTCTGGGATTTTGTATGCGGGGCTTATGATCACGAGTACCGGGCCAAGAGTTATCGAATTTAATTGCCGGTTGGGGGATCCAGAGTGTCAAGTTTTAATGCCGAAACTTAAAAGTGACTTTTTGGAAATTTGTATGGCAGTTGTAGAAGGACGTCTTGCTCACCAAAAGGTCATTTGGTCTGACCTAGCTTGTACCTTCGTTGTGATGACATCGGACGGTTACCCAGGGAATTATGAAATTGGAGCAGAAATCACTGGTATTACCCAAGCATCAGAGCATGGACTTGTGTTTCATGCTGGAACAAGTAAGCAAAGTGATGGATCATTGATTACTGATGGCGGTCGTGTTCTTGGAGTAGTTGGCTCTGGCGAAACGATAAGAGATTCGCTAGCTGCGGCCTACGCTGGAGTAGGAAAAATTGCTTTTAAAGGAGCGCGTTACAGACGGGATATTGGTGAAAGGGCTGTTTCGAACTGATGTCGGTAAATATTCACGTTGTTTTTGATTTTGATGGCACCCTTGCAACTACCTTCGTAGGTGGGGAAATGTTCCGTTGTTGTACATCACCAAACCGTGTGGCTGAGTTAAGTGGGCACTTTTCGGCTGGGGAAATCTCTTTACGCCAATATCAAGAATCTGTATTCGATATGGTCGATGAAACTACGTTTGAAATGTCTAAGCGCGCTGCGTTACATGGTTGCATCAGGAAGCGTGCAACTGAGGTGTGCGAGCTTGTTTGGGATTCTGGGGGTGTCGTGTCCGTGGCATCTGCCGGGCTTAATTTTTATATCGAACCAGTGTTGGAAAAGGCAGGACTCGATCGTATCGAATTGCATAGTGGGAAAGTTTTATCTGAGCCAGGCGAGAGGCCCCCATTTAGATACGATTATCCTTCTTACGTAAAATCTTGTAGAGGCGATTGGGTTACTTGTAAATGTGAAGTGATTAACCGTTTGAAGAATAACTATGGTGGAAGTGAAGTGATATTTGTAGGTGACGGTTTGCTTGGGGACGCATGTGCTGCTGTCAATGCAGCCGATACCGTGTTCGCAACTGGCAAACTGCTGCGATACTGTGAAAAGAGCAAAATACCGGCAATAGAATTCGGTAAAGATTTTGGACCGCTACTTAGGTACGTGCATGCTAAGACGTTTATAACGGGAGCCTCATAGAACATTGATTCCACGATATTCGCGACCTGAAATGAACGCCATTTGGGCGGAAGACAACTCTTTTGATCTCTGGTTGAGGGTCGAAATTGCAGCGTCCGAGGCATGGACGGAACAAGGTGTGGTCCCCGAACAAGACATGGTGAAGATTCGATGTGCGAAATTTGATCGATCAATTTATGACAAGTGGTTTGAGCAGACAAAACATGACATCGTATCGTTCACACGCGCCGTTGGTGAAAGTCTTGGGGTTGAGGGTCGCTGGATTCACCATGGTTTGACTTCTAATGACGTGAAAGATACTGCTCTCAGTATGCAGCTTGTCCAATCATGTGATTTGCTAGACAAAGGTCTTGTTGGTTTATTGAACGCACTGCGCATACGTGCAATCGAGTTCAAGCAAACACCGTGTATCGGGCGTTCGCACGGTATTCATGCAGAGCCGATGAGTTTTGGATTGAAGCTAGCGCTCTGGTTCGGTGAAATAAAGCGGCATCGTGAACGCCTGATTGGAGTGCGATCACGAGTCGCAGTCGGCATGCTTTCTGGCCCCGTGGGTACCTTTGCGTCTGTACCACCTTCGATTGAAGAATCGGTCTGTAGGCAGTTGGGTCTTACTCCTGCCGAAGTTTCCAACCAGATCATCCAACGAGATAGACACGCGGAATACTTGCAGCTCTTGGCTCTCATTGCCGCAACCTTAGAAAAGGTAGCGACCGAGATCAGAGGTTTGCAACGGACCGAGGTTCGTGAGGTTGAAGAACCATTTGGTCAACCTGGTTATGTAACTAAAGGTTCTTCTTCGATGCCACATAAGCGTAATCCTGAACTTTCAGAGCGGATATGTGGTCTTGCCCGATTGATTCGTGGTAACTCTATTACGGCACTTGAGAATGTTGCTCTGTGGCATGAACGTGACATATCTCACTCATCCGCTGAACGTATGATTTTGCCCGATGCTTCGCTTGGTCTCGACTATATGTTGAGTCTGATGACGGGGATTATCGGGGATATGGTTGTGTATCCAGATCGAATGATGCAGAACCTTGAGTCCACCCGTGGTCTTGTGTTTTCCCCCAGAGTTATGTTGTTGTTGGTTGAAAAGGGTGTTGACCGGACGGACGCATATGATGCTGTGCAAAGAAATTCGATGAAATCATGGGAATCCGAGTTAGATTTTCGTGATTTAATTAAGACGGATCCAGTGGTGTCGACAAAGGTTTCACCTCAAGATCTTGATGATTTGTTTGACTATAGCTTTTACCTTGTCCATGTGGATCAGATTTATACACGTGTGGGCATTTCAGAGACAATAATTGACTGAAGCAGTTTTCGAAACCAATCTGTCCGGACTCCTTTATCGAGGGAAGGTTCGGGATACTTATGATCTTGGCGATGATCGTTTGCTAATGGTCGCTTCAGATCGTATTTCGGCATTTGACGTTGTGATGGATCAACCTATACCGGGCAAAGGCATCATATTGACTGAGATGTCTTCATTTTGGTTTGAAGTGATAGAACATGTGATGCCAAATCATGTGATTGCAACTGCTAATGATGATTTAGCGATGGCGGCTGTTGAACAAAACGGAGCTTTGTTGGAACTGACACCTGATCTGGCGCGCAGATCGATGGTGATCAAGAAAGCTGACCGGATTGATATTGAATGTGTTGTTAGAAACTATATAGCAGGATCTGCCTGGGCTGAGTATCAACAGTTTGGGACAATGAACGGGCAATCTTTGCAGCGAGGGATGAAGGCTGCTGATAAATTCCCAGAACCGATATTCACCCCCTCAACCAAAGCTGAGTCTGGTCATGATATGGCAATGACTCCTCAGGAGGCCAAAGATCTTGTTGGCATAGAAATGCACAAGACTCTCGAAGAAAAAAGCATTGAGGTGTTTCAGGTAGCGCACGATTATGCTGCTGGGCGTGGGATGATTCTCGTAGATACAAAATTTGAGTTTGGATTAATTGACGGTGAGCTGACAATAATTGATGAGGTGTTGACTCCGGATTCAAGTAGATATTGGGATGTAAGTGATTGGATGCCTGGGCATTTTCCTCCTGCCTTCGACAAACAATTTTTAAGAGCTTGGTTGTTGGAAACCGATTGGAATCAAGAACCCCCGCCTCCTGTTTTACCGCAGGAAATCATTAAGCAAACTCAGCACCGTTATATGGAGTCTTACCGGCGACTGTCGGGGAAGTCACTGATATTGTAGATAGTTATGAATTTACTGGCACGCCAAAGAGCGTGACTTACGAGGTCGTATGGCAGATAAACAGCGTAAAGCAACAACACGGCCGGCTAGTCGCCGTGGCATGAGTAAAGGACAGATCAGGGAGGAGCGACGAGGTAGGAGCCGAACGCGTCAACGTCGTAAGCGGTCGTTGCTAATGTTCGGAGGAACTATTTTTGCCGTGATTTTTATCGCGGCTCTAGTTGTATCACCGAATTGGAATCGTGAAGGAGCCGCTAATCTAGGGGTGAATACCGGTGGACACATTGCGCTGGATCCGGATGACGGACGTGGTCATATCGATGTAAATGCTCCATACTCAGGGACATATTCCGTTGTTCCCGCAACGTCTGGGCCTCATTGGGCTGGAGCAACCACGTCAATTGGGATTCCGGCGCCGGCTAGATGGGGACGATATGAGGGCATCTTGCCAGATGAGGTTCTGGTTCATAATTTAGAACACGGTGGTATTGGACTCCACTATGACTGTGAAACGGAATGCCCTGAAATAGTTAAGGCGTTGGACGATATTCTGCCGAGAGACCCATCTCAGTTCATCATGTCTGCTTATCCAGGCCTGCCTAGCAAGATTGTAATAACGGCTTGGAGACATCATTTGTATTTGGATGAAGTAGACGTGGAAGAAATAATCCGATTTATCAAGGAATATCAGGATCGCGCGCCTGAAAGTTTCAAGCAGAATCAATATTGAATTTTTGAGCTTTGGAGCATAACCGATGTTTTTAGCAAAAATTCATGTTTTGCTTAAACCGACAGTAAATGACCCACAGGGTTTGACGATAGCGCGTGCTCTTGGTCGTCTTGGGTTTGATGCAGTTGATGCTGTGCGCGCCGGAAAATACTTTGAAGTCCAGATTCAAGGTGCTGAT
>MPLX02052514.1_pt1 | contig 10561 bp, 2 predicted proteins | sample 1617341 | NCBI WGS metagenome assembly MPLX02 (sample SAMN05944804, study PRJNA350692) | marine metagenome | biome: marine; feature: ODZ; material: water; isolation source: 120 m water sample filtered on 0.2 um supor filter | place: Pacific Ocean | collected 2012-04-08 | depth 120m m | reverse complement strand
TATCCGTCCGAGGTTGCGGCGGATTGGGTTCTGGCCATACATGCATGGGTTTTGTGCATGCCCTGTTGTGCGTAGCCTGGGGAGTCACGTATAACTGTTACCGCACTTTAATTTGACCTTTTTTTGTTTCACGTTCCCTACCACGACTTGAACACTGCCAGCTCATATGTACGTGAGCATGATCCCGAAACGCCACATGGTGTCGAGGGGGAGTGCTCAATGTGGGATCATGTGGGTCCTAGCAGCAGCCGTGACAGTCGTCAGTAGTGGAACACATGTACACACGACAGCAATTGAGTTCGTCGGTGGGTCGAATGGCACCTTCGCCAAGTCGCACTTAAGGATCCTTAAGTGCGACTTGGAATTCCAGATTGTTGAGTCGCTAGTCAACAAGATGGGTACTGAGTGTGAGGAAAGCACCGCCCATTCTGTTTGGCTCAAGCTTCAGACAAGCGCTTTGGCCCGTGTCTTCCCTTTGTCGTGCTGTGCATTGCTATCCTTCGCCGTTGGGGTGAACGAGAGAAGAAGAATCAAAAAGATCTCGAAGATCCATAAGTCATGCAGCCGTCGATTCCTACAATTGCGCCATCGTCATCAGAGCTACCGAGCACTACCCACCAGGAGCCCACGCCAGATAATGGGCCCCCCGGGTACCAGAATCAACATGGTAGCGGAGCCGTGGCACCTGATGTGTCCACGCCCGCGGTACCCGGGAGCGCGCGCAACCCACGCCGCGCGGTGGAAGTGGGGAGCGCCAGCGGGGTGTCGCGCAAGCGCCTGGCTGCGGCGGCGCTGGCCCCAGATCCGAAGGGCATGCCAGATGAGGCCACCCAGAAGCTGCAGGATCTGGTGGTGGCTTACATCCCCAAGGAGGTCGTGGACGCGGCCGAGAAGATCAAGCTCCAAGAAGCGCTCTTGCAACAGCACAGCGAGGCCATCCGCATCTTGCGCGAGGCTGCTGTTGAGCAAGACAATCGCCTTCGAGCGACGATCACCAAGCTCAACCTGACGGTGGCGGCCACCGACAAGCTCGATGACGCCGTAGAGTTGGTGGAGGCGGACCAAGCTGCTGTCGTGTCGGACTTCAAGGAGTTGAAGAACGAGATGCAGCGGATGCGAGAGGTCATCGAGACGAAGGAGGTGGAGCAGGACGGCAAGCTCCTTCGCTTGGTGGAGCAGCGCCACATCGACGTCAAGAGCCTCACCCAGGAGCTCGAGGCCAAGATGACGCGTGTGGAGGCGACGTTCATGCAGGTGGAGGCCCTGCTGTTCCGGATGACGTCCGACCGGGCCGCCTTCACCAAGCTGCTGGACGAGGTGCAGGTGACGCAGAGGGACATGGCGATGTCCATCTCTGCCAGTGGCGCCGTGCAACCGTCGACGGGCCCGCAGCCTGGCTTCGGGGCAATGGCAGCCCGCCTGGACAAGGCCGTCAACGAGCTGTCGGCCCAGGCCGCGGCTTCCGCCGCACAGGCCGCCGTGACCGCTGACCTCAGGCAGAACCTCATGACGGCGGAGGACAAGCTCGTGGCCTTGGAGGTGAACCAGCAAGGGGCAGTGGCGCAGATCACGGAGTTTGTGCTCACGTCGCTGAACCGCAACGCCCAGGAGATCTCGACGACCATGGGCGAGCGAGAACGAGGCCTCTGCTCGCAGATCGAGGTGGCGATGGTCGAGCTCAGCAAAGGAGTGTGCAAGTGCCCAGCGAATTGCACAGGAGCACAATCTGCTTTCCCTGCTGGGCCGCCAGGCATGGGAGCCGGGACAGGATCAGCACGAGCGCCGTTTCTCAATCGCTCGACTGCAAGTGCCAGCGGCCTGGCGTTCAATGCCGCCGACGGGAACTCAGGGCTTGGAGGAGGTGAGCCTCCACGGCAGCCTCCAGGTGGCAGAACACGCGTCGGAGCGGCGTCGTATGACATCCACAGTGATGATGGCCAGAAGAAGCTCACGATGTCCTCGAAGTGCCCGTTCGAATCCAGAGCCGCCAAAGAGGAGCTCCCGAGATTCAACGGCAAGGACAAGGCAGACTTCTGGCGCAAGAAAGTCACGTACTACTTGCACTCGAGGAATGCCAACATGAGCAATCTCCTCAGATGGGCCGAGCTCCAGACAGAGCCCATCGATGGAGACCTCTTGGCAGAGGCGTGTCAGACCCAGAACTCCCTGGCCATGCTGAGCGACGAGCCTGACGTTCTATCGTACCACCTTTGGGGGTTTTTGAACGTCAATCTCATCGACGCGGCATGGGACATCTTCAACAGTGTCCCCATCGAGAACGGCCTCGAAGTCTGGAGGTTGGTGAATATGGAAATCACCCAGATCACCCAGTCGGAGCTGCTCGCCCTCGAAGACGCGGTGCTGACGCCCGCGCGGCTGACAGAGATCAAAGACATCGACAGGGGCCTGATCGCCTGGGACGCCGCGCTGCGCAACTACCTGGAGGCCGGCGGCACCGAGCTGTCAAAGCAACGCCAGGTGGGAGCCATCATGCGGCTGATCCCCCTCCGAGTCCGGGACCAGGCGTTGTGGGAGTTCGACAAGTTCGACGGCAAGCCCGCGGTGCTGCGCAAGTGGATCCGTGACCGGACCAGCTGGTTCCTGAAGGCAGACGTGGGGCGTCATGCCGGTCGAGTCCACATGTTGGACAACGAGGCCGCGGATGCCCAGGGCCACGACGGATTTGACGACGAGGAGCTCCTCGCCATGGCCGAGATGGGCGACGCAGAGCTTTGTGCCTTCGTCCGCCGCCGCTTCCAACGAGGCTCACAGCAACGCGGAGGAGGAGCAGGAGCAAAGCAGCAGCGAGACAAGCCTCCCCGCGACGTCCGTGACAAGACGTGCCCGAACTGCTTGAAGAAGGGCCATACGTCGCAGGAGTGTCGAGCCCCAAAGGTGGACGCTAAAGACAGGAAATGCTTCACCTGCGGCGAGGGCGGGCACATTGCATCCAAGTGCCCGAACAAAGATAGAGCAGCGGTGCTCGATGCGACGTCCGCCGCCGCTCCAGCCGCTGCACCGGATGCCGGCGCCGGGGCTCCACGGACGGATGCATTTGGCCGGACAATCTTCCTGGGCTGCTTCGAGAACGTACCCCCAGCGCTGGAAGTGAAGCCCCGGAGGATGACGCCCATGTCCCAAGCCGTGGTTCCGCCGAGACCCCGAGGATGCACCCTCGGAGACTGCATGAACAGTGTCTTTGTCAAAATGGCTCAAGTGGAAGCTCGTGAGGCTCAAGTCGATGCTGAGTCAAAGGAGGGCGACAAGAAGCCTAAAGGCGCCAAGAAGGCGAAGAGCGCCGAGAAGGCCGAGGCCCGCATGCAGCACTACCTCAGTGCATTGAAGACACCAGGAGGTGTGCCGATGCCCATCGCCGCGAAGGAGCTGGTCTCGACTACTACCAGTACCAGTGATTCAGCCGTACCCTTGACGGGGCGGCTCGTTGCAGGGATTGGGCGGGCCGGAGAGCGCGCTGCCAGCATCGCCGCAGGGATTGGGCGGGCCGGAGAGCGCGCTGCCAGCCTCGCTGCAGGGCGTCGTCGACTGCGGTCTCAGACGGAAGGAGGACAGGGTCGGGGCGGCATGGGTCTCTCCGCTGACGAGGCTCATACCGCCGAAACACCTGACGAGAAGGGCAGCCATTGGTCCTTCAATGCGAAGCCCGAGGACCAACTCCACAACTTCTTTGGCATTGAAGCGGTGGAACAGCTGCACGCCCTGCCGGAAACGGCAGAGCCAGAGTTCATCGAGGTGAAAACCACGTTGGACACTGGCGCCACGACGCACGCCACGAACAGGGTCGACTTCCCTGGCTGCGAGGTCAGAGAATCAGCCGGCAGCAAAGCCGGCCAGATGTTCCAGGCCGCGGGAGGCAAGACGCTCCCCAATGAGGGCGAGTCGACCATGTACATGGTGTCGCCAGAAGGCAACGAGCTGTGTCTCAACATGCAAATCGCCGAGATCACGAGGCCGCTGATCTCTGTCACCAAGATGACCGAGAAGGATGAATTGGCGGTCCTCTGCAAGAAAGACGTCGCGCTGGTACTGGACCGCCAGAACCGGGTGGTGACGAAATTCCATCGAGAAGGAGGCCTGTATGTATGTTACATGAAGTACAGGAACCCCAAATACAGACCGGCTGAGCCTTTTACTCGGCCACACGTCTGAGCTCGATGAAGCAGTGTGTAAGTCCGCCATCACCTAAACCGGTGGTCCTCGAGACTTGCATGGGCAGTGCGGTCACGGTGAGTCAGGACGAGAAGCTTTTCAGCAAGGATGTCGATGAGCCTGAGCTGGACATCAACGAGAACGCTGAGGGTGACGACGCTGAAGGCGCAGACCACAAGCTTCTTCCAGATCCCGGAGAACCGACTGTGACCCAGATCGAGGACCACAAAGCGAGCGGGCATAGTCCATACCGATCGTGGTGTGGCCCCTGCTATAGCGGGCGCGGCTACGGAGAGCAGCACCGCAAGCGCAAGGGAACTAAATCCATCTGCGTATTTGCCTTCGACTACTTGCTGCTAGACAAGTCAGGCAAGGTTGTGCAGCGCGAGGCGCTCACAGCGGGAGCAGAAGTGGATGTGAAGATCCTCGTGGCGCACGATTCGCTGGGCAAAGCCTGTTTCGCCCACGTCATTCCACAAAAGGGGATTGACGCCGACCATTATGCCGTGGATGTGCTAATGAAAGACATCGCATGGCTGGGGTACACGAGCCTTTCGCTGCGCTCGGACAATGAACCAGCGATCTTAGCACTCCTGAAGCACGCTGTGACCGAGGCCCGGTACACGGTGAAGGAGTTGGAGCAGATCCTGGAAGAGCACCCGAATACTTATGATTCGGCAGGCAATGGGCAGATCGAAGCCACTGTGAAACAGTTCACGGGCATCTTGAGGACGAACAAGATCGGCCTAGAGCAACGGATCAATCTGAAGGTCCCTCTGCAGAGCCCTCTGCTCGCCTGGCTGGTCGAGTATGCGGCTTTCATCGTCAACATCCGCATCAAGGGGGAGGATGGCCTCACAGCCCACCAGCGGGTGAGAAAGTGCGCATTCGTCAAGCGCCTCGTGCCATTCGCTGAAAGAGTGCTGGTCCATCTGCCTATCAAGGGCCCCGAGCGCCAAGAGGCCGGGGCGTTGGACAGCCGAGCAAAAGATGGCATTGTCCTGGGCTACGGCCGCCAGAGGCACTCGTACATCATCTTCTCGAATGGAACAGTGGACGAGTACAGGGCCATACACAGGCTACCTCTGTCCAGAAGATGGGACGCCGCCAAGCTCCAGGAGGTGAACGTCACCCCGAAAGACCTCCACGGAGGTAGAGGATCCCGCGCGGTGCCGTTCACTAACCGTGAAGCCGGAGCCGCCGAGCCACCGCCGCAGCACCGCCGCGCAGCTCGTCGCCTCGAGCTCAGGCAGGCAGACTTTGACCCAGCCCTAGGAGGCCACGGCTGGACAGAACACTGCCCCAAGTGCACCCGGGCCAGAACCTATACGTGGCGAGAAAGCTCCACCCTGCAGCATTCCGTTGGATGCCGCAAGAGGATCGAAGACCTCTTGGCGCAGACAGAACGAGGCCGCGAACGCCTAGAGCACACCAAGGAGCGCGCCGACCGATGGACGGCGGAGATGGGGTCCAATGGAGTGACGCTGGACGCTGACTCCAAGGGGGAGATAGCCCCCATCAATTTCGAGATCGACGCGCCCGAGGCCCGTGACGCCCCGATCCCTGTCGTCGCCGAGCAGATCCCCGACTACGACCCGAATGTGGCGAGGAGCAGTACCTGGAGGCCTGATCCGGTGAGGATTCCGCCTCCCGAGTGGGCCAAAGTCCGAGAAGACAATGACATCGATGTCGAGGAAGATCTCTTTGATGGCCGTCTTGCTGGAGGCGACGAGGCCCCGATGACCCCGAGAGGCCGAGGCGAGGAAGACTCGAACATGGAGGTTTCGCAGCTCAATGCGCTGGTCGTGAACGAGGAGGACGAGGACGTGCACCCGGTCGCGCACATGCTCAACACCGACGAGGGCAAGAAGCAGAACATGCTGGAGGTCAACGCCGAAATCTTGAAGCTGGTGATGCAGCTCGGAGGCTCCACCCAAGGATATCGGCGAGAACGAGCAAAAGGTGTTAAGAACCTCGTAGCCGAGATCTACAGCGCCCCTCGTGTCACTCGGGCATTGAAGATGTTGCCTGACATGGGCTTGCTTCCCGGCTTCGCCTTGGACCTGACGGGCGAGGACGAGAACGGCGACACGTGGGACTTCACGCGAGAAGACATGCGTGAAAAGGCACGCAGCAAGGTCAGAAACGAGAAGCCGAAAGTGTTGATCGGCAGCCCGAGCTGCACGGCCTACTGCAGCTGGCAAAGCCTGAACGCTGTGAGGCAGAGCTGGCCGCCAGGCGAATTGGAGCGACGGAGAGTTGCAGCCGATGTCCACCTGGCGTTCGTATGCGAGCTCTATCATCTGCAACTTGAGGGCGGCAGGTATTTCCTGCACGAAAACCCCGACACAGCACAGTCGTGGGATCGTCCGTGCATGAAGGAGCTGCAGCGAGTCCCCTCGGTGGCACGCATCGTTGGGGACCAGTGCCAGTACGGACAGCAGTCTCGTGACGGCAATCCTCTGAGAAAGGCCACGGGATGGCTGAGCAACGGCCAAGAAATCCTGAAGGCATTGAGTAAAAGATGCCTGGGCACTCACGGTGAATGTTCTCGCAGACAAGGCGGCCGGCATGAGACGGTGTCAGGCCGAGCAGCCCGTGAGGCCGCTGTCTACCCCTTCAAGCTGTGCAGGGCGATCCTCCAAGGATGCCGGAACCAACTGCTCAGTGACGGCACTCTCAAGCACGGCGTCTACGGCCTGCAGCCCGCCTTCGACGAGGACGAGGTCAAGTACTACGACGCGGTTACAGGCATGATCTTGGAGGGGGAGGACGTTATGGCTGCCGAGAAGGTCTTCAGTGTGCACACTGCGCACGAGAACTTTGTTGACTCAGTGAGCGGGCAGCCGCTCCAGGCGTCTCTCGTCAAGGCGGCGCGTGCGCTGGAGTTAGAGTACTTCAACAGCAAGTGTGTCTGGGAGAAGCGGCCCCGAGGCGAGGCCATGGCCAGAACCGGCAAAGCGCCAATTTCAGTGCGCTGGATTGACATTAATAAGGGTGATGACGATCACCCGAATTACAGATCCAGGTTGGTGGCGAGGGAGATCAGACGAGCAGGAGAAAATCCAATCTTTGCTCCGACGCCGCCCCTGGAAAGCCTCCGCACTATCATATCATTGGCTGCCACCGACGTACGTGGAGCGAAGTCTCACGTGCGAGACCCGAGGAGCGATCGTCGCACACAGGTGTCATTCATAGACATCAGACGCGCCTACTTTTGTGCTGCAACAGACCCCAACGAGCCGACCTACGTGGAACTCCCGAGGGAGGACAAAGACCACGGCGACAAAGTGGGGCTCCTGTTGAAGCACATGTACGGCACAAGACGGGCGGCAGACGGGTGGCATTGTGAATATGCCGGCCGCCTCGTCGACGAGCTCGGCTTCACTGCGGGTGATGCCTCCGCATGCGTCTTCTTCCACCAAGCTCGTAACCTCCGCTGTTCAGTCCATGGGGATGACATCACGACGGTGGGCTCCAAGACCGACCTGGACTGGTTCAAGGGGGAGCTGGAGAAGCTCTACGAGTTGGTTGAAGCGCACAGGCTGGGCCCAGGGCCGGAAGACGACAAGGAAGCTTTGGTGCTTAACAGAGTGGTGCGCTGGACCACCGAGGGCCTCGAGATGGAGGCGGATCCGCGCCAGTCCGAGAAGCTCCTGAGAGACCTCAAGCTGGAAGGCGAGGGAGTGAAGCCGGCGGCAACACCAGGCTCCCGAGCAACCAAAGACCAGCTCGACGCAGACCAGCCCTTGGACAGCAGCAAGGCCACACCGTACCGAGCAGTGGCAGCAAGGGCCAACTACCTGGCCTCAGACAGGCCGGAGCTGCAGTTCCCGGCCAAGGAAGTGTGCCGGTGGATGTCCAGCCCCACCGACCTGTCCCTCCAAGCGCTGAAGCGGCTCGGCCGTTACGTGGTGGCACACAAGAGGCTGGTGTACCACTACCCGTGGCAGTCAGTGAGCCGAGTGGATACCTACTCGGACACTGACTGGGCCGGCTGTCCCAAGACGAGGAAAAGTACCTCGGGGGGCTGCCTCATGCTGGGGAGGCATCTGATAAAATCGTGGTCGTCGACGCAAACATCAGTTGCCCTCAGCAGTGGGGAAGCCGAGTTTTACGGAGTCGTGAAAGCGGGGGGAATCACCTTGGGATTCCAAGCCCTGCTCTCAGATCTCGGCCACAAGCTTCCGATCCGAGTATGGACGGATAGCACCGCGACCATTGGGATCTGTGGCAGGCAAGGTCTGGGCCGCCTGCGCCACATCGATACCCAATGCTTGTGGATACAACAGAGGGTGCGAGACAAGTCGCTGGAGCTCTTCAAAGTACGTGGCGAAGAGAATCCGGCGGACTTGTTCACGAAGCACCTCAGCAGCCCGGACAAGATCCACGACCTCCTCGGGCTGTTCGGATGTGCCTACCAGGACGGGCGCCCGGCATCCGCGCCCCAGACGCGAGCCGGCATCGGAACAAGCAAAGGAGAGTTGCTCCGCATGGAGGCGATGGGCGTTGAGATGATCGAGTGGGAAGGACGAAGATTCCCTACAGTCGTCCATGAGGGCGAGCGAGTCGTCGAAGCTTTGGAGAGGCTTCCGGGGACGCTGCCCCACATGCATGCAGACTTGGCTGAGCGGTTCCCTCGGGCCATAGCATGCGAAGCCCCGAACGACGTGGACCCTGAGTCGCACGAAGGCCTCGAGCAGCGAGGATTGGCCATCGGCAGCAAGCAGGACGCCAAGGACAAGAAGGAGGAGAACTACGTCAAGAGCGTGAAGGACAAGGACACGAAGATCCACGGCCGAAAGCATGAAGATTAATTGGTTTCCGCTGGTTGTTGAGCAATGCTTGCTCATTTTTCCTTTTTATTTTCCTTTCGATTTCTTGCTATTGCCTATGTCATGTATGCAGGGATCCAGTCCCTGCTGACGGCCAGCGACAGAGTAGTCGCCATTTTATGCCGATGCCATTTCTTGAAATCACGTCAAAAAGGTTTTCGGAAAACTCCCCCTGGGCACCTTCGGGAGTTTATTCTGTCCATTCGCTGTACAGGCCTGTCTTTACGTTGACACCATTTGTAACGATGCGAAGACATTAGAGTTTCGATGTCTTAATTGCTATTCTTGAGTGGCTCGAACTATCTATCCGTCCGAAGTTGCGATGGATTGGGTTCTGGCCATGCATGCATGGGTTTTGTGCATAACATGTTGTGCGTAGACTGGGGAGTCACGTATAACTGTTACCGCACTTTAATTTGACCTTTTTTTGTTTCACGTTCCCTACCACGACTTGAACACTGCCAGCTCATATGTACATGAGCATGATCCCGAGACGCCACATGGTGTCGAGGGGGAGTGCTCAGTGTGGGATCATGTGGGTCCTAGCAGCAGCTGTGACAGTTGTCAGTGGTGGAACACACATACACACGACAGTAACGACATGCATATGGGCTAGTTAATGGGTCAACCATGTGTGTGGTTGGCTCAAGCTTCAGACAAGCGCTTTGGCCCGTGTCTTCCCTTTGTCGTGCTGCGCATCGCTATCCTTCGTCGTTGGGGTGAACGAGAAAAGAAGAAACAAAAAGACTTCGAAGATTCATTAGTCATGCAGCCGTCGATTCCTACTACTGCGACATCGTCATCAGAGCTACCGAGCACTACCCACCAGGGTCCCACGCCAGATAATGGGCCCCCCGGGTACCAGAATCAACATGGTAGCGGAGCTGTGGCACCTGATGTGTCCACGCCCGCGGTACCCGGGAGCGCGCGCGAACCACGCCGCGCGGTGGAAGTGGGGAGCACCAGCGAGGTGTCGCGCAAGCGCCTGGCTGCGGCGGCGCTGTCCCCAGATCCGAAAGGCATGCCAGATGATGCCACCCAGAAATTGCAGGACATGGTGGTGGCGTACATCCCCAAGGAGGTGAAAGAAGGTTTGAAGGATGTACAGGCAGCCGTGGATGTGACCGAGAAGGTCAAGCTCCAAGAAGCGCTCTTGCAACAGCACAGCGAGGCCATCCGCATTTTGCGCGAGGCTGCTGTTGAGCAAGACAATCGCCTTCGAGCGACGATCACCAAGCTCAACCTCACCGTGGCGGCCACTGACAAGTTGGACGACGCGGTGGAGTTCATTGAGGTCGACCACGCCGCTTTGTCGTCGGACCTCAAAGAATTCAAGGGTGAGCTGGTGACGAAGGAGGAGCAGCAGGACGCCAAGCTGGAACGCCTCGTGGAGCAGCGCCACATCGACGTCAGGCACCTCACAACGGAGCTCGAGACTAAGATGACGCGAGTGGAGGCGACGTTCATGCAGGTGGAGGCCCTGTTGTTCCGGATGACGACCGACCGGGCCGCCTTCACCAAACTGCTGGACGAGGTGCAGGCGACGCAGAAGGACATGG
>MPLX02224919.1_pt1 | contig 10570 bp, 15 predicted proteins | sample 1617341 | NCBI WGS metagenome assembly MPLX02 (sample SAMN05944804, study PRJNA350692) | marine metagenome | biome: marine; feature: ODZ; material: water; isolation source: 120 m water sample filtered on 0.2 um supor filter | place: Pacific Ocean | collected 2012-04-08 | depth 120m m | reverse complement strand
TATTGTCACTGGAGGTGGAAGTTTAGGTGGTGGCGAAACCGACTGGAGTGGCAGCATAAGCAATGAAGAGGCTTTTACACCTCATGATGAAATATATGGACCTAATCAAGCGGGTGTAGTTCAAGGAGAAACGCAGTATAACTGGCAAGGGATGGATCCTAATAATACGGTTCATCAGGGAGTTTTTAATACAGTTCAAAATATGTTTAAATCTCAATCCGGCATGAACACATTGGAATTTTATGGGATCGTTAAATTTAATAAAAATACAGGAAAATATGAATGGACTCAGACAAGTAATGGAGGCAAGCAACTTCCGGTGGAATTCATAAATCAAATTGCGGAAGGAAGCATCGTTAGTGGTAATGAAGCAATTGAATCTACTGAACCGTGGACAGGAACTTGGGATGACGTAGGATCAGGAGAGCATGCTATGTTTCCAGGAGGACTACAAGATTATTATTCTGCAACAAAGGATCCTTTCATTGTCCCTTATACTGGTGGCAGTAGTGGCGGCCCAGGACCGCATTACGGCGGCTGGGGCTACGGCTACGGCGGCGGCTACGGCGGCGGAGGCGGCGGAGGCGGCGGCGGATATCAGCCTCAAGGAAGCTATGGTGACGCATATATGAGAAACCCTTGGGGACAATCCCACATTCAAAGGAAATGGATTCAACAATTAAGAAATCCTCATGGAGAAGGATATTTTAGAGGATACAACAGAGGAGGCATCGTAAGCTTATGCTAGGACTTTTAACAGGACTGCTCGGAGGGAAGGGTGGCGCGCTTAAGACGATTTCCTCCGTGATTGACGATTTGCATACTTCGGAGGAAGAAAAGCTCGACAAGAAGATTCTCATGCAGCGCATTAAGCAGAAGCTTGCGGAGAAACAGATTGACGTAAACATCAAGGAAGGCCAGCACAAATCCATATTCGTCGCCGGATGGAGGCCGATGATAGGCTGGACGGGGGCTTTCGCCCTCATCTTTGAGTTCATCGTCTCCCCCGGAATTGAGTGGTATGCGAAGTTTTCAGGACTCGATATAACGGCTCCTGACATCCAGACAGGCCCATTGCTGGCGATTGTGACATCAATGCTCGGCGTGGCCGGGCTCAGAAGTTTCGAGAAAACTAAGGGCTTGACAAAATAACCTAAATATATTAAGGAGAAAACCATGGTTGGGAAAATACACGCTAGACGAGAAAGTCGTAAGACGCCTGGAAAGAAATTCGGCACCACTACCTACAAGAAAGGTGGAGCAGTCAAGAAAGCCAAAGGCGGAAAGGTAGCCAAGAAACAGCACGGTGGAATGGCCTCTCAAGGCTATAACGCAAGGCTGGATGAATCCTTGGGCGCAAGAAACCCAGGAGCTACAGGAAGCATGGCGGGAAGACGCGCAATGAGCCAAGGCATGGAAACAGCCATGGGCCATGGAGCTTATTCCGGTGCTCGTACGATGGCTAAAAAAGGCGGAAAGATAAAAAAGAAAAAATAAATTGGAAGATACAACCGCTATTTATACAATCCTGAAAAGGATTCGTGAGCGCAAGGAGCAACTGAAAACGATTATCGCCAGTGGCATTCACAGCTTTGACGAATATAACAAGACAGTGGGTGAATACAAGGGCTATAACATAATGGAACAGGAGATACAGGACCTGCAGAAAGATGATGACAGAGATACCGACACGTAGATTCGCACTCGAGGAGAAAGACCTCGCAGTTGAAGCAGATGAAAATAACAAGATAGCAGAAGAGAAAGAGAACCGATTTGTTGCAAAAATACAACAAGAGGCGCTTAAGGACATTGATCATTTACCGACAGAAAAAGTTTTAGATCGATTGCCGGAGCCTACAGGCTGGCGACTTTTAATTCTTCCATATAAAGGACAAGGAAAAACTAAGGGTGGCATAATATTGTCTGATGAGACGATCGAGGAGAGGGGATACACAACCGTTACAGGTTTGGTCCTGAAAGTCGGACCCGATGCCTATAAAGATAAAGAGAGATTTTCCAACGGACCATGGTGCAAGAAAAATGACTGGATCATATTCGGTCGCTACGCCGGATCCCGTTTTGGAATAGAGGGTGGTGAAGTGAGGATACTTAATGATGACGAGATAATCGCCGTGGTAAAAGACCCGGAGGATATCTTGCAATATAAATAACAGGAGGATATATGCCTGCAGAAACGACAATACAAACACAGGCCGATGCCGACGAAAAAATGGTCAACCTTCCTTCCGAAGGGGCCGGCGTTGATGTTGAAGTAAAGGACGCTCCCGCCATTGTTAATTCAGAGACGGATGAAACAATAGACGTGGAGGAAAAACCTGTTAAGGAGGCAGTCGCTTCCGAAACAGAGGTTGAAGATTACGGGAAAAAAGTTCAGTCCCGCATAGACAAGCTGACAAAAAAATTACGTGAATCGGAAAGACGCGAGGCGGCAGCCATTGAATACGCCCAAGGCGTGCAAGGGGATGCGAGCAAGCTTCGAAACAGGGCACGGCGGTTGGACGCCGGCTATGTCGGGGAGTTCGCGACGCGTGTGGAAGCGGAAACAAATGAGGCCAAGAAGGCCTTAAAAGCGGCTGTTGAACTAGGCGATTCGGACGCACAGGTGGAGGCGCAGCAAAAACTGGCGCGTCTGGCCATTGAATCTGAAAGAGTCAAGTCCACGCAGGCGCAGCGTGAGAGGTTAAAAAAGGAAATGGTGGCACGCGGGGTTAACCCAAACCAGCCACAAATGCCCCAATACCCTCAATATCCGCAGCAACCACCTCCGCCACCTCCGCCTGATCCAAAGGCAGAGTCATGGGCTGAGAAAAACAAGTGGTTCGGGGAAGATGAACCTATGACCTTGACATCCTTCTCAATTCATCGTAAGATAGTGGAAGAAGGATTTGACCCTTCGTCCGATGACTATTATAGTGAGATAGACAAGAGGATGAAGGAAACATTTCCTCACAGATTTTCCCCCGATGGGGGATCAGTTTCGCCAACTCAAACGGTCGCTTCGGCAAGTAGGGGCGGACCAATCAGGCGCAAGGGCACAGTGAGACTCACACCGTCACAAGTAGCCATTTCAAAAAAACTAGGTGTGCCACTAAGCGAATATGCGAAATACGTGAAGGAGTAGGCATATGAATATTAAAAATATAAAAACAAATAAACTACCATCACGCGAGTCTGAAACCAGAGAGAAAGTTTCTCGAAGGAAACCATGGGCTCCGCCGTCAACACTAGACGCACCACCTGCACCACCAGGATTTGTCCATAGGTGGATTAGGGCCGAGTCTTTAGGACAGATGGATCAAAAAAATGTATCCGCTAGACTAAGGGAAGGTTGGGAGTTTGTCCGCGGGGACGAATACCCTAACGTTGAATGGCCTCAAATTGATTCAGGTAAATATAACGGTGTCATAGCTGTTGGAGGATTAATGCTAGCGCGAATTCCGAAGGAAACGGTAGCAGAGCGTAAGAAACATTTTGCACAAGTAACGCAGGATAAGGACGACGCGATCGCTAACGATCCCTTGAAGGATCAACATCCTAGCATGCCAATCTCGAAAGAGAGAAGCACTCGCGTAAGTTTTGGTGGCAAAAGAAACACTTAGTTTCCTCCACAAAAATTACACAATTTTTACACACCCATGGGGGGTGTGTAATAACAATTTACTATGAGGAAAAATCATGGCTAATAAAGACGCGCCATTTGGTTTTAGACCTGTAGGTGAACTTGGAAGTGGCATTCAAAACGGTGGTACTTCTAAGTATAAGATCGTTTCAGGGGAAACTGACGTTATTTATAAAGGTGATGTTGTACAATTAGAAACTTCTGGTTGTATAACTGTTAGTGGTAATACTACTACTGGAAACATTGGAGTATTTAACGGTTGTTTCTACAACGATCCAACTACGCAAAAACCAACTTGGAAAAATTACTACCCCGGTAGCATTACACCTTCTGTGGGTAATATTGATGCGTTCGTCTATGATGATCCAAACATGCTCTTCGAAGTTCAAGCTAATGGAACTATAGCACAAACAGCAGTTGGAGACAACTGTGACCAAGTTTATGCTGCAGGTTCTACCATTAATGGTGCTTCTAAATCTGAGTTAGGCTCCGTCGCTGGCGGAACTGCTCAATTTAGAGTAGTGAGAATTTCAGAAGATCCAGATAATAGCGATATTTCTAATGCAAATTCAAATTGGATTGTAAGATTCAATGAGCATCTGTACTACAATAACGCTGCTGGAATTTAACCTATAGGAGGAATTGAACAATGGTAATTTCAAGAATGCAATTGGTCAAAGAACTCGAACCAGGGTTAAATGCACTGTTCGGGTTGGAATACGACCGCTACGAAAACCAAGATAAGGAAATCTTTGATACAGAGAGTTCCGATCGTGCGTTCGAAGAAGAAGTAATGCTAGGTGGTTTTGCCAATGCAGCTGTAAAACCTGAGGGTCAAGGCGTAAGCTACGAAGACGCTCAAGAAACTTACACTGCAAGGTACACCATGGAAACCATTGCTTTGGCTTTCGCATTAACCGAAGAAGCCGTAGAGGACAACCTTTACGACAAGATTAGCACTCGATACACAAAGGCATTGGCACGTTCAATGGCCAACACTAAACAAGTAAAAGCGGCTAACATTCTCAACAGAGGATTCAACAGCTCTTACCTTGGTGGCGATGCGAAGGAGCTTTTAGCGACTGACCATCCTACACTTAGTGGGGACCAAAAAAACGAATTGACAACTGCTGCCGACTTGAACGAAACTTCGCTCGAGCAGGCTCTTATCGATATTGCTGATATGAAAGACGAAAGAGGATTAAAAATTGCTCTAAGGGGCATGAAACTAATCATCCCAGTCAATCTTCAGTTCAATGTAGAAAGATTGCTAAAATCACCAGGACGACCAGCAACTGCTGATAATGACATCAACGCTGTAAAATCAATGGGAATGATTCCACAAGGTTATGTGGTAAACAATTTCTTGACTGATACAGACGCTTGGTTCATTAAAACGGATGCTCCTAACGGACTCAAACACTTCACTAGAGCTCCTATTCGTACTGCGATGGAAGGCGACTTCGATACTGGAAACGTTAGATATAAAGCGAGAGAAAGATACAGCTTCGGCTGGTCTGACTGGCGTGGAATATTTGGCTCACCAGGAGCATAAAATTAATTAAGGAAGGGCGAAGTTAGTTCGCCCTTCCTATCCTAGTAAATAGTTATGCAGACTGGCTAGGCAGACGGTATAGAGACGGCATAACAAATGGCCTATACAGCCAAGGAGTACAAATGGGTACAACAACTTTTTCGGGTCCGGTAAAATCGGGTCCAGTAATTAGCGGAGCCACATCAGGTGGTTACCGTGGTCGTGATCTTAAGGACACTAACTGGGTATCAAACTCATTAGTTCGTTATTTTCAAGAACCAAGTGCATTAGATGCAGACGGCATTGCCACTGCACAAACACCTACAGCTGCGGGTAACTTGACATTGAATGGCGCTTTAACTGCTACCATTAACGGTAATTCAGTTTACGCACCTTCAGTTTCCAGTACAGCAGAAACTGCTGACGGAGCGTGGGCGAGAAAAATCGGCATCACAAGTGATGGTGATGATTCAGGTGTAACTTTCACTGTTTACGGCACTGATGTAAATGGCAAAGCCTTGAGCGAAGCGGTCACAGGACCGAATGCTACGGTGGCTTATACTACTAACAGTACAGCTGCTAACTTTAAGAGCGTGACTAGAATCGCTATAAGCGCGGCTGGCACTGGTAACATTACCGTGGGAACAGCGGCTGTGGCAGCTGATGTCTATTGCAGAGCGCTGGGAACTATTCCTTATCAATCTACCGTTACTGGTATTAAGGTCTGGGTAGGAGAAGCGTTTAATGCTGGAACAGCGGATCCAATGGAAATTGGAAAATCCGATGATCCGGATTATTTAGCTGACGTTGCTACTGCAATTATGAGAGCAGTTACAACTACTGGTAATACTGGCGGAGCTGTGACTGTGGATGCTACTCAAAATGCAGTTTGGAAGAGTATATCCCAAGCTGATACTGGTGCAGACAGCGTTTCTTATAACTCTGATGTACAGGCAGTATTGACTTATACTCCAACTGGAGCATTGTCTACAGCTGGGCAAGCTTGGATCAAGATCGACTTTATGCAGGGCAAGAACCTTGCTTCAGGAGATACTTGGTAAAATAATATAACCGTGAGTGGGGTGTAATGACCCCACTCTTTTACAAGGGGAATTAAAAATGGCACAATACGTAAAAAAATTATTCGATGGAGATAGGAAAGCAGTCTTTTCATTCACAGCAAAAATAGCTTCCACTACTGCTGAAACATATAATGTTGATGCATCAGGTCTTAATGCAAGAAATGATGGTACATCATGTACATATGTTGATATTAATAGAGTGTGGTGGAGTGTTAATAATACTGCTGTAACAAAACCTCTTCTTTTAGAGTGGGTTAATAGTGGAACAAATCCAATTGCATGGTCGTGTAATTATGCAGAGGATCAGGACTTTAGTTCTATTGGAGGATTATTAAATACTAAAGCATCTAATTATACTGGTGATGTTTTAATTAATTTTTCTTCTGTTACTGATGATGATACTGCTAGTATAACTATTGAGTTTCTAAAACGATATTCATCAATTAGTTAAGGAGGTTAAATGGCTTATTCAGGCACTAGAGCATTTAATCTTAGCGTAGATGAGATCATCGAGGAGGCATTCGAAAGATGCGGACTTGAGGTACGCATGGGCTATGATCTTAGGACAGCCCGTCGATCCTTAAATCTTGTATTTTCAGAATGGGCTAACCGAGGACTTAATCTTTGGACCATAGATTATTGGTATGAAACCTTAACTGCCGGAACAAATAATTTTGCGCTTGATCAAAAGGTTGTGGATATAATTGACGCTACAATTACTACGACTGCGTATGATGCTACTGATAGTACGCCTGTAGCTCGAGAATTAGCAAGTAATAGTGCCACTACTGATGTTAATGTCACTAAGATTTCTAGAACAGAGTATATGAATTTAAGTAGAAAGACTCAAAAAGCTAGTGGAGGGGACGCTAGACCTACTCAGTTTACTATGATTCCAGGTGTAAGCACTTATAGTGATATAGCAGACGATACAACAGCCACAAGTGGAAGACCGGAACAGGACACAAGAGTGTGGCTCTATCCTACTCCAGATAAGGCGTATGTTTTTAAATACTTTTATATCAATAGAATTGAAGATGCAGGCAGTACTAATGCTGGTTATCAGAATAATGTTGATGTTCCTTATATGTTTCTTCCTTGCTTGACGGCTGCATTAGCGTATTATATAAGTGTTAAAAGAGCTCCTATGATGAGCGCTATGTTAAAAACTATTTATGATGAAGAATTTGAACGCGCGGCCGATACTAATAGAGAACGAGTCTCGTTTAGAGTTAAACCGGCGCAAGCATATATACCATAGGAGGGGATATGCCAAAATGTGAATGTGAATGCGGTCCTGATTGCAGTTGTGGAGATAGCTGTGAGTGCAAGGACTGTGAATGTAAAAAGGAGGACAAATGAGCAATCCATTATGGAATAAATCAACAGCCAATAGCCGTGATGCTTCTGGAAAGAAAGCCGGCGTATGGAGCGACAGAGGAACGGCAGACGCACCAAAAGCTGTAAGAGCAGGGGCTATTACTACTAAAGGTATTGCGCCTACTAGTGAAGGAAAAGCTTCTGGTGGAGAATCTTTTAAGATTTCTAAAGGAAAAGTTTCAGGTACCATGCAATCAATGGGCGCTGCTAAAAAAGGCGGCAAGTATACTTGGATTTAATATATGGCTTACGCCACAGGAAAATATGCATTATTCATTTCTGATCGTAGCGGACTACAATTTCCCTATACAGAAATGGTTACAGAATGGACAGGAGCTAAAGTGCACACGAGTGAGTATACTCCCAAGGCCCCTCAACTGATGCCGCATGAGCATTCTCCTGATCCCCAAGCATTACAGTTTTCAAGACCGGCTAGAGTTGCTCCGGCAGCATTAATTTTATTGCCCCTTAATCCATTTGAAACTTACGCTTCCGGCTCGCAAGTTATAAATGTTCATTCCCCGGATCACGGTAGATCTACGGGTGCTACAGTCAGGTTTAGAGGAACTCCTTTTGTATCCTCTGAAACAGATGTATTTACAGATTGCCAAGCGGTAGATGGAATTACAGGAGCAGTTCTTTGCGCTGCTGCTGGTTATACAATTACAAAAGGAAAATATGTTTCAGGGTCCAGTGATGATTCTGATGACTGGTATTATTTTTCCACAGGTGCGTCAACAGCAACGACTGGAGGAATTAGAGGAGGAGGTTATCCTGTTTCGGCAGGTCCTGTAACCATAAGCGCATAATGACAACATACGCACAATTAACACAACAAATATTAGACTATACAGAAGTTAGCACGGATGTTCTGACGTCTACTATTACTGATGATTTTATTCGGCATACTGAAAATGATCTTTTAAGACAGCTGGACATTCCAGCTTTTCATGCCTATCAATATACAACTTTTACTGCTTCTAATCCTTTCTTGATTGTTCCGGGAGGAACAGCCCCAACACCATCGACATTTTCTGTCATTAGAAGTGTTAATATTGTAGCAGATGCAGCTTCAGCTACTACTACCGGAGATAGGACATTCTTAGAGGAAAAGGACAGGTCATTTATGAATGAGTACTGGCCAAATAGAAACTTGACAGGAACCCCTAAATATTATACACAATGGGATTACAACAGTATATATGTTGTTCCAACACCAAGTTCAGGCTTGACTTTTGAGCTGTCCTTGAGTAAATTGGATCAGGCTTTATCAAGTTCTGTTACAACTTCTTGGTTAAGTCTTAACGCTCCAAAGGCGCTATTATACGGTTGTCTCGTGGAAGCCTTCACATTTTTAAAAGGACCCATGGATATACTGCAAACTTATACACAATCATATGCTCAGGCTGTTCAAGCTGTAGCTATGCAACAAATGGGAAGAGCGAAACGTGATGAATATATGCACGGTGCATTAAGAATCACACGACCATCGCTTCAACCTCAACTAGGATCAATCAAGCCAATGGGTGGCGCGACACAACCAGGAGGACAATAATATGGCAATTACTCAAGCTGTAGCAAACAGTTTTAAAACAGAGGTATTAACCGCGGTTCATAATTTTACTGCGACCACGGGGGATACTTTTAAAATTGCGTTGTTTACTAGCTCCGCTACATTATCTAAATCGACGACTGCTTATTCAGCAACAAACGAAGTCTCAGGAACAGGATATTCTTCAGGAGGAAATACTTTAACGAGCGTTACTCCAGCATTAAGTACTGATACTGCATGCTGTGATTTTTCGGATTCATCATGGACAACTGCGACTATCACTGCAAGAGGGGCATTAATTTACAACTCTAGTCAATCAGATAAAGCAGTTGTAGTACTAGATTTTGGCGGGGATAAAACATCGACAGCTGGAACGTTTACCATACAGTTTCCAGCAGCAGACGCATCGAACGCCATTCTTAGACTGGCGTAAGGATTTTACATGGCGTTAGTCATTAATGACCGTGTAAAGGAGACCTCGACCACAACTGGGACGGGGGCACTTACCTTTGCGGGTGCAACATCAGGTTTTGAAACTTTCTCAGCGGGCATTGGTAATTCCAACACTACATACTATGCAATTGTAAATACTGACACTCCTACGGAATGGGAAGTAGGATTAGGAACATTAGCGGGTGACAGTTCTACCATTACACGTACAACACCAATCTCTAGTTCAAATAGTGATAGTGCGGTAGACTTTGGAGCTGGAACAAAAGAAATATTCTGTACACTCCCGGCAAGTAAAGCTATAATTAAAAATGCAAGTGGATATATTGATTCTCCTAGCGTAACACAATTAGATATTGTTGCTCAAGGAGATTTAAGGTTACAAGATACTACTGGTGGGGACTATATTGCCCATCAAGCTTCAGGTTCTACGGTTACCTATACAGTTACTTGGCCTGCGGGAATTGCGACTGCTGATGGACAAGCTTTAAAATCAACGACTGGCGGAGTCCTGTCATGGGGTACAGCTGGTACTGCATGGGTTGGGCTTAAAACAGCTGGTTATACAGCTGCTGCAGGAGAAGGAGTTTTATGTGATACGGCAACTACAGCTGCATTTACGGTGACGCTTCCTGCAGCACCAAGTCTTGGAGATGAAGTAAGTATTGTTGATGCGGTAGGAAATGCAGGAACCGATAATATAACAGTTGGAAGAAACTCTCTGAATATACAAGGAGCGGCAGCTGATTTAGTAATTTCTACTAACAATGCTGCTATAAAACTGGTATACTCAGATGCAACTAATGGATGGAGGCTAGCAAATAACGACTAATGGCTAATTTACAACAATATACACAAAGAAGTGAAGTAGGCGCAATCAAGCCTTGGGGCAAGTCAACAGCTCCTGACGGCTACGTCCTTTGCGACGGAGC
>MPLX02006582.1_pt1 | contig 10570 bp, 9 predicted proteins | sample 1617341 | NCBI WGS metagenome assembly MPLX02 (sample SAMN05944804, study PRJNA350692) | marine metagenome | biome: marine; feature: ODZ; material: water; isolation source: 120 m water sample filtered on 0.2 um supor filter | place: Pacific Ocean | collected 2012-04-08 | depth 120m m | reverse complement strand
CTGTTTGGAGGCCATCTCGAAGAGAATGAGACTCCAGAACAAGCAGTGCATAGAGAGCTTCTGGAGGAAATAAATTGGCATCCAAGTAAAATTGATTACTGGTTTAAATACGAGACAAGAACACATAAGATCCATGTATTCAAAGGTATTATTACTGTTCCAATAGACCAATTGAAGCTTTTAGAAGGCCAAGACATTAAACTTGCAAGTCAACTGGAGATAAGGTCTGGCAAGGTTTGGAGCGTCAAACTTGGAGAATTCAGGAACACTGCTCCGATTCTTAATAAGCTGATTGCAAAAACATACGAAAAATAGATGTCAACCGAAGCTGAGATCAATCAGGAGAATTAATCTACTGCAGACCATGATAAGCAGGCGAGGTTGATGTCGTTCTGTTGATTACACGTTCAAGCCTCGTCTTTTCCAGATTCATATCGGGCTTAAATGTTCATGCAAGTAATTCATCTAGTGAATAGAGGCCTGGCCCTATAGCAAGTATGGCGAATGATGATCCCAAGTAAAGGCCAAGGAGTACAAGTAGGAATATATTAAATCCTGTTGTGATAATTGCGTGGTAAATAGCAACTGAGATTGTGCAAGAAATTGCTAATGCTCCAATGCGCGTAGCCAAACCACAGATAAGCAGACAACTGCCGATGATTTCTGAATATGCCGCTGCGTAGGAAAGAGTGATTGGAAAGGGAAGATGCAAAGAGCGCATCATCCCTCTTAATATTAGTTTGCCAATCATAAACTTCTCTTGAAGTGCTCGTTGTGACCATGGACACCGAGAGGGGCTTAATTAGCACCTGCTGGGGATCCGTATCCACCACCACCTGGTGTCTTAATCGATATCGCCTCTCCGGCAAGAACATCTAAGCCATCGCAACCTTCAAGCTTGTTCCTTTCCCCGGAAATCTGAAGGTGCTCATTCAGACCAACGGCTCCAGACAACCCTCCCTGTAAGCCAAAAGGGGCAACCTTTCTTGAGCCTGAGAGAAGCGAAACAGTCATTGGCTGTAGAAAACGTATTCTTCGCTCCAGCCCCTCACCTCCGTTCCATCGCCCTTCGCCACCGCTGCCACGGCGAAAGCAAAATCTCTCGAGCCGCACGGGAAAGCGCTGCTCTAGAATCTCTGGATCAGTAATCCGTGAATTGGTCATATGGGTCTGAAAACCACCGGCACCATCAAATCCACAACCAGCTCCACTACCGCCAGCGATGGTCTCGTAATACTGGCGATGCGCATCGCCGAAGGTAAGGTTGTTCATTGTTCCTTGACTGGCGGCAAGCAGGCCAAAGGCACCGAAAAGAAGATTGCATAGAGCCTGGGAGGTTTCGACATTGCCTGCAACCACAGCGGCTGGTGGCAATGGATTCAAGAGAGTTCCCTCCGGTACAACAAGCTCAAGGGGCTCGAAGCAGCCAGCATTCAGAGGGATATCGGCCTGCACCAAGCAACGGAATGCATAAAGAGCAGCGGCTTTGGTAACCGCCAGAGGAGCATGAAAATTATGCCGACCCTGCGCTGAGGTACCGGAAAAATCGAGCCGGGCAGTGCGGGCTTGCCTATCGACGGAGAGCTGAACACAAAGCTTGATCTGATTATCCAGCTCCACTTGATAAAAACTGTCCTGAAGGGTTGCAATAACCCTGCGCACAGCCTCTGAAGCATTGGCCTGCACAAAATCCATGTATTGGCTCACCCGCTCCTGCCCCTCATCACTGACGAGTTTGTTCAGTTCACCAGCACCCAGCTGATTGGCAGCAACCTGTGCCTGAAGATCTGCAAGAAGTTCGAGAGGATTTCTGGGAGGAGTGGTCTGTTCAGACATTCGCTGCTCAAGATCACGATGCTCGATGCGCCCATCAATCACAAAGGGAAGGTTGCGAAGCAAAAGCCCCTCATCAATGATCGATGTACTGAAAGGTGGCATCGATCCAGGGGTCAATCCGCCAACATCCGAATGGTGGCCACGGCAGGCCACAAAAAAGCTCGGACGATCGGCATCAGCACAGAAAACAGGTGTAATCGCTGTGATATCGGGAAGATGGGTGCCCCCATGGAAGGGGTCATTGCTGAGAACAGTTTCGCCAGCACGCAGGGGTTCCCGTTGTCCATTGTCGATCTGGCTGAGCAAATCAGCAATGGATTCCCCCATGGAGCCAAGATGCACAGGGATATGAGGAGCATTCGCTACCAAAGCCCCTGAACAATCAAACAACGCGCAGGAAAAGTCCAGGCGTTCGCGGATATTCACCGAACGACTGGTCTGCCGGAGCCGTTCTCCCATCTGCTCGGCAATGGCCATGAAACGGTGGTTGAAAAGCTCGAGGCTGACGGGATCAGGACGCTGCAATGCAGGGTCCTGCTGAACAGGGTCCTGCTGAGCGGGGGCGGTCGCCAGCTGGGCAGGAATCAGTTCGAGAACAAGCGTCGAATCAGCATTGAGAGTGGCCTGCCAGCCGGGCTCCAGAATGATGCAGCCAATGGGCTCCACGATCAGGGCCGGGCCGATCAACGTTTCCGCCATCGATAGCAGCTGTCGACGGTGAAGGGGAACATCTCGCCAACCCAGATCAGGCCAATGAACCCTGACCTGTTCAGGCCCTGCTTCGGTGGCCGCGAGATCCCTTCCTGCAGGAGGCGCCGAAGCAAAGGATCCGCAAGCCTGATCAAGAGCAGCGGGAGCGATCACCTCCACTTCAAGGCGCTCAACGACCAGGGATTCATCCCCCTCAGGTCGATATCCAAAGCGAGCGAGATAGGTGGCTGCGAAGGCCTCAACAAGCTCATCGACATTGGCTTTTGCAGACAGTGGCAGCACCAATCCCTGTTCACTTGAGGCGTAGCGCAGCTCAAGGCGTACCTGGTGCTGAACACCAACTGCACTGATCCCAGAGAGATCGCCGCAGGAGATCAGCAATTGTTCTGCAGCGAACTGTTCCTGTTCTGCCATGACGATCAGCTCAACGAAAAGTCTGTCGTTAAGAACAGAACGAACGACTTTGTTACGCAGCTGGCGCTGACGTGCCTGACCCAGTCCATAGGCGGAAAGCACACCTGCCAGGGGATGCATGAGCACACGGCTCAGGCCAAGCTGAGCGGCAAGGCGGCAGGCATGTTGCCCACCGGCACCGCCATAGGCCACAAGCACGCCTCCGCGGATGTCATGACCACGGTGCAGAGACACCTTGCGAATCGCCTCTGCCATGCGTTCCACAGCAATGGTCAGAACGCCCTCAGCAACAAACTCAACGCTGTTCTCCAGACGTTTGGCCAACTGAGTGAATAGAGCATCAACCACAACTGAATCCAGTGGCTGGTCCGCTGATGGTCCAAACACTGCTGGGAAAGCAGTTGTCTGCAGACGTCCAAGCAGGAGATTGGCATCGGTGATGGTCAACGGACCCCCACGGCGATAACAGGCCGGCCCTGGATCCGAACCGGCTGAGCGTGGACCAACCCTGAGGCGTTGACCATCGCATTCAATGACAGAGCCACCACCTGCAGCAACGGTATGGATGGGAAGACGTGCTGCCATCAATCTCAGACCAGCAAGCTCGGTCTGCTGATGGCGCTCCCATTGATCCTGGTTCTGACCTGGAGCCGCATAAAACACATCCGTGGACGTGCCACCCATGTCAAAGCCAACGATTGGAATCCTGTTGAAGCCAGAGGCGTGAGCAGCGGCTACGGCACCGACCATCCCAGCCGCTGGCCCGGAAAGAATCGTGTCTTTGGCAAGCAACAATTGTGGAGATAGCAACGCTCCACTGGATCCCATCACCCGGAGTCTGGGATTCGTGCCGAGGGCTGATCTCAGCTCATCGAGATAGCCATTTAAAACAGGTGAAACGCTGGCTTCAACAAGGGTCGTCTGCCCGCGGGGAACCAGTCGCGGCAGAGGACAGACCTGATGGGAACAAACCACCGTGGCAAAGCCGATTCGCTTCAACCAATCACGCAGGCGCAACTCATGATCTGGATTGGCGTAGGCGTGAATCAGGGAGATGGCACAACTGCTGATACCTTGTGCCAAGTGCTCCTGCAGGCTGGCTTCAAGAGTTGGCTCCAAGTGCAGTGGCTCGGTTTCAAGGCCATCTGCACTGATGCGTCCCGGTACTTCGACAACGGCAGAGGCCAGGTCAGGAGAAGACGTGATCTTCAAAGCAAAGAGATCCGGTCGGTGCTGATCACCGATGCGATGGACGTCAGCAAGGCCAACATTGGTGAACAGCAACACCGGCGCTCCCTTGGCTTCAAGCAGAGCATTGGTGGCCACGGTGGTTCCCAGCCGAACCTCCTGGATCAGCCCATCGGGGAGAATCTGATCCCTGTCAAGCTCGAGGACCTGCCTGATGGCATGAACAGCAGGATCCTCCTGGAGATCTGGCTGATCGGAAAGCACCTTGCGCACAACCCATTCCCCCTGGGGCCCGACCCCAACCAGATCGGTAAAGGTTCCGCCACGATCAATCCAGAATTGCCAGGGCATAGCTAACAATCCAACAAGCAGGACAATCAATAAGGCATTTTATCAACTGCTTATCTCTTGATGCAGCAGAGGCAACGAAATCCACCAACGGCTAACATCTGATTTCTTTACAAGCAGCCTCATAAAGGCCAAGTCAACAATTCATGGATATCAAGAGTGTACGTTGATAACAGGCAAAATCAATTGGCATACAGATTATACGGCAAATCCATCTACAATTTATCCACAGCCAAGTGCAGATGCAGGCTCCAGAGAATCCCGACATGCCTCATGAATTAGATGCCAATAAATTTTAAAAACAACGCTATGCTGCACTTTGATAAGCATAGACCGTGCCCTCCTCTCCTCCATTACGATAAGCGTTTCAGGCTTAGCCAAGCAAGCAAACAAAAACAAGGTCAATGAATACGAAGAAAACCTGGCTGGAACTCAAATCAGTTGAAGCCTGGCTAGGAGCCAAACAGGTATTCAGAGATCTGAGCTTATCAATGAAGCTAGGGGAAAATACAGTGGTGCTTGGCCCAAATGGGGCAGGGAAAAGCTCCTTGGTGCAATTGATCAGCCGTAATCTCTATCCCGTCGTCAAGCCTGGGTCTTGCTTGCGCCTGTTTGGTAGCGAAAACATCAATCTTTGGAAACTACGGTCCCGTCTGGGCTTCCTTTCCACTGATCTGGAGAACAGAACAGTGGGCAGGATTCAAGCGCGGGATCTTGTCCTCTCCGGGCTCTTTGGGGCGATTGGCCTTGGTCGTGATCAAAATCCATCAATCAAACAACAACAGAATGTTGACACGCTGATGCAGATCATGGATCTCAGTGAACTTGCCGAACATGTCTTCGCTGAGCTATCCGATGGCCAACGTCGCCGCGTACTGATCGCAAGGGCACTGGTGCATCGGCCTGAGGTGTTGGTATTGGATGAGCCAGCAAGGGCCCTTGACCTGAAGGCCGCCCACCAATTACAGAGATCCCTTCGTCAGCTCGCCCAGCAGGGCACAACCCTGCTGCAGGTGACCCATCGTGTCGACACGATCATTCCTGAAATGGAGCGCGTCGTCTTCTTGAAGGATGGTGTTGTGGTTGGAGATTCTGGCCCTGATCAACAATTAAAATCTCAACCATTGACTGAACTTTTTGAGACACCACTTGAAGTGGTCAATTCAAATGGATACAGGCAGGTTTTGCCGGCAGCAGAATGACCATCATCAAGGGATAATCAAGCCAATGTCAATGCAGGGAGTGATCTGTGAGTTTATTGATTTCAGGCCTGCTCTGCTTCACAATTCTAATCGCCCCAGCTGGCCTGTTCCATTTGGTGGGGCCCATACCTCCAAATCTTGGCATAGGCAATGGCCATCTCTCCAGCTGTGAATCAACGGCCCATTGCGCAAGGCAAAACTGGCGGGTTGATGATGCTGATTCAGACATGCATCTGCTGGCTGAGATTCTGAATTCATCATCAGATACAGAGGTTGTGGAGCTCACTGAGACCTATCTTCATGCAACAGTCAGCAGCCCCTTTTTCGGTTTCGTAGATGATCTGGAGCTGCTCGCCGACAAAAACAACAAGCTAATTGAAGCTCGTTCAACATCCAGGCTTGGACAATCGGATCTCGGCGTGAATCTGGCTAGGCTTAATGCACTGCAGAAAAAGCTTAAAAGTTTGGATTGATCATCTAAAGATCAAGACAATCAAAACAACAATCATCGCCAATCCCAACCAGAATCGCCAACCCCGCACTCGAGTTGGTTTAAAACCAAACAAACCAGTGGAGGATCCTGAACGACGGACTTGACCTGGAGCAGATCCCAACGGAGCTCCACAACTATTGCAAATCAACCGTCCCGCGAGGGAGCGATCAGCACGGAAGGAGCTGGATCCACATTGGCGGCATCGTGAACTGGGCATAAACAGGGTGGGTGATGTAATTGTTCAGAACGTTGGCAGTGCAAGTAAACTGCAAAACAATTGTCGCAGAGGTTTCTTTCAAAGGCCTGAGGGGCTTAAGCCTCATAGATAGGGATCAAGGAAAGCAAGCGGTTGCCCCATCGTCTCGGAAAATCCCAGAATGCCACGATCACGATGTTCGTAAAGCAGGCAACCATCCTTGTCAAGAAGGAAGGTACCACCCCTCTGGCAGAGGAAATCATCACAGGGAACGTAAGTGCGCCAATTAGTAAGCACTTCAACCATATTACGGAGGCGAATAGTGGCCAGTTCAAATGGGCGTAGATATCCATGACCAAGCCTCGAGAAAAACGAACCGCTGATTGATGGAAATGGCGTGAAGTCAACCAGCTCTTCATCCTCGATCAAGGCAGGTGCTGTGTGATCTCCCGTGTAGCCCCGCAGCACCTCAGCAAGGGTGCCGGAGGAGCCAACACCGGCACACATCAACAACAAAGCCGGCCAGGGGCCTGCTGAAATCTGAAGGCCTTGATAGAGACCAAGTTCTCGATGTAGGTAGGGTTCAGTGTCAACCTGAAGGCTTTGACGGGGAAAGCCTGTGAAATCACAGAAGCGGTCTGCCCCTGAAGCATCACCAATAGCGATCGCCAAAAGCTGTATGCCAGATTCCTTCAATCTGGGGATCACCCTGGCCAGGGCCGTGGCATATTCGAGGGAATCAAAATCACCTAACTGACTCAACACCACCACAAGGCGTACCTGCCCCTCCTGCATTGAGGGTACAAGGGCAAGCCTTTGGAGTAATGGCAGCGGACCCTGCATGCAGATCAAACGACGCAAGCCTAAAAATAGCTTTGAATGCTGATGCATATCCACTAGTGGTGCCAAGTTCGAAGGCGATAACCAATGGCCTGTCCAGGGACAGATTCTCTGCAAGTATGAGCTGGTCTTGAACTCATCATTCACAGAGACCTGACCATGGTGATGAGTTTCAAGCTTCTGCCAGCAGTCGCCATTTTGATCGGTGGCATTTTCGGCAGCAGATGGCGACCAACCCACCGCCTGCGAGGAGTGGTTGCCCATCTGGTAGGTGGGGTTGTGCTGGGAACAGCCGCAGCTGATCTGATGCCGGCAGCCAGTGAGCAGGGTCAACCAATCGCCCTCAGCATCGGCTTCTGCCTTGGCTTCAGCCTGATGATTGTGATCAATCATCTGCTCCAGGATCCTGATAAAGATTTGCAGAAGGGATCAACAGCACGGCCGATGCTTGTGATGGTGCTGCCATTCGCAATCGATAGCCTGATCGATGGCCTGGTGGTGGGAATCGGCAGTGGCATCGGCAGCAATGGCTGGATCATCCCAATTGCCATTGCCCTGGAGATGGGACTGTCGGCACTAGGGCTTGGAGCCTTGCTGGGACGCGGTGCCAGCCGCCAGAGGAGCACGGCGGCTGCAGTGATCCTGAGCCTCAGCTATGTGATCGGCCTTGGCGGCAGCGAGATTCTGAAAAGCATTCTTCAAGGCCCATTTCTCACGGCCATGCTGGCCTTCGGAACCGCAGCACTGATCTACCTCGTGGTGGAAGAAGTGATGAAGGAAGCCCATGCAGAAGGGGAAGACGATTCAGGTCTGGTGAATCTGGCTTTTTTCCTGGGAATTCTTGCCGTTTGGCTTCTCGACAGCATCACTTAAGCAAAAGCGGAAAAACTGTTGGTAATCGAAGGCATAACCCTGGTTATAGTGCTTGCAGATTCAGTGCTTAGCAAAGCATCACCATGGCAAAAAACAATAGCCTCTATCCAACTGTATATCTTTATAGCGATCAATCAGAGGCCTCCCTGGAAATTCAAGATGAATCCACAGGCATAGCTGGAACTGTGGTGAGATTTGATACGAACCTAATCAGTGATAAAAATCAATTCTATGTAGAGCTTTTCAACAGCAAAGGATCAGCAGCCATCCTAACACCTAAAACAGCAAACAACTTTCTGAAATACGTCAATGACAATTCCTACCAGAACACATTTGTCCACAGATCCATTGACGGCTTCATGATTCAAGCAGGGGGCTTTACAGCACCATCACTGCAAATGATTGCGGGAGGCATCCCATTAGAGATTGACTCAAAGGGGCCAATCAAGAATGAACCCGGCAATGAAAATATCCGTGGAACACTGTCGATGGCAAAACTTGGCGGTGATCCCGACAGTGCCACCAACCAATGGTTCATCAATCTGGTTGACAATGATTTTCTTAACTCACAAAATGGTGGCTTCACCGCGTTTGGCAAGGTCCTTGGGAATGGCATGGAAGTGGTGGACCTAGCGGCAGGTGTTCCGATATTCCCAGAAGCAGATCAATGGTACAAAGACATCTTTGGCGGCAATGGCCTGTTCAAATCCCTTCCTCTCAAAAATGTCACAATCACAGAAATTGATGACATGAATTACATCAACCTCCAGCCCGATGACTTCCTTAAATTCACGACGATTGCCGAGATATCAGACAACAAGGATCTATTTACTTTCCACGTAAAAAGCAGCAAGCCCAAGAAGCTCTCAGTAGAGGTTTTAAATAATCACACGATCAACATGAAACCAGCAGCAGCAAAATCTGGCAGAGTGAAAGTCAGCTTACAAGCATCATCACTTATCGATGACTCAATAATTACTGAGCACTTCTTCGTGGAAATACCTAAATCAAAACGCATAATTAAATCACTAAGTGGCAGTCGCTCAAACGACCTGCTAGCAGGAGACAACAACTCCAATACGCTTATAGGAAGGAAAGGTGATGACCAACTTTTTGGCTACAATGATAATGACAAACTGATCGGAGGCAAGGGCAAGGATTTTCTTATAGGGGGACAGGGTGCTGACTTTTTTATCTACAAATCAATCAAAGAGTCATTACCAGGAAGCAAAACATGTGATGTGATCATTGATTTCAGTTCTGAGTCAGGTGATCGCATCGATCTAAGCAGGATCCGTATGAAAAAATCAGCAGGAAAGCACGCCAGCTTCGAATTCATCAACGAATCAGCGTTCACCAATTCCCCTGGTGAAGTGAGATTTTCAGATGGACTGTTGGAGGTCAATACCGACAATGACAGCAAAGCGGATTTTGCAATCAAGCTTTTGAATGTCGACTCATTGTCAGAACAACAGCTGATCTTCTGAAGGAGCATTTAGTTAGACCTCTGTCCAGAACTAAAATCAAAAGCTCACTCCATGTCTGCAATCAGAACAACTCATTCAACAACCACCTATTGCTCAAGAGTTGGCTCCTGGTAAATCCCAAGAGCTGCCAACAGGCCACCAACGAAACCACTGGCATGACCGATCCAGCTCACTCCAGGAGCAGACTGCCACGGCAGCAAAGCAACAAGAGCACTGCCATACAACACAAAGCAAATAACAGTCAGCGCTATGGCCAACAATCTTCGCTCCAGAAATCCAATCAACAATAAATAACCAAGCAGCCCATAAACAACACCCGAGAGCCCATGACTGGTGGATGGCCAGAAGAGCCAAACAGGAATTTCCATGAACAACACACCAATCCAAACGGCAAGGTATGGGCGCAGACCTTTGCTGAGGACAAGCCAGCTCAAGGGTAAAAATACAAGCGTATTAGAAAGCAGGTGAACAAAACCTGAATGGCTGAATGGTGCTGTTAGAAGTGTCCACCATGGAGTTCCAGGCCCCATGGGCAGATTCCAGCCACCCGCGAAACCAAGCTGATCCACCAATTCCTGAAGCCAGGCCAGTCCGATCAACAGCAGTGGCAAGAGCAATCGAAGCCTGATTCTCAAGGCTAAGTTCGTTAAAATTAAATTGTAACCATCGATTCCGCATATCGTTACTGCCAATTCAATTACAGCTGAAAAGCTGCCACGGTAGATTGCACCTCAATGCAATAGCTACAAGTTCAATGTTATTATATTTTCATCAAAAAGCTCGACAATCAATTCTACCAAGCCAGGTCATCAGCAATCATCTCTATAGCGATTCCCTGAATTTGTTTATCAATAACAATGATGCTTTGCAGGTTGATGCCAATGGCTGAGCAGTGGGCAGAGGCTGACTGGTCAGGGGATCATCGCTGAGCTCAAGGAATCAGAGCAGCAGCATGAGCAAATTCGCTAGACCATGGCCAGTG
>MPLX02260415.1_pt1 | contig 10582 bp, 9 predicted proteins | sample 1617341 | NCBI WGS metagenome assembly MPLX02 (sample SAMN05944804, study PRJNA350692) | marine metagenome | biome: marine; feature: ODZ; material: water; isolation source: 120 m water sample filtered on 0.2 um supor filter | place: Pacific Ocean | collected 2012-04-08 | depth 120m m | reverse complement strand
TTCCTCGGGGCCTGCTGCAACTGCCGAAGCCACTTGAGCGGTGCCGGTCTTACCACCGAAGTCGTAGTTTGGGTTGGCAGCTCGGCGTCCTGTGCCGGTTACTGGCTTCAACGCTGCGCGCATCCCGGCCAGGAGTGCTTCGCGATGATCAGGACGGAGGTCGACCTCGATGGCTTGATCGTGGGGCACATGTCTTGAACGACTATTTCCGGTGGAACTTTCCACCTTCTCAATCAAATAGGGCTTCATCTTCAGCCCTGTGGCCAGCGTTGCCACCATGTGAGCAAGCTGTAACGGCGTGGTGTTTATTGGTCCCTGACCGATCGACAAACCTATGGTTTCTCCCAGATACCAGTTGCCATCTCGGGGTGGTAGCGCCTGAGCGACCCACTCGTTAGTCGGCAGGATACCTGTTGCTTCGTTTAGAAGGTCAATGCCGGTTTCGGTGCCGAGTCCATATCGCCTTGCGACCTCGATGAGCTGTTCCCGAGAAAGCTTTGTTCCGAGCTCGTAGAAGTAGATGTTGCATGACCGACCAATGGCGCTTACTAGGTTCACCGTGCCATGTATGGCATTACAACTTCGGTATTGCCCGTAGTACGTACCGCCTCCAGCACAATTGACCGTTGTTTCGGGCCTGATCCTGCCTGCTTCGAGGCCTGCAATGGCCACCAGTAGCTTAAAGATTGACCCCGGAGGGTATGCACTTTGCAAGGCACGATTCTGAAGGGGTGTGGCAGGATCGTTTGTTACGGCGTTCCACTCAGCTTGCGAAAAGCGCCGTGCGAACATATTGGGGTCGAAGGTTGGAGCAGATGCCAGCGCTAGCGCACCACCGGTGTTGACATCGAGCATTACGATGGCCCCCTTTTTCCCCTCAAGCAAAGCCTCCGCTTGTTCTTGTAGCCTCACATCGAGGGTTAGAGTGAGCGTGTTTCCAGGCTCCGGAGGAATCTGGTTCAAAACTCGAATGGTTCGCCCTGTGCTATCGACAATGATTTCTTCGGCGCCGGCAAACCCTGACAGGAGGCTGTCATTTACGCGCTCAAGGCCAAGTTGGCCCACAATATCGCCCATTCGGTAGCGGTCTTCCTCCCAGGTTGCTAGCTGTACGGCGTTAATTTCGCCAACGTAGCCCATCACGTGCGCGGCGACGGTTCCTTTTGGGTAATGGCGCTTATGCTCCGGTTGGATCAAGACTCCGGGATGCTCGAACGACCTTGCTTCAATCGCTGGCACCAAAGAAGGGGCAATGTCGTCGGCAATGACGACTGGTTGGAAGATCGGAATACCCTGCTCTCTTTGATCAAGTCGTTTGTGCAGAATAGTGGGCGTGACGTTGAGTACGTCGGCAAGCCATCGAAGGGTTGTGTCCCGATCATCGAGCTCCTCCCGAACAATGGCGACGTTAAAAGCAGGTCTGTTGGCGGCGAGCAGGAAGCCCTTGTGGTCTGTAACCAAGCCGCGCGGCGCACGAACGATGGTGTTTTGGTGGCGGTTGTTGTCGGCAAGCGTACGATAGTGTTCCGCGTGTATTACCTGGATGCGCCAAAAACCTAAGAGCAACAGCGTGACCATTAAGATGACAAAGCCCTCGGCAAGGTGCACCCGACGTCGCAGCCGGCTAAGGACAACAGGACTTTCTAATGTCTCGTCGGTTGAATCACTACGGTTGCGGCGGAAGATGAATCCTCGGCGTCTACCTTTACTTTCGTTCGAAGATTCGGGGCGCCACGGACCGACTGTGTTCATTCGCTATCATCCCCAGCGGTGACGGTGGCGTCGACCTGAACACGACCACGGCGTTGCTTGACCAACTGTCTCTGTTCCCATTTGCGGCCGGCATAGACGACCAACATTGTTGTTGCGCTGGTTGCCGCAACTCCTAACCAGAGATCGCCCATGCCAAGCGACGTTGGCTGCGTGAGGGACAAATGCCAGGCCATCAGGATTAGCCTTTCAACTATCACTGCCAAGCCGGTAATCATTGCCCCCGACAGTGGGCCACGCAACACAAACAGGCTGCTGAACATCGTGATGATTGCCGCTATTATGGTCTTGGCAAAGGCGTGGAGCCCGATTATGCCACCAGCGAGGCCGTCTTGAATCAAACCTGCACCCGCGCCGAGGAGAATTGACCGTCGGAAAGAGCTGCGCAGCGACTGCAGAACGACATACATCAGTAGCCAGTCGATTCTCCCAAGCCCCGACCAGACCTGAGGCACAAATATCTGTAGAAGGCCCAGGCCAAACAGCAGCAGCACCGAGAAGAGCGCGGTCATTCACGATCCATTTGTGGGGGAAGGAGCAGCACTTGTCCAATTTGCAGGACATTAGTGAGGGGATCAACATCGATGTTTAGAAATAGCGCCGTTTCAGCTCGCACCACTGGTAGTTGAGGAAGTCCTGGGACGGGTGCTCCTTCAGTTACGCGAAGTACTCGGCCGATTTCAAACCCCGCCGGATAGATCCCGTCGTCCCCTGAGGTGACCACGATATCTCCTCCCTTGACGTCAGCTAGGCTAGTAACGTAATCGAGTTTGAGAGTAGCGTCACCGGCGCCATGGACGACACCGTGAGCCAAGGTTCGCACGACCTTGGCGCCAACCGCATTTCGGGGATTGGTGACTAACTGCACCATCGCCGTCCACGGGCTTACTTGGGTGACCTGACCCACCACGACACCGGTGGTCGATATGACCCCCGACCCAATTTCGACACCATCACGCGACCCCCGATTGACTGTGAACGTTTCATAGCCGTGCGCCATGTCGCGTCCGATGATCTGCGATGCGATCGACGGGGTCGCGATGCGACCCTGCAAGTTTAGTAGCTCCTTCAGCCGGATGTTTTCGCGTGACGTTTCCTCCAATGTCATGATCCGACGCTCAAGATAAGTCACCCGTTGTTGTAGGGCATCTGTCGTGACAGCTTGACTGGTCAGTGCCACATAGCCGGACCAGCCAGAAGAGACCCTGGTCCACAGCTCGGAGATGAGACGGTGGGCCGGAGAAGCTACAGTGCGAATCGCACCCTCAACAGCGTTGGCAGTCTTAGCGCGGTTGGCTTGATATGAAATCATCACGAAGAAACCAAACAGCAGCCCAATAAGGAGCATTAGCGAGCTCGCCTGGCGGCCAATTGTCTTCATGTCGCCTCAGCTCATCGGTTGGGCATCATCCGGTCCCACCTAAGGCAGGCACACCTGCCGCAGGAGATCCAGGTCATCGAGAATTCGCCCGACGCCAAGTACACACGCGGACAATGGGTCTTCGGCAACAGAAATTGGGATTCCCGTTTCTTCCCGTAGCCGCAGATCAAGGTTGCGCAACAAGGCTCCGCCACCGGTCAAAATCACGCCTTTGTCGATGAAGTCAGCAGATAGTTCGGGCGGAGTACGTTCGAACGCCATTCGTACCGATTCCACAATGGAAGATGTGACTTCACTGAGCGCATTGCGAATTTCGCGGTCCGTGATGGTCACCGTTTTCGGTTTGCCTTCGATTAGGTCGCGTCCTTTGATGTCCATAGTGAGTTTCTCATCGAGAGGATGCGCAGAGCCGACGTTAACTTTGATGTCTTCGGCCGTGCGATCACCGATGAGCAAATTATAGCTTTGCTTAATGTAGCTGATGATTGCTTCATCCATTGCCGTGCCGCCGACGCGAATTGATCGTGAGTACACAATGCCACCCATTGAAATAACTGCCACATCAGTTGTGCCGCCGCCGACGTCGACCACCATATTCCCGGAAGGTTCGGTTATCGGAAGTCCGGCCCCAATGGCGGCCGCCATAGCTTCTTCGATTAAAAACACCTCCACCGCCTTAGCACGGTAGGCGGCATCCCTGACGGCGCGCTCTTCTACCTGAGTGATACCGCTTGGTACTCCAATTACGATACGCGGGCGAACCCAGATACGCCCTTTGTTGGCGCGGCGAATGAAGTACGAAATCATCTTCTCTGTAACGTCGAAATCGGCGATGACACCGTCCTTCAGTGGGCGAACCGCGATAATATGGCCTGGCGTACGGCCCAGCATTTCTTTAGCCTCCGAGCCCACTGCCACAACTTTGTTGTTGTTTGTATTGATCGCAACGATCGAGGGCTCCGACAACACCACTCCACGCCCCGCTGTGAATATCAGCGTGTTCGACGTGCCGAGGTCGATGGCTATATCGTTCGAAAAGAAAGACAAAATTCGGGACATAGAACCTAAGCCAGGTAAGCGCGTGAGGCTTTCACACCACCACGGAAAAAGCGTTCCGTTGCATCCGCGCACCCATTACTATCTTACTGGGGCGCGGGTGCAAAAGAACGCATACGTCCAAAGGCTGCAAAATAGCCTGGAAAGTCTAGCATGACCCTGTCCACCTCGGAACAATAGATTCGCGTAATTCAAGGGTCTTTAGTGGAAAAAGCTTGCTTTTCACGGTGATGCTGAAAAGTTTGCTTGTCGCCAGCACTGCCGCGCGGCTACCATTAGTTCTCTTATCGGCAGTGCCATCGTCCAGCCGTCCATTTTCCTTCTTTCCAGCTAATACAGAGACCAGTACCAAGGTAAGGTTGAAACGTGCTCGATACCATGCGTCGCAACGTTCGCAAACTCTCATGGGTGTTGTGGCTTGTCATCGTTGCCTTTATTGCTTTCTACATTCCTGACCTGATTCGCGGACCGTCAAACATCGTTGCCCGTGTTGACGGGGAACCGATTTATATCGCTGATTTTCAGCAGGCACTCCAGCAGCAGACCGCCTATTATCAAAGTGTCAGCGGGGGAAACCTTCCGGATGATTTCCTGCAACAGATGCAGATTCGGGAGATTGTGCTTGAGTCACTGATCCGTGATCGCCTAATCCTGGCTGCTGCTCGTGATCAAGGTTTGTCGGTCGGCGCGCGCGAGGTACAGGCGCGTATCATGGAGTATCCGACGTTTCAGGAAGATGGCGTGTTTATCGGGCCCGACCGTTACAAGCAGATACTCCAGGTCAACGGGATTTCATTCGAGGATTTCGAGCGTCAGGTGCACAACGAAGTCTTGTTCGAAAAATTTACCGAACTCGTGAGCAATGGAGTCACGGTTACCAACCGCGAAATTGAGGACGCCTACCAGCGGGCCAACGAGCAGGCTCAATTTGACTTCTTCGTCGTTTCTTCCGCAGGCCTCGAACCTGAAGTTTCGGAATTATTGACGGATGCAGGCGTACGTATGCTGTTTGAAGAAAACATCTTCGAGTATCAGGTACCTGAGAGACGTAGGGTTAGCTTCGCTGTTATTGAGACAGAAGCCATTCGGGAATCTGTCAAAGTCGACGAACAGGAGCTGCAGACTGCGTACGCAGCAAGCATTGAAGAATTCACGATTCCGGAGGAAGTCCGTGCTCGACATATCTTGTTTCGTCTGCCGCCGGAACCCGACGAAGAGACGATTGCTGAGACAAGTAGCGTTGCTCAGGAGATCCTTAGCAAGATTCGTAACGGTGCTGATTTCTCAACGCTTGCCGAAGAGAACTCTGATGATACGGCAACCGCTGCGTCTGGCGGAGACCTCGGATGGTTTCGCCGTGGTCGCATGACCCCGGAATTCGAGGAAGTAGCTTTTTCCCTGGAAATTGATGAGACATCGGACATCGTACAGACGTCGTTTGGACTCCACATTATCCGTTTGGATGGTAGCCGTCCGGAGCAGGTCCGGCCTTTCGAAGAGGTTCGATCCCAACTTGACCAGCGTATTACGTTTGAGCGTTCCGAGGAGATTGCAGACCAGCGTGCTGAAGAGCTAAGGGTCGAGGTACTTCGGCGCACGAACTTTGAAGATCTCGCTGCCCAGTTCGGTTTGGAACTTCGTGCTAGTACCCTGTTCTCACAACTCGAAGGCTTCTCCGAGGTGCTCTCGCCAGAGTTTACTCGCCAGGTATTTCTCGCTGGGCGAGATCGAGTTTCCGAACCGATTCGGTTTGGTAATGGACACGTAATTTTCCGCGTCGACGAAATCGTTGAGTCACATGAGCCGGAGTTGGCTGAGGTTGAGGACGCTGTTCGCAGTGACCTCATCAGTGAGCTCGCCGAAGAGCGTGCCGCCGAGGTGGCAGATGAATTCGCTGCGCGACTTGAGCAAGGCGAGGGATTCGATGTCCTGGCGGCTGAGATCGCTGCCCCGATCCAGTCAACGGAGCTGATCCAGCGTGACGGAGTTGTTCCTGATTTAGGTCGACAATCGGCGTTGGTACTCGCGGCGTTCGATCACGCACCAGGTGAAGTCGGTGGTCCGGTGAAGGTTGACAGAGGCTACGCTTTGTTTCGCGTTACGGCCCATGTGCAGCCAGACTGGGGGGAGTACGCGACCCAGGGCGATGTGCTGAGGAACGAAATGCTTAACCAGCGACGCAGCGGCCTTTTTGAGTCGCTTGTCCGAGAGTTGCGAGAGCAATACACAGTGGTGACCTATGAGGACGTGACCGCCTCAATCATCAGCTGAAGAGAAGCGCGTACTGTTCTAAAGACTTTTCTGTCAATCGATAGCACCTTTGTTCTCACACTCCATAAGCCACTCATCGATGCGCGCCTTTCTAAAACGCCATTGATTAGCAACTTTAGAGGAAGGGATACTACCCTCACGCGCCATTCGATAAATGGTTGATTTATGTACACGGAGGTACTCAGCAACTTCCTCCAAAGTCATGATAGAGGGATGCTGTTCGATATCCGCCTGTGATGAATCCGTCATTTGCTAGCCCAGTGTTCGTTTCTACTAATTAGTAATCATTACAATCTATAACTGTTGTTCAGCACAATAAATCTGTCTATCAATATAAATTGAATATAAATTAATTATTGGGTCTGATAATGAACACATTTGTTTATTCAATAAAGCGCTTCTTGCGGAGTCAGATGACCCAGAGGAGTCCTGGAATCCCGGAGGAAGCTTGAATTGACTCGATTGATCCCTCACGATAGCTGCCCTAAGATCCGAGTTTTAGTCAACCGAGTGTCGGGAGAGCGAAGGTGAACGCTGAGGAACTATCGGATAGCTTGGTGGCTTGGTTACGGTCGGAAGTCGAGGCGGCTGGCTGCCGCGGCGTGGTGTTTGGACTGTCTGGAGGTGTCGACTCGTCATCGGTTGCGGTGCTGGCGCGAAGGGCATTCCGTGACGAGCATCTTGCTGTCATCATGCCGATCGAATCAGACCCTCGAGATCGAGAAGACGCTTTGCTATTGGGGGAAAAATTTGGTCTCCAGTGTCGTGAAGTCCATTTGAGCCCAGTTTTTGAAGCGTTTGCATCGACGCTAGAAATAGGTTCGGCGGTGGGCGCGCAGGATCTTTCGTTGAATAACATTAAACCTCGCCTCCGCATGACAACGCTTTACTACTTTGCTGGTCGCAATCAGTATCTCGTCGTCGGAACTGGAAATCGCACTGAGCTAACACTGGGATATTTCACTAAGTACGGTGATGGGGGGGTTGACCTTCTCCCCCTCGGGCATCTTGTCAAGCATGAGGTACGGGAACTTGCTGCCCACTTGGGGGTACCCCAATCAATTATCGACAAGCCGCCGACAGCAGGAATGTGGCAGGGCCAGACGGACGAGTCCGAACTCGGATTTTCGTATGATGAACTCGACCGTTACCTCGTTGGAGGGCAGGGTAGTGAAGAGCTTGCGGCGCGTGTCGAAGAACTTCGGCGTGGCAATGCACATAAGCTACGAATCCCTAAACTGCCTCCCGCTTACGGCTCCTAGTTGTCCTAGCTCGCATGATGTCTTCTGAAAGAGTTGAGGGACCGGTGGTAGACCCAAACGTCTACCTGGTCGACTGTTTTCGACTTGCCCGCAAGATTTGGGATGATGGCTACCGGCCCGATTTCTTGATTGCAGTTTGGCGTGGTGGTGCCCAACCAGCAATTGTTATTCAAGAATTGTTTCGTTGGAGAGGGCACAACTCGTACCATACAGCGGTTCAGAAACAATATCGCAAGGGTTCCGCCTCTGGTGACAGCATAGACGTTAAGGGGTTCGACCACGTTTTGGACGTCATGGAGACCAACGACCAATTGCTCCTCGTGGATAACGTCTTTGACGATGGCCAGGACATCTACGAAGTGGTCAGCTACCTTCGACGCAAAGCGAGACGAAACATTCCGGAGGTGCGGGTCGCCACAGTTTACTTTCACCCGGCCCGCCAGTTGTTTGGTGCTGGACCTGATTACTATCTTCACGAGGGCGAGGGTCCGCTTTTGTTGCCCGACCGGTTGAGCAATATTGATAAGGAGGAGACTCTCCTGCTGTATCCCGAACTGCATGGGTTGTTGTACGGCTAAGGCAGTGGTGGAACGATCATGGGATTCGAACGGCATCTTCAAGATGAAATTATGGATTCGCCGGATCTGGACGAGCGGCGCCATCTGATTGCATTGGATGCCCTGCAGCGCATTAACTACTTCTCCGGGACGGTTGGGCAAGTTTGGTCCGATATTCAGCCAACTGTGGTCCGATACCATGACCGCCGAATTACTCTCCTCGATCTGGCTTGTGGGGGTGGGGACGTTGCGCTGGGGTTGGAAGCCGAAGGGCGCAAGCAGGGATTTGACGTGCAAGTGGTCGGTTGTGACGCGAGTCCAGTGGCGATCCGAAGGGCCCGGCGGCAAGCACAACAGTTAGGTTCTAAGGCGCGATTTTCTTGTCTTGATGTGCTCCAAGACCCACTGCCAACAGGGGCCGACATCGTCTTCTCAACACTCTTTCTACATCATCTTTCAGAAGACCAAGCAGTCAACTTTTTGCGCCGGATGGCTGCTGCTGCAAGTCGACTAGTAGTTGTGCTTGATCTAGAACGCACGCGACAGGGTTACCTGCTTGCATACGCAGGAGTTCGTCTGCTGACAACTTCTGATGTCGCCCGATTTGATGGCCCAGCTTCAGTACGCGCGGCATTCACTCGAGAAGAAGCACAAGCTCTAGCTCGAAGTGCTGGACTGGATATGGTTGTGAGAGGTTGCTGGTTGCAGCGTTATAGCCTGACTTGGGCTAAATCGTGATCGGCTTTCCGGGCAAAGATGAACGGCAAAGATCCGGGTGTCTATGGGATGTCGTTGTTGTTGGCGCTGGGCCTGCAGGTGCGGTGGTAGCTCGCGAGCTTGCACTAGCCGGGACAACTGTTCTGCTTGTTGATCGGCGACGTTTTCCACGAAACAAGGTCTGCGGTGGTTGTCTTAGCGCCCGCACAGTAGAGCAGCTCGGCCAGCTTGGACTGGACAAAGCCGTCAACCAATTGGGTGGCAAGGCTCTGCACCGATTGAAGTTGGGTGGCTGGGGACATTTGGTGAGCTTGCCGCTTCCTGGGGGAATTTCTATATCGCGGTCGGCTCTAGATGCGACGCTGGTCAATTCGGCGCTTGCTGCCGGCGTTGAATTCCGATCACTTTGCCATGCAGAAATGGGCGAAGCATACGATGGGTTCCGATCTGTGATACTGAGGTCCCGAACTAAGCTTGAGGTGATGGCATCACTTGTTATTGATGCTTCTGGCCTTGGTGATTCGTTAGTTTTTGACTCCGAGCCCGAGCGTGTCGACAGCGCCAACAGCCACCGTATCGGTTGTAGCGCGATCTTGGACCATAGTGGTGACAGGTACGAGAGTGGGACTATCCACATGGCGATCGGAATGGGGGGTTATGTTGGCGTGGTACGCGTGGAGGGGGACCGTTTAAATGTTGCTGCGGCGCTTGATCCAGATCTCATTCGGCTTCATGGTGTCGGGGTGGCAGTTAGTTACGTCCTCGATGCAGCCTGTTTCGAACCGATCCAAGGGTTAGATTCCGTCCCCTGGAAGGGCACCCCACCGATGATGCAGGAGCCGAAGTGGCTTGCCAAGGAGCGCCTTTTTGCAATCGGGGATGCTTCAGGTTACGTGGAGCCATTCACTGGAGAAGGGATTGGTTGGGCAATCCACTCGGCAACGCTTCTAGCGCCGCTCGCTTTGAAAGCGATAAAGAGTTGGAATCCAAGTATGGCTGCTGATTGGGTGTCACTACGTCGAGGCGAACTAGCACGGGCTCAGCGAGATTGTCGATGGTTGCTTGGGCACTTCGTCACCCGTTTATTGCTCGCGGTGTGTTGCGAAGCATCGAGAGTATGCCCGTTCTTGGTGGACCTCTTGTCCGGCGGTTACACGGCTCAACAGTATCGGGTGCGAAGACGACATGGCCTTAAGGATTGTCGGTATCGGCACTGCGGTTCCTAAGTATTCAATTTCGCAGGCCGACGAAGCGGAGGCGAGCAAGCGGTTCTGTTATGCCGCCGATGAACAGCTGCGTCTTATTCCGGCTCTCTATCGACGGTCTGGGGTAAGCAGGAGACACAGTGTTCTCTTGGAAGCTCCTGCTGGGGATCCTTTTGAACGCCAGTCGTTCTATTCGAAAGTAACTGGCGAGAGTGATAGTGGGCCGACAACGTTGGATCGTATGAATATCTATGAGCGAGAGGCTCCACCCTTGGCTTTGCATGCAGCACGAGAAGCTGTCGCTGACGCCGGTGTTGATCCAACGAGTATCACCCACGTCGTGACGGTTTCGTGCACAGGGTT